>ENA-UAPG01000072-UAPG01000072.1-human-gut-metagenome-genome-assembly--contig:-NODE-72-length-26438-cov-11.244248_pt1 | contig 26438 bp, 24 predicted proteins | sample MGYA00243478_ERZ654573 | MGnify/ENA primary metagenome ERZ654573 (study PRJEB26926, sample SAMN06164711) | human gut metagenome | biome: ENVO:00009003; feature: ENVO:2100002; material: ENVO:00002003... | reverse complement strand
TCTGCCCCATATCGCGCTGGCTGCCTCGGGATTTTCATGCTTTCAGCATGAAAACACCTCCCGGTATAGTGGCCTGTGTACAGTAACAATTCATATCCTGTATCCAGCCTATACGGTACTTTCCTATAGATAAGGAACCGGATTTGTGATAGACTGACCGTAACGTTTCAGCAACTTCACCGTTTTACAAGCAGAAATCCACACAGAAACAACGATTTAATAAATAAACAGGAAAATCAGGGAGGATGGATAATGCCCCAACAGACATTTGAAAGTATTGAGAAAACAAAGAGATGTTTTGAAGAAAGTTTTGAATCAGGAACTCTTTATAACAGGCAGACCCAGGACGCGACACATCTTATGCAGATAATAAACGCCATACAGGTAACAGCCGGAATGAAAATACTGGATTTAGGAACCGGAACCGGGTATCTTTCCTTCCCCGTTGCGGAAAAATACCCGGATGCACAGGTCACCGGCCTGGATATTGTTGAAAAAGCATTGGAGAAGAACCGGGAGCGAGCCGCATCTGATGGCTTGAAAAACCTTCATTTTATCAGCTACAGCGGAATGGAGCTTCCTTTTGAGAATGAGCAGTTTGATTTGGTCATCACAAGATATGCGCTGCACCATTTTCCTGCCATCCGGGATACCTTTGCAGAGATCAGCAGAGTGCTGAAGCCCGGCGGAAGATTCTTTTTGTCCGACCCGGCCCCCAATGATAATGATACGGAAGGCTTTGTGGATGCTTACATGCAGATGAAAAAAGACGGACACATAAAATTTTACACGAAACAAGAATGGCAGGAAATCGGCAAAGAAGCCGGTTTATCCCTGACGGATGGCTTTGAAACCTCCATCCGTTTTCCTAAGAAAATTGAAACCGCATTGGAATTTAATGATATCATGAGAAGATTTGCCAAAGAAGTGACAGACGGATATTTGCTGAAGATAACGGATAATGAAATCTGGATCACTGAAAAGGTAAACAATCTACTGTTTCAGAAACACCCCTAAGACTTATTTTAACTTTTCTGGTATAAATACATAAACGAATGATATTCAAGTACATTGTAATAAATCAAAAGACTTCCGCATAAATTAAAACGGGTATATTTATCCTTGACAAAAGTAATTGTTTTAGATAAACTATACCTAGTGATCGCACCATGGAAACTTGAGAAGCCCATGGTCCGGAGGGCTCCTACGGGGGCCTTTCGTTATTTCATGAGATAAGAGATAAAAGGTGGTGAACATATGAAAAAAAAACATTTCTTGATCTATGAGGATCAGATTGCTTTTTTACAGGAAAAGAAAAATCTTGAAATTTCTGATATAGAGTATGCAAAAAAGATTTTGTTTAAAACGGGTTATTTCCCGCTGATTAACGGATATAAAGAAATTTTTAAGAATCCCGACACAAACCTGTTCCAAATTGGCGTAAGATTTGAAGATATTTACGAATTGTATCTGTTTGATAACGATTTAAGGAGTATATTCATTAAATATATCTTAACAGTAGAGAGAAATATCAAATCATCCTTATCTTATCATTTCTGCCTGACATACGGCGATATGCAGGAAGATTATTTAAATGCAGACAATTATGATCATATTGGAAAGAAAGAATATATTGTAAACGTGATGCTGAAAATCATGAAAGGCCAGCTCCGCAGTGACAGTGATTTTACTTATATCCGGCATTACATGAAACAGTATGGTTATGTTCCATTATGGGTATTATTAAATGTTTTGACAATTGGACAATTATCCAAAATATATACCTGCCAAAAAGGCCGTATACAAATAAAGGTCTGTCAAGATTTTGGTCCCATAAAGATCAATGAGATGGCTAAAATACTGGCAGTAATGACTAAATTCAGAAATGTATGTGCACACAATGACAGATTATTTGATTATCGTACCAAAGATGCCATATTGGATATGAAGATTCACGAAAGACTTATGATATGCCGAATACAAGGCCGTTATCAATATGGAAAAAATGATTTATTTGCCCTGGTCATTATATTAAAATCACTTCTGCCGATAGATGAATTCAAACAATTCTTCCACGATTTAAAATCTTGCTTTAAAAATCACCCGATACATAATGAAATACTGGAAAGAATGGGTTTCCCCAAAAATTGGGCGCGTATCGGGCGGATAAAGAAATATACCAAATATAAATAGAAAAAACAGCATTCGCTATAGTGTACACCTAAAGGCATACATCAACGGCATAGTATCCCGGCCGCCCTTCACTTCCCCCGCATTACTCTTTACATTTTCACACTATTCCCCACCATCATTTTTTCATTCACCAGAACAACGCGTCCATACCCGTCATCCACCCGGCCCATTAACTCCAGCAGAAGTTCTGCCATCAGCACGCTTCTTTTTTTATGAGGCACTTCAAAATGAGTCAGTTTATAAGGTAAAAGTACCGTATCCGGAATGGCGTCAATACCCAATAGGGAAATCTCATCTGGCACGGATATTCCCAGTTTCATCAGTGACTGGGCCGTCCCCACGGAGACCAAAAAATTCTCAAGAAATACCGCATCCGGCAGTACCTCACAGCTCTTCATGTATTTTGCAACCCTCTCCTCGATCTGTTCCCTCTCATTTCCCGTCTCCCAAAAACTCCCCTCAATCTCCGGGTCCCTGCACAGATATTCCCAAAAGGCTTCTCTCCTTGCCCGGAAATTGTAGATAGTCTCCTTATTTTGAAAATAGACGATCCTTCTGCATCCATGTGCTTTCAGATAATCCATCCCTTTAAAAACAGCCTGCCGGTTATTAAAATTCACAGTATTCCAGTCAGACTCCCTGGGATCGCAGTCACTCATGACAATAGGGATCCTGCACAAAGAAAGCAGCTCGTAATCGTTTTCCCCGAATTCATCTGCCCGCAGCAGTATCCCCCTTGTGCCGTCCGAATTGCTTTTCAACAGAGCCTCTTTCAGCTCCTCGTTGCCGTACGCATAGACAAGCCGGACTTCCAATCTATCCTTCTGGAGACGCTCCACGCTCTCCACATAAGTGATCCTGAAAAAGGACCCCATCCCCCCGGACAACACCCGGGGAGAGTTTTCAAAAATGATCAGTTTCACAAAGGTGCCTTTCGTCACATCTTTCCCCTGCTGTCCGCTGATGTATTCCAGGATCCGCTTTCTTGTCTCCTCATTTACCCCCGGTTTTCCGTTGATGGCAAGGGACACCGTAGCAGTGGACACACCCAGGGCCTCCGCCACCTCTTTTGACTTAACCTTCATTGCCGTCACCGCCGTTTCTGCCTTTCAAATCCTTTACACTGTCCCGCTCCACAAAAATAGTGCAGACCTGGGTCTTTGTTTTGATCTTATCAGTTCCGTTGATCACTTCCAGGATCCTTCTGACTGCCACCCGTCCCATCTCCTGTTTCGGAACACGGAGTGTGGTCAAAGGCGGATTGGCGATCTCACAGAATGGCAGGTCATCAAATCCCACCACGGAAATATCCCCGGGCACCTCATATCCCTTTTCCTGCAGAGCCCTGATCGCCCCAAGGGCAACCATATCATTATCCGCAAAAAAAGCGGTGGGGAGCTCCGGTTTTGTCTCAAGATATGTCCTCATGTCCTCATAGGCTCCATTGATGGTGGTGGACAGTGTAACCGTATATTTCTTTTCCGGTACGATTCCGCACTTATTCAGAGCAGTGGCATATCCCACTGCCCGGGAACGAAAGGCTTTGATCCGGAATTCTCCTCTCAGATACCCTATTTTCCTGTGGCCTTTTCTCAGGAGATATTCTGTTGCCATACGGGCAGAATCCGCATTGTTGATCAATACACCGTTAAAGCTCATATCCCAGCTCCAGTAATCCAGCATCAGAAACGGGCAGGATGCATTCTTATACAGAGCCACATCCTCCTCCATCAGTTCTGTGCCCAGCATGATCACCGCTGAGGAATTATCATGAATCAGCCAATTCACCTGCTCCTCATAGTCCTCATCCTCATAATTCAGATGACACAGCACCATCTCCATGCCGGAAGCCCGGCACTCTTTTTCGATCCCGTCGATCAGAAGTGAAAAAAAAGGCGTATCATCCAGAATCAAACCATTTCTTTTGAAGATAACGAATTTGATTTTTCCGATACGCGATTCACTGATGTACCCCATCTCTTTCGCCACACGGAAAATCTCGGCTGCCGTATCTGCATTGACCCCTTTTTTGTGGTTCAGTGCATTGGAAACCGTAGCAGGCGAGAATCCTGTGCGTTCACTGATATCTTTTATACTTACTTTCATAACTGACCTATCCCTTTATATGTTTCAATCCATGCCCGGTAATTACACAGAGTACGGGTGCAGCTTACCTCTCCGCCTACAGAGGCGGGAGATAACACTTATCAAAAACTACATATAAATATTTTATCAAAAAATTTAAATATTTTCAATAAGCCAGTTATTTTTCTTTCCACATCTTCACAAACACCGGTACATACAGCCCCCAGGTCACGGCCATGAGGACGCCGCAGCATACGATCAGGCCATTTACCAGAGAGAGCGGCAGCCGCAGGAAGAAAAACAGCACGAACATTACCACATAAGAAAATGCAGTACAGACCTTTCCATACCATTTAGCCCCATCCAGCTTCCTACCCCGGTAATGGGACAGGAGAAGCCCCATAATCCCCATAAATCCCTCTTTCAGGACAAACAATCCTACCAGCCAGCGCATGTTTTCATACCGGAAAGCCAGGCAGAGGATCATAGCCCCCAAAGTCAGCTTGTCCGCCACCGGATCCAACGCTTTGCCAAGCTCTGTGATCATGTTAAAATGCCTCGCCACTTTGCCGTCCAGCATATCCGTGATCCCGGAGATCCCCACCAGCACAGCGGCTATGTAATACTCCCTCACCGACTCCGCGTGATAATACAGGAGTACATACACCGGAATCAAAAGGATCCGGAAGTATCCCATGATATTCGGGATAGAAAAAATTTCTTTTCCGGTCAGCGGTTTTTCAAAAAATGCCATACAAATCCTCCCCTTTATACACCATCTAACGCTGCGTCCTGCCCGCGTCTCTCTGTTGACCGGACACCACGTATCACAATTGAAACAATATCCCGGCAGCAGCCGCTATCCCAATGTAAGCAGCAGGGTGAAGCTTCCACCTTCTCATTGTCAGAAACACTGCGGCAGCCAGAAGAATGGGCGGAACTCTCAAGATCTGCCCTAGGTCCCCCCCTGCAGCATAAACCTCCACATTCAAAAGCGCAGTCCCTGCAACCCCAAGCCCTGCCGACGCAATGAGTCCCGTGGATGCGGGACGCAGGCCATAGAAAGCATCCTGCACCATCCTGGAATCCTTGAATTTCTGGAGCACTTTACTTATTACTATGATAATCACAATTGACGGGAATATCAATCCCAAAGACCCTAAAACAGCCCCCGGCACTCCCGCGGTGGTAAATCCCACATACGTGGACATATTTACCCCCATGGCTCCGGGAGTGGATTCAGAGACAGCGATCATATCTGCCACATCCTGATAGGTAAACCATCCCGTCTTCTCTGACATGGCATACAAAAAGGGCAGTGTGGCAAGCCCTCCTCCCACAGCAAAAAGCCCTGTCTTGGCAAACTCATAGAACAGTCTGAGCAGTATCATACCCTCTCACCTGCCCTTCTCATGCCCTGCCGCAGCAAAATCCCCAGCACACCTGCCCCCACTACAAGGACTGCCGGGGATACCGGAGTAAACATGGACAACAAAAGCACCCCGGCGCAGATCGCCAGGCATTTCAGATCAACTACGGATCTCTTTCCCAGTTTCAGCACTGCATCCAGGATCAATGCACAGACGCAGGCCCGAATCCCGTTAAATGCGTGGCGCACAAAAGCAATATGGGAAAAATTCCGCAGAAACGCCGCGATAACCGTAATGATCACAAGGGATGGAAATACAAATCCAAGCGTCGCCGCAATCCCTCCCGGCACGCCTTTTCTCTTATATCCGATAAATGTGGACGTATTGACCGCAATGATCCCGGGCGTGCACTGGCCTATGGCATAATAATCCATAATCTCCTCCTCCGATGCCCATCCCCGTTTTTCCACCACTTCCCGCTGTATAATAGGAAGCATGGCATAACCGCCCCCAAAAGTAACGGCACCCATCCGGGCAAATACCCAGAATAATGATAACAGCTCTTTCATCTCTTCTCCTTCTGCCTGCTTAGATCAATTCCCGGATCTTAAGATATCCAAGTATGGCCTCAACACATCTGTCTGCCCCCAGAATGCTGCTGTCCAGGCATAATTCATAGTCTTCGGCTCTCCCCCATTCCCTGTGCGTATAATATCTGTGAAAGGATGTCCTGGCCTCATCGGTCCGGCTGATCTTCTTTCTGGCACTGTTCCTGGACAGGCCTTCTGTCTCCATCACATACTGAATTCTTTTTTCCATATCCCCATGAATGAAAATACTCACAGCATTCCGGTTCCCCCTGAAGATTTCACTGCCGCACCGGCCAATGAGCACGCAGGGGCCCACACCGCACAATTCCCGGATACGTGCAAAGGGAATCTTTTCTATTTCCCTCTCCGCATTGTTCATGGCAATGGCGTACAGCAGGCTGTCCACAGGCTGTTCCTCATAAAACGCCCTCACTTCTTCGTAATCTCTTCCTCTGGCGATCTTGATAAGTTCTTCTTTATCATAAAAGGTACAGCCAAGCTTCTTGGCAAGCTTTTTTCCTATTGCCTTTCCCTGGCTTCCGTACTGCCTTCCAATGGTGATAATCCCCTTTTCCATCTCAAACGCTCCCTTCTGCTACATAAATCCTGCAAATACTGAGGCACCGATCACAGTCAAAAGACCCGCTACCGCAATAGCCAGACTGCTCATGGCCCCTTCCACCGGACCGAGTTCCATGGCCTTGGCCGTTCCGATGGCATGGGAAGATGCTCCCAGGGACAGACCTTTTGCCACAGGCTCCTGGATACGAAAGATCTTAAATACCACTTCCCCTATCATGTTGCCCAAAATCCCGGTAATAATGATAACCGCCACCGTAATTGTGACAATTCCGCCCAGCTCTTCAGATACCCCCATGCCGATGGCTGTTGTGATGGACTTTGGAAGCAGTGTCACATACTGGGCATGATCCAGTCCGAAAAGCTTTGCCAGCAGAAAGACACTGACAAGGCTGGCAAGCACACCGGATATAAGCCCCGCTGCCACTGCTTTCAGATTCTTCCTTAAAAGTCCCATCTGTTCATACAGGGGCACGGCCAGACAGACTGTGGCCGGAGTCAAGAGGTAACTGATATATTTGCCGCCCTCATAGTAACTGTCGTAATCAATATGCCCCACTGCCAGCACGCCAATCACACAGATCACACCTATCAGCAGCGGATTAAAAACTGCCATCTTAAATTTCCGTTTCAGAAGCAGCCCCACCTCATATCCCAAAAGACTTAAAACTGCTCCCCAGAAAACAGAATCACTCAGCAATGCTTTCATTTTTCTTTCTCCCCTTCCGTATGATCCCCTGGGTCACAAGCCCTGTGACCGCCATGACAAAAACTGTGGTAACGGCAGTGATAACCGCAACCGGAACGAATACAGGCTTCAGCACTCCCCATGCGTTCAGCAGTCCTGCCGCGGCAGGTATGAACATCACAGGCATGATCTCAATCAAAAATCCCGCCGTTTCCCTCACCTGATGTGTTTTTAAGATACCTGTCTGAAGCGCAGCCAGCATCAGGACCAGGCCGTAAACACTGGCAGGCACGGGAAGCGGCAGGATGATATGCAGCCCTTCTCCTAAAAATGATAACAGTAAAATAATACAGAATTGTCTCAGATACTTCATAACTCCTCCTTCTGTCTCTGTGCTTTAAGATCCGTCGGTATGTACTTAAAAAATTATACAGCCTCAGAATAAAAAGTCAATGTGTACCTGCAAATTCCTTTTTCTACTGCTGCCGGATATCCCCCCTGCTCTTCTATAAAACCCTCCAAATCCTGCAAAGCCTCTTCGGCCCAGGTATCCGATAATTTCCGCAGCGATGGCAGATAGATATCCCTAGCAAAAAGATCCGTCATTGCAAAATAACGCTCCTTATATCTGTTCCTATTGTTTTCCTTCTTGTCTTTAAAAAAGCGGGCAAAGTGTCAATATGACCTCTTTGTCCGCTTTTTCCGTACTCTCATATTCATTTACTGGCAGCTTTTTAACTGTTTTTTATTATAACATTCCAGACTTTCTATGTCTATTTACTTTTTTTAAGGACCACCATATCAAAACCTTTTACCGTACCGTCATATTCCCCATACCAAACCGCAAACGGTCCCTTGGGCAGGCGCACCTCTGTACTTCCCGGATTGAAATTCTGCACGATCAGGTAATACGCATCCTCTGTCTCCCTGGATGTCACTTCAATTCCGGTGGGAATGTGATGGATGTACCGTTTGATCCCGGCCTCTTTTACCAGCTTTCTGTATAACTCGTCGTAAAAGCCCTGCTCAAAATCCGCACACACATAATACGCTTTTCCTTCGCCGTAAGTATTACAGGTCAGGGCCGGCATTTTGGCATAAAAATCTTTTCCGTAGGTCATGAGAACTTCCGCCCCGTTTGTCCTTACCAGGTCACAGAGATGCTCACATGTATATGTCTTTGTCATGTTCAGCGCATTTCCTTCCACCGGAACGCCGCAGTTGGTCTCCCCGTCATACAGTCCGTCTATCTCCGTGCTGCGCAGACCGCACACATCCATCAGACCGTGAGGCGTACCACCCAGGAAACAGAGGTCTGTATCATCCACAATACCTGACCAGTATGTGAGGATCAGCTTTCCGCCTGCCTTCACAAAGTTCTGTGCCTTCTCCTCAAATCCGGCTCTGAACATATACAGCATTGGGGCTGCTACGATCTTGTAGCCGTCCAACTCCTGCTCCATGTCAATGACATCCACATCAAGCCCCTGCTTGCGGAAGGCATAGTAAGACTTCTCCACCGCCTCTTTATAATACAGGTTTTTATTTCTCGGACCGGCTGCGTCCTCCATAGCCCAGCGGTTTTCCCAGTCATAGATAACCGCTGCCTGTGAATTGGTACGGCTTCCCGCCATCTCACGCAGGGCATCCAAAGCCTCTCCCACTTCTGTCACTTCACCGAATACTCTCGTGTCATCCCCGCCGTAATGGTCAATGACAGCACCGTGGAATTTCTCGCTGGAGCCTCGGCTCTGGCGGAGCTGGAAATACTGCACACTGTCCGAACCGTGTGCGACGGCCTGGAGGGAAGCTGCCCGCAGCATACCCGGCTTTTTCAGCTTGCTTACACTCTGCCAGTTTGTGGCTGACGGACATGACTCCATGAGAAGGAAGGGTTTTTTCAGGATACTCCTCATGATATCATGCTGCATTCCTGTATCCATAGCCGTATGGGACTCCGGTCCTTTGTGCCATGTGGGATAGTTATCCCATGTGACAATATCCACCACGTCTTGGAATTTATGGTAATTTAAACCTCCGAAGTTGTACATCATGTTGATCATCACCGGAAGGTCTGAGCCGCCATCCTTCACTGCCTGTGCCTCATGCCGCACAAAATCCACGGTCCTGTCCGTGACAAAACGCTTCCAGTCCAGATTTAATCCGTGTAGGCCTGACTCTCCTCTGGGAGACGGGCTTTCCACCTGGGAAAAATCATTGTAGATATGGCTCCAGAAAGTTGTGGCCCAGGCTTTATTCAGCGCATCAATGGTGCCGTATTTCTCCTTCAGCCACCTGCGGAATTCTTCCTGACAGAGGGGGCAGTGACACTCTCCGCCGTACTCATTTGAAAGATGCCATCCGATAACACCGGGATGCTTTCCGAATTTTTCAGACAGCGCCATATTCATCTGCCGCACCTTTTCCCTGTATACAGGAGATGTATAGCAGTGGTTATGTCTGCCGCCGAACAGATTTCTGTGCCTGTCAGCCTCCACCCGAAGAACTTCCGGATATTTGTCGCTCATCCATTTTGGACGGGCACCGGACGGAGTTGCCAGGATCGTAGAAATGCCGTTTTCATACAGACGGTCGATCATCTCTTCCATCCATCCGAAGTTGTATTCCCCTTCACGTGGTTCCAGAACTGCCCAGGAGAAGATCCCCAGAGAAACTTCATTGATCTTGGCCTTTTTAAAATACTCTATATCCTTCCTAAGGATGTCCGGGGAATCCAGCCACTGTTCCGGATTGTAGTCTCCCCCGTGGATCATTTTGCCGAAATTTACGTCTTTACCCATATCTGTCCTCCAAGGGGCCGGACTTTAGAAGACCGGCCCTGTTTTAAACTGTTTTGTATTCTTATATCCCTTTAAAGCTAAATGTGAATTCCATTTTTCCTTCTGTGTTCAGAAGATATTCCGGATGGGTCTTGGAACCCCAGCTGTCATCCCCTGCTATTCCCATCTGTTTTGCAGACACTCTGACAACGGTGTAGTGCACATTGGGAAGCTCAAAAGAATGCATGGCATTCTCAATCTCATGAGGTGTATACGGAAGCGCGGAGAATTCCATTTTATCTCCCGTAAACAGCATTCCCCTGCCTTTTCTGTCTGTAACACTGGCCCAGCGGACCCCTACCTTATTACCGCATTCCTGGGGAACCAGATACTCTGCCATATTGTCCGCCACTTTGTTACTGTAAATACCGAGCTTCGCGCCCTGGCAGCGGTCAACATAGGTCTCCTCCGGTCCCATGCCGTACCAAGTCACATGGTCATGATCCGCATCAAATTTGAACATGACACCAAATTCCGGCATATCACCCAGTTCCTTCACTGGATCATAAGTAAGTGTGGTCTCAATGGTCCCGTCACCAAACACCTTATAAGAAAGGCTGCACTCCGCAGAAGGAAGGGACGGCATAAAATAGGTGTAAGTAATCACCGCGCAGTCATCCAAAACTTCCAGTTTTGGTATGCGGTATCCGCCCTGAGGATCTTTGTGGTTCAAATACATGCTTGCCAGTTTCCACTGCCCGTAGCGCATGGGCATCAGATTGCCGCAGTCATTATCTGTAGGCGCTCTCCAGAAGTTTGGTTTTGGGATGGCCTTGATCATTTCCACACCGCCGTACACATATGAAACAAGTCCGCCGTTCAGATAGGAGAAGAGAACACGGAAACCATCGCCATGGATCCCAATATTATGTACACTCTTTACGATCTCCATCTTTCCTTTATGCGATACAGCAGGTCCCTCTGTCTGATACACCCCTTGTCCGAAGGCAACCTCGTGTCCTCTCTTTGCCCACAGGGTATCCTCTTTCAGGCGGAAGGAAACCGTGACCGCATACTCTCCCGGCAAAGTCTGAACACGGACCGGCAGTTCATACACATCCTCAGAAAGAGGCGCCGTGTGTGTTTCCAGACAGGATTCTGTTATCAGGTGCCCATTCTTTTCCACTGATACGACACAGTCAAAGCTGTCTGTATTCACAAACAGATTTTTGTTGATCACCCGCACCTTGTCCTTCTCCACCACTGCCGTGATATTCTGGTAATTGAATTTTACTTCCTGCATCTTTGGTGAAGGTTCCCGGTCTCCGCCGTAGGCAATACCGTTGCCGCTGAAATTATAATCACAGGGACGGTCATCAAAGTCTCCGCCATAAGCCAAAAATTCTTTTCCGTAACGGTCTTTTTTATAAATGGACTGGTCAATGTAATCCCAGATAAATCCGCCCTGATATAAAGGTTCCGTATCCGTCAGATCCGTGTATTTATGCATAGCACCGCAGGAATTGCCCATGGCATGGGTATATTCACAGCAGATAAAAGGTTTGCTCCTGTCTTTCTCCAGGAAGGCCTTGATACTTTCCACAGAAGGATACATCTGGCTTTCCATATCGCTGGACCCGTTATATCTGCGGTCCCAGAACACACCTTCATAGTGTACCAGCCTTGTGGGGTCCTCCCTGCGGTAGAACTCTGACATCTCATAGATATCTTTTCCGCCGAAGGATTCGTTTCCGCAGGACCAGATAAGAATTGCCGGATGGTTTTTGTCCCTCTGATACATGGAATTTACACGGTCCAGCATCATGTCCAGCCATTCGGGATGGTCACAGGGCACTACCTTATTGAGGTCAGGCGCCTTTTTCTCTGCCTGGGAATCCCAGGAGCCGTGGGACTCCAGATTGTTCTCCGCGATCATGTAAAGTCCGTATTCGTCACATAGATCATAGATATCTGAGCCGTCCGGGTAATGGCAGGTGCGGACGGCATTGATATTGTTCCTCTTCATGGTCACAATATCCTTTATCAGCTCTTCCCTTGATACATGGCGGCCGCTTACTGAGCTGAATTCATGGCGGTTCACCCCTTTGAACACCACTCTTTTGCCGTTCAGCATCATGATATTGTCTTTCATCTCAAATCTTCGGAAACCTACTCTGTAGGGAATCACCTCTGTTACGTTTCCTTCTTTGTCCATGATCTGGAAAAGCAGGTCATAAAGCACCGGCTCTTCTGCGCTCCAAAGTTCCGGGTTCTCCACTTGCATCACCAGTTCTGTCTCGCCGCCCAGCGCACATTCCTCTGTGATCCATGTCTGATCGTCCTTGGAGAGGGTGATCTTTGCTTTCCCTTCCGCCGTAGATTTCAACACGATCTCTAAATCTGCCTTTGTGAATGTATCATCCAGCAGTGTACGGATCCTCATATCCTCCACATGCACCTCCGGTATGGCATACAGATATACATCCCTGTAGATACCGGAAAAGCGGAAGAAATCCTGGTCCTCGCACCAACTGCTGCTGGTAAATTTGAAAACCTGGGCCGCCAGTTTATTTTCCCCTTCCCTGAGATAGGGGGTCAATTCAAATTCGGATGGGGTAAAGGTGTCTTCACTGTATCCCACATAACTGCCGTTCAGCCAGACTGCAATGCCGCTCTCCGCACCCTGGAAAGAGATGAAAACACGTTTGCCTTTCATATTTTCCGGCACTTCAAAATATTTCACATAACTTGCCACAGGGTTAAACCGTGTTGGGATCTCCCCGGGTTCCAACTCCTCCCAGCCCTCCCAGGGATACTGTACATTGGCATACTGGGGGCAGTCATATCCCTCCATCTGGATATGGGCCGGCACGCGGATGTCATCCCAGGACCTGCAGCAGTAATCCATGGACGCAAACCCTGGAACCGTGCTGCGGTAATTATTGGCATAGTGGAATTTCCACAGACCGTTCAGGCTGTACCTGAAATTGTCCTGCTTCTGCTCCATTTCCTCCATGGAACCATAATATCTGTGGTCCGAATGGGCATTAACCCTGTTTTCCCGGAACCAGGTGGGGTCTTTCACTTTCTCGTACTGAAATGTTTTCATGTTTACCTCCTGTTTATGGACGGCAGATAGATGTACGCCTTTCACCTGCCGTATGATTAAAAATCAGGCGGATATCTCATGTTAATAAAATATCCGCCTGTATAGTACATATTTTGTAACTGTGAAGATCACCAACAGTCACCCTATTTTCAACAGCCCGGCTGCACCGGCTACTGCCTCTTTTTTATTTAACAGCACCTGTGATACCTTCTGCAAAGCTCTTCTGCAGACAGAAGAATACAATTGCGGTAGGCAATGTACAGATCAGAACACCCAGCATCAGCATACCGTAATCAACGGTATAGCCGCCCAACAGGTTGGCTACCAGCATAGGCATGGTAATGGAATCGTCTGTCTGTAAGATTACCTTTGGCCACAGGTAGTTATTCCATGCATTCATGAAAGTGATGGTCATGGCTGCCGCATACGTGGAACGCATGGTCGGGAAGAACATACGGAAAAAGATTCCGGTTTCGCTCAAACCATCAAGGCGGGCCGCCTCAATAATATCATGCGGGAACGAACGGGCACTTTGCCTGAACAACATGATTAAAAACGGGGTCGAGATGGTAGGAAGCATGAATGCTGCCATACTGTTGACCATTTTTAAAGTGGAAAACATCTTGAACAAAGGGATCATGATAGCTGCGAAAGGAATCATCATAGCTGTCAGAAGGAGTGTCATTACAACATCCTTGCCTTTGTCATGATAGATTTCAAAACCGTATCCTGCAATAGAACATACCAGAAGGGCCAGAGCGGTGAGAATAACCGCATTTCTGAAGGAGTTCCACATAGCTCTTGCCAAATCCTGGTTCGCCAGCAGGGCCTTGAAATTGGATGCTATATATCCGCCGGGGATCAGCTTGCCCGCAACTACATCTGTACTTTTGTTTGTTGCTCCGCAGAACATGTAGTACAACGGAAATACAGAGAACAGTGAAACGATCGTCAGGAATACATACTGAAATATTTTTTGGCCTTTATTCATCGCTCATCACCTACTTTCATCTGGATAACTGCCAGAATTGCAACCATGATTAGTACAATGATAGACATTGCAGCCGCATAGCCGAAATTCGGGCTCTGTACAAAGGATGTATTGTATATGTAGTGGGACAGAGTCATGGTTGATTTACCCGGTCCGCCGTTGGTCAGGTTCAGGGACTCATCAAACAACTGCAGGGTTCCGTTTGTGGACATGATGGTTGTCAGAAGAATCGTTGGTTTTAAAAGCGGTACTGTGATCTTGAAGAAAGACTGGATCGGTGAAGCGCCGTCAATCTTAGCAGCCTCATAAACAGAGTACTCAATGTTCTGCAGGCCTGACAGATAGAACACCATATTGTATCCTGTCCATCTCCAGATCAGCGCGATGATGATAACCGCTCTGGCTGTCCATGCATTGGCAAACCACATGATGGGGTCTGCTCCCATTCCTCTTAAAACGGTATTGATAAAGCCATCGTTGGCAAACATGGAACGGAAGATCATAGCATAGGATACAAGGGACGTTGCACAGGGAAGGAAAATCGCTGTACGGAACAATCCTTTGAACCGCAGATGCTTGTTGTTCAACATGGAAGCCAGTGCCAATGCAAGTACCAGCATAACCGGCACCTGAATGATCAGATAGAAAAATGTGTTGAACAGACACTGTTTAAATGTAGGGTCTTTCAGAATACGAAGGTAGTTCGCAGCTCCTCCGAAGGTTAAATTAATACCGATACCTGTCTGCAGAGACATAACGAAAGCTTTGATCATAGGATAAAAACTCATCCAGCAGATCAATGCTGTAGCCGGGATCAGGAATACCCAGCCGGTCACATTATGTTTCTTTTCCAGAGACATCCCTTTTTTATTAGGACCACTCATAAATATGCACCCTCCTTTTTAGAATTTAGTTGTAAGCAGATGCGCTTCCCGTACTGCCGCATCCGATTAAAAAGGTCCGCCGCCGCCTTTGATAAGCAGCAGCAGACCTTTCATTTCTAAGAAATCAAAACCAATCAGGGTCTGTTATTTATCAGCCGCCCATTGTGAAGTCTACAGTATCCTGTGCTTCCTGAAGTGCGGTTCCGATATCTATACCCTGCTGTGTGATCTGGGAAAGTGCAACACCGATAGCATCACGCGCGTCATAGTAGAACGGTCCGGTAACGTTAGAAGGTGTCTTGGTAGCAAAATCTACGATCTTAGCATAAACTTTGTCATTTCCGAAGAACGGAACTTCCTGATTGTAAACATCAGATTCACCAGCCGGTGCCCATGTTGCCAGAGCGCCTTTGGAGATCAGGTCATCATAGAATTCTGTGCTTCCGCCGAATGTGGATTTCAGGAAATCTACAGCCAGGTCTGGTTTTTTACAGTTGGATGTAACTGCCCATGAGGAACCGCCGTTGTTGGAGTAGTTGCTTGCATCGCCAACACCTTCCATCTTAGGCAGGTTTGTGATAGCCCATTTTCCGGACTGATCTTCCTGTGCTGTAATGGTAGCCATGATCCAGCATCCATTGATAACGCCTGCAACAGTTCCGTTGTTGATAGAAGCTACATACTGATCCCAGTCTGTTACTTCTACTAATGTGCCGTCTTTTACCATCTGAGAATAAATCTCTACTGCTTTTTTAACAGCTTCATTGTCAACAATATTTGCTTTTCCGTCTTCTGTGAAGCAGGAAGCTCCCACAGACTGGATCATCATCATGATGATATCAGTAGAACCTGCCTGCTGTGTCAGCAGAGGCTGTCCTGTTTTTTCTTTGACAACTTTAGCTTTCTCCATAAAATCATCCCATGTGATATCTGTGAAGTCAGCTACTGTATATCCGGCCTGCTCCAGAAGGTCAGTTCTGTAAGCGCCGATGGCAGCACCGTTATCAAACGGAACGCCGTAGTTCTTGCCGTCTAAAGAGGAATAAGCCACTTTAGCTTCTGAGAACTCTGTAAAGTCAATACCCTTGTCCGTGAGATCAACGAAGATATCCGGGTAGTTGGTAGCATATTTCTGGAAAGAGTTATCCTGCATCAGGAAGATGTCAGGTAAGGTACTTAAATCGCCTGCTGACATGGCTGTTGTCAGCTTTGTCTCAATATCTTCAGACTGGATCTCAGTAACTTTTACATTAAATCCATCATGGTCTTTTGCGTAGATCTCAGCAGCTTTGTTGATGGCGTAGATGTTGAAGTTCGGGTCCCAGCACCATACAGTCAATGTATTGTCATCATCTGTAGCTGCTACAGCGTCACCTGCCGCATCATCTTTCTTAGTGTCATCTGTTCCGGTGGTTTCTTCTTTTTTTGTATCACCGCCGTCTGTGGTTCCGCTTCCGCTGTCGCCTCCGCAGGCTGCAAGTGAAACAACCATCATAGAAGCCAGCATAGCTGCAACAATTTTTTTTCTCATAACACAAATACCTCCCTTTAATTATTAAGCCTTAAACTCATGAATGTACATACGGTCCTATTATTCGACAGATTGTTTGTGTAATATGACCACATTTCCGTTTTTTCACGGTCCAGCATATATGTATATTACATCATCTCGCCGCATATGTCAACATTTCATTTGTCTAATTTGTACATTTTTTATTACTACTCACAATCCACTGTCCCGCGAGGTGTTTTGCGTAGCAAAATCCCGAGTTAGCCAGCAGTGAACAGTAACCATTTTCTGTTTTCCTGTTTATTTACCCGTTTCCGGGGGCCTTACCAGCCTTTTAACACCGATACATTATAGTTGGAAGGGTTGTCTTCTTTTCCCCTTGCCGTGCTCCTCCACTGATGCGGAGCAGTCCCCACAATCTTCTTGAAGTTACGGATGAATGTGGCTGATGCCTGGAAACCAACCTTAACGGCAATGTCCTCCAGACGCTCGTCTGATTTCGCAAGAAATTCACAGGCCCGTTCAATCCGTACCAGATTCACATATTCTGCCGGAGACGTATTCATAAATTCTGTGAACACCCTCCTGAAATGTGTCTCGCTCATATGGCATATCTGTGCCAGCTGTCCTACCTTGATCTCTTCCTGATAATGCTTTTCTATGTAGTCCAGAACTGCCAAAATACTGTTCAGACTTCCGTCATCTATGATCTTGGCCTCCGGCATACTGTCCACCGGATTCATTCTGGCAATCTTGAGAAGCAGTGTGAGCAGGCATCCCTGCACGCTCTCCAGATAAAACTCTTCCTTATTCCGCATTTCATTCAGAATGACACGGACAAGCGCCTCAATCTCCGGTGCCTCTTCCCTGCTGGTCAGAAACATACGGCTGTGAAGCCGCTCCAGCACCGTATTTGCATACACAGGTTTTTCCGCGTATACGGTCTTTAAAAAACGCTCCGTGTCTATAAAAAGATACTCCCAGCTGTCAAAGACTTCGTCCCTTCCCGTTGTGTGATGGGGAAAATTCTTGGGGATGACCGTAACAGTTCCCTCCCCATATTTGACGTCCTCTTTTCCCAGATGCATAACACCCTCGCCATAACAGCAGTAGCCTATCTCCATATAGTTATGGAAATGCATAGGATCACTTCCATACCTCGTTACCCAGCGCTCCCCCATAAGTGCGATCAGAGGCACACGCTGCGGAATCTCATAATACCGGAATTCTACATATTCTTTTTCTCTCTTCTTCATTTGTAAGCCCTCGTTTCCATCCTAAACTAATACCTTATTCTTTAGCTTATCATAGCTTCTTGGGCTTCGTCAAATTTTTAAGGGCTTGTTGAAGAAAAACGTACAACCTCGGTCATTACAGACTCTCTCAGACTTTTCTTATAAGAAATTCCCCCTTGTCCAGGATTTTTCTCCGATTCCTATTGTCAATCGGCCTAATCACCTCGGCTTTTATCCCTCGGTTTTCATCAATTATACCATTATATCCACGGTTATTTTACTCATAATCGATTCGTTTTTTTGCATTTTCAATCATTTTAGCAACTTTTGTTTGGGGTTTTTGTATCAAATGCCAGGTTTTTTGTAAACCCAGCCAACAAAAAATGACCAAAGCAGAAGAAAAACCGGCAGTTTTACAGAACTGCACCCACCATACTCTTCTCTGCCGCATAAAAAGGCTCCCGCACAGCCTGCTCACTGCCGCGGAAGCCTTTTAAATCCCTTCCCCCTACGGCTCGAACCGCAGGAAATCCTCTGTCATTTCAATCCGGCACACACTCTGTACACTGCCGGTCATCTTTACCCGCCAGTCCTCGTCAATCTGGATCCAGAGCTTACCGCCGGGCATGTGCACCATCACATCCGAATCAGCCAAACCCAGGCGGAAAGCCACTCCCGCTGCGGCACAGCTGCTGGTGCCGGAAGCCAGGGTATATCCCACACCCCGCTCGAATATCTCTATCTGAATGTTATTTTTATCAAGGACTTTCATGATCTGTGTGTTGACCCGGTCCTCAAAATATTCGGAGCGCTCTGAAAAGGCACCTATTTTACAGACCTTTTCCCTGGAGATCTCCGCCATGGGGATCACACAGTGTGTATTTCCCATGGAAACACAGGAACAGTCATATGAACTTGGTCCGAATACCATCTTCTCTCCCAACGCTTCCCGTGGCTCCCCCACAAGTCCTGCTTCTTTGCTGGAAAAGGACAGCTTCCCCATATCCGCCTGGATCCTCGTTCCGTCCGCATTGAGAAAACGCACCTGCACTTTTCCGCCTTTTGTCCTGATATTCAGCCGCTCGCTGAGTGTGTACCCTGCGTCCTTTAAATACTTGGCAAATATACGGATACCGTTTCCCGCTCTCTTCGCTTCGCTTCCGTCCGGATTAAAAACACGTACAGCAAATTCTCCGTCTTCTATATAAGGACCGGCCAGGATGCCGTCTGAGCCTACTCCGAAATTCCTGTCACAGACTTTCCGGATCATTTCTCCGTCCAGTTCCTCTGTATTCTTCTGACAGTCATATACCAGATAATCATTTCCTATTCCGTGATATTTTTCAAATTTCACTGCTCTCTTTCCTTTCCTGTTATGATGCGCCTTCCAATTCCGGCGCATCCCATCATATGCTATCCATGTTTTAGTTTACGGTCCACAGGCCGCTGTTGTGCGAGATACTTCTCTCTGCTTCTTTATCTCTATCTAGTTTATCAGACACTTTTATGTTATAATATAAGCATCGTGTTAAAAACATTGCAAAATATGCTGAAACTATAACGGTCCCACAGGAGGGAACAACATTGGATTCTTACAGTAAAACCGGTTATCTGAAAGACGATTTCCGCCTCTTTCATATTACAGACGGGGAGGAGCACAGCTTTTCCTATCATTATCATGATTTTTACAAACTTCTGGTTTTCATCCGGGGGGATGTGACTTACCACATTGAAGGAAAATCCTTTGATCTAAAACCCTATGATATTGTCCTGGTAAATGCCGGCGAGATCCACAAGCCGGTCATCAACAGCCGTTCCACCTACGAGCGGGTGATCCTCTACATTTCTCCTGCATTCATAGATTCCTGCCGGGATGGGGAGGATTCCCTGAACCAGTGCTTTGTACAGGCCCAAAAAAGCCGTTCCAATGTACTGCGCATTGAGCTGTTTGGCCAGAGCCGCCTGTATCAGGTCCTGCAGGAGCTGGAAAAATCCTTTGGGGAGGGGGCCTTTGCCGCTGCGCTGTATCAGAAAGCCCTTTTCCTGGAATTTCTCATTCTTCTGAACCGCTTTTCCATGGATGCCTACACAGGCACTTATATAGAAAACAGCCGCTGCAATTCCAAGATCCTTCCCGTGCTTGACTATATCGGCGAGCATCTGGCAGAGGATATTTCCATTGACCTGCTGGCATCCCGGTTCTATATGAGCCGTTATTATCTTATGCACTTGTTCAAACAGGAGACGGGATACAGTGTTGCCAGCTATATTTCCACCAAGCGCCTGCTGCGGGCCAGGGCGCTGATCCAAAACGGCATGTCCGTCACGGACGCCTGCTACCAGTGCGGCTTTAAAAATTATTCCTCCTTTTCCAGGGCCTATAAAAAACTTTTCCACACATCTGCCAGAGGCGAACGGTACCAAAACTGACAAGCAGCCTTTTCCTCTAAGTTACTATTCAGCCTTCCGGCTTCATAGCAACAAAAGCATACACAGTTCTGCCCTTCAGGTACAGACTGCACAAACCGCAGTCCGGCGCGTGGCTGTCTCGGGATTGCCTAGCAATTGCAAGGCAGCACCCGGCGGGACAGAGAAAGGCTAAACTGTTACTCCTCTAACACATCTCTTTTCCCTCTTACATATAGTAAATAAGAGTTCAGACATTCAGGAGCCAGGCAATGAGTCACAAAAAATTTGATTTTGCAGTCATCGGCGGAGATATGCGTCAGGTCTATCTGGCACAATATCTCCTGGAATGCGGCTGCAAGGTTTGTAAATATGCACTTTGCGCAGATATTCCGGGCACCTCCTGCTATACTGCCCCCTCTCTTTTGGAGGCAGTTTCAAACGCAGAGACCATTCTTGCGCCAATCCCCATAAGCAAAAGCAAAGATATCCCACTGTCCCTTCTGCCGGATATGCTCCGGGAGGGCCAGTCCTTCTTTGCAGGATGCATACCCAGAGACTTCCAAGAAAAATTATTTTCAAAAGGCATTTTTGTCTCTGATCTGATGAAGGATGAGATACTCACTGTAAAAAACAGCATAGCAACCGCAGAAGGCGCCGTTGCGGAAGCCATTCAAAAAAGCAGCTGCAATCTCCACCATAGCCGCTGTCTTGTACTGGGATACGGAACCTGCGGGAAAACCCTGGCCTCGTATCTGAAAGGGATGTTCTGTCATGTAACGGTTTGTGCCAGAAGACCCGGCGTGCGGGCAGAAGCCCAGGTGCTGACAGGGGACGCTGTCTCTTTGGAGGAACTGAAAGAACACGCGGGCAGTTTTGATTTTATCTTCAACACAATTCCCGCGCAGATCATTGACAGGTCATTTTTAAAGAGCCTGAAAAAACAGGCTCTCATCATTGATATTGCTTCCGCTCCCGGCGGTTTGGATCATGCCGAAGCGAAGAACCTGGGGATATCCGCATATCTCTGTCCGGGACTTCCGGGGAAATATGCCCCTCGTTCCTCCGCCTATGCCATTGCGGAAGCTGTGTTTCGTATATTAAAGGAATTTGAAGAATAGGAGAAACGATCATGTCGTTAAAAGGAAGGAAAGTGGGAGTGGCCTTTACCGGCTCCTTCTGCACATATAAAAAAGTGTTTGAGGAATTACAAAAGCTTGCAGACGAAGGTGCAGAAATACAGGCCATCTTTTCAGATGCCGCCAAAAGCATTGACAGCCGTTTCGGCAATGCAGAAGACTTTATAGAAAAAGCACGCAGCATAACAGGCAGGGAACCCATGCTCACCATCCCCCAGGCAGAGCCTATCGGCCCCAAAAGCCTGCTGGATATCCTGGTGATCCTGCCCTGCACAGGCAATACCATCGCAAAGCTTGCAAACGGCATTACCGATACCCCTGCCCTCATGGCAGCCAAGGCACATCTGCGGAACGAAAAGCCTCTGCTTATCTCCATCTCCACCAACGACGCACTGGGGATGAATATGAAAAATATCGGCCTGCTCCTGAATGCCAAGAACATCTATTTTGTTCCTTTCGGTCAGGATAACCCAGAGAAAAAGCCCAATTCCATGATTGCCCGCACAGAACTTCTCATACCTTCCATTGAAGCGGCTTTAAACGGAAAGCAGTATCAGCCGGTCATACAGTAAAAAACTGCTGTCACCGTCAAACGCAGCTCAATTTTTCACCCGGCAGGGGTTTGCCCGCAGCAGTATGCGGGCAAATCCCTTATGGGCTATCAGAAGAAAGGGGAATTTCTATGTGTGGTATCGCAGGATTTTGTAATCTGAAAAGAGATTTTACGGAGGAAAAGGGAAAATGGAATCACATCCTGGAGGAAATGAACCGGATACAAAAGCGCCGGGGACCGGATGACCAGGGGACTTATCTGGACAAAAGCTGCGGCCTGGCCCATGTGAGACTGGAGATCATTGACCTTGTCACAGGTCATCAGCCCATGATAAGAAAGAATGCATCCGGCACTTATGCCATCGCATACAACGGTGAGATCTACAACATGCCTGAACTGAAAAAAGAACTGATAAAAGAAGGGGCTGTCTTTGAGACTGCCAGCGATACCGAAGTGATTTTAAACGGATTTATGCTGCACGGGAAGGAATACATCAAAAAATTAAATGGTATTTTTGCCATCGCTCTGTGGGATTCCGCCAAAAAACAACTGTCCCTTATCAGAGACCGCCTGGGGATCAAGCCTCTTTTCTATACATGGGCTGACAAAACCCTGGTATTTTCCTCTGAGATCAAAGGCCTGTTCGCCTTCCCCGGGGTAACACCCCAGCTGGACAGGGACGGCCTGTGCGAAATATTCGCTCTGGGGCCTGCTAAAAGTTACGGAAAAGGCGTCTTCAAAGATGTCGGTGAGGTACTTCCGGGACACTGCCTGACATTGGGACCAGGCGGAGTCTCTGAACATGCTTACTGGAACCTGGAAAGCCGCCCCCATACAGACTCTTTTGACGAGACCGTGGAAAAGACAGCCTGGCTGGTGGAGGACGCTGTTAAAAAACAGATGCTCTCCGACATTCCCATCAGCACCTTTCTCTCCGGCGGCGTGGACAGCAGCCTGGTCACCTCTATCTGTGCCGCAGAGCTGAAAAAACAGGGAAAAGTCCTGAACACCTTCTCTTTTGACTTTAAAGACAACAATAAATATTTCAGATCCAACGCCTTCCAGCCAAGCCAGGACCGTCCCTGGGCAGAAAAAATGGTGGAGTATGCCGGCACAAACCACCGTTTTTTGGAGTGCGACAATATGGCACAAGTGGACTGTCTGTTCAAAGCAGTGGACGCCAGAGACCTGCCGTGTATGGCAGACGTGGAATCCTCCATGCTCTACTTCTGTTCCCAGGTGGTGGAGCACAACAAAGTGACCCTCACAGGTGAATGCGCAGATGAAATCTTCGGCGGGTATCCCTGGTTCCATAAAAAAGAGGCATTTGAGGGAGACAATTTCCCCTGGTCCATGAGCATGGAGCCCAGAAAAATCCTCCTGTCCGACGACTTTGCCGAATCCCTCGGCATGGAGGAGTACGCACATGCCGCCTATGAAAAGACCATCCGTGAGACACCGATCCTGCCGGGAGAGAATCCCGAAGAAAAACGCCGCCGTGAAATCTCCTATCTGAACCTGCGCTGGTTCATGGTGACATTGCTGGACCGCATGGACCGGACCAGCATGTATTCCGGCCTGGAAGCCCGTGTCCCCCTGGCAGACCACCGGATCGTGGAATACGTCTTCAATGTCCCCTGGAGCATGAAGTGCCCGGACGGCATCGTCAAAGGCCTGCTGCGCCATGCAGGGGAAGGATATCTCCCAAAAGAGGTTCTCTGGAGAAAAAAAAGCCCCTACCCCAAAACCTATGACCCTGCCTATGAAAACCTTCTGGGCGACCGCCTAAAAGAAGTTCTGGCAGACCCCAATGCCCCCATCCGCCCAATCCTGGACACCCGCAAAGTACACGCATTCCTGGAAAGCCCCTCCGACTACGGTAAACCCTTCTACGGCCAGCTCATGGCAGGCCCCCAGATGCTGGCCTACATGCTCCAGGTAAACTACTGGCTGGAAAAATACAAGATCCGTATTTTGTAACCGGCAAAATCCTCTAAAAAGGCTGGAGAATCACTGTCATTCTCCAGCCGTCTAAAGCATCCTGCAGTCTTCAAAAAACCGCCCCATCTTTCCCATAAGCCTCTGCTCCGGCCTCTCTGCCCACAGCCTTTCCTGAATCAAAAACTTCATCCCTGAGGCACCACCTCACATACCGTAAGAAGTCCCTCCCTGACAGTAAAACGGACCTCCAGTCCTGCAAAGCCAAACCCATAGATCCGCTCCGGATCATTCTGATATGCAGGCCTTGGGTCATTGGCCAGAACGCCCCTGAGGGCCTTTCTCTTATGTTCCGGCACTTTTTTCTCCAGCTCCTCCGGAAATTCCACTTCCAGCCTGTCCTCCTTATGTCTGGACGCAAACCCGCCCTCTGCCTCCGGGTGGCTGTCCGCATGAGGAACATAAGGCTTAATATCCAGAATCGGCGTTCCATCCATTAAATCCGCCCCTCTCACATGAAGGACAGGGCCGTATTCCGGATGCATCTCAATCCGCTCGAGACGTACACAAGACAACCCGATGGGGTTTGGCCGAAAAGGTGAACGTGTAGCAAATACCCCTTTCCTTATGTTCCCCCCAAGCCTGGGCGGTCTCACCATGGGCTGCCATTTATCTCTTGCCGATTCAGAAAATTCCCAAACAAGCCATATATGCGAAAACTCTTCCAGCCCCCTGAATGCGTCCGGATTCCTATACTTTGCCTCAAAAACCACCGTTCCCGCCAGATCCTCCACCAGCCCACTCTGACGCGGGATCCCAAACTTCGCGGGAAAATCCGTCCGGATCCAGCCTATCCGATTGATCTCCATAAAGCATCCTCCCTTCCTCTCATACCCATTTTCCCATCCCCCTCAAAATCCACACACTCCCGCAGACCTAACATTTTTCCTATAGCATACCCCAGTTTTCTCCAACAATCAAGCCGTTTTGATCATACCCACAGTAACAGTTCAGACAAGCTGAACCGTTACGCATCCAGCCATTAAGAATCGCTTCGCGATGGGCCGGATAAAGCTGGCACTACTTTTTCATACGGTCAGCGCAGTAAATGCGCAGACCTGTCTGAACTGTTACTGCCCACAGCCACAACCAGCCAAAGGAAGGGAGGGTTATACATCAAACACCTAACCTCAAGATCCCATCATACTCCCCTTCCAGCCTCTCATCCATATGATGCGTGATGGTAATGACCGTCAACTCCCGTCTCTCCAACAGCCTTTTCTCAATCTCAAACGCCGTCTCCCGATCAATTGCAGACGTACCCTCATCCAAAATCAACACCGGCGTCCTCCTGATAAGCGCCCGCGCTACGGCGATCCTCTGCCTTTGTCCCCCGGATAAAAGCTGTCCGTTTTCGCCTACCTTACTGTCTATTCCTCCTTCCATCCCTGCAAGGAAATCCTCCATTCCGCTCTCCATCAACGCCTTATGTATCTCTTCATCCGAATACTGCCGTCCCAGGCAGATATTATCGCGGATATCCGTATCAAATAAAAACACATTCTGATGGATAACAGCTATCCGCCTGTTGATCTCCTCCTGCGGCATCTCCTTGAGCGAATGCCCATCTATCTCTATCTGCCCTTGAAAATCCCGGAAATATCCGGTCAAAAGTTTGATCAACGTGGATTTCCCACACCCGCTTTGACCCACAACAACATATTTTTTCCCTGCTTCAAACAGAAAATCCTCATTCTCCAGCACCTTCTGATCATCCGCATAAGAGAACGTAAGATCCGTACAGCGGATCGCATCCTGCAGTCCCTGCATTTCATATTCCTGTCTGCTGCTGTCCTCCCCTTCATTGCGGGATATATCCATCAGCTCCGCCAAATGCTCCATAACCGGTTTGATCCCCTGTATTTTTGGAATATTCTGCATCAGTATTACCACCGGTGTGACAAACGTCCCGCTAAGCTGGATCAACGCAAGAAGTGTTCCCATACTTATCTTTCCCTGCATCATCTGCCAGGCTGCCACAAACACGATCACAATAACTGTCAGGGAAGAAAAAATATCAGAAAAACTCTCATTTACTGCCATCAGCCTGTCGGCAGCAAATTTTTTGTCCGCAGTATCCTTATTCACTTTATGAAATCTGCCCAAAATACAGTGTAAGGCAGAATATCCCCGTATCACTTCATAGCCATTCAAAAAATCCTTTGCCGCCGCAGTAAAGGAGGACAGCTGTGCCGAATACGCGTCCTGCCGTTCCTGGAGTTTTTTCCCCATAAGCGCAGGCACCGCAAACAAGAGCACTAAAAACAGAAGCAATATAAAGGTCACCAGGGGACTTAAATATAACAGGATCCCAAGGGTAGCCAGAAA
>ENA-UAPG01000057-UAPG01000057.1-human-gut-metagenome-genome-assembly--contig:-NODE-57-length-27894-cov-10.800747_pt1 | contig 27894 bp, 25 predicted proteins | sample MGYA00243478_ERZ654573 | MGnify/ENA primary metagenome ERZ654573 (study PRJEB26926, sample SAMN06164711) | human gut metagenome | biome: ENVO:00009003; feature: ENVO:2100002; material: ENVO:00002003... | reverse complement strand
CAAATAACGCAACACTATGGCTTGATGTAAAGATTTTCTTCAAGACCATTCAGACTGTGCTGTTCCGAAAGAATGTATATACCAATGATGTAAAAGCTGCTGATACTGTAAACGAAGAAGTTAAGCAAGGCCAGAAAAAAATGACGGAGGTGAAATGATTGTGTCAGTAAGCAAAAAAGCAAGAGCTTTTTATTGGGCAGTGTTTGATGGATTTGAAACGGCTTGTGCCAATTTCATTTCAAAATACAAAGAGAGTAAGTATCTGAAGAAATATATGACTAAGGAACCAATTCCTACGGATTTCAAGAAGGCATATATGAAATATTGGAAACCGTACAAAATCGTGCGGGGGGGGTAAAGTATGCTTGGTACTATGCCTCTCAGAATGGAATACATGATCCAAGATATATCCCTAATAATCTTTATTACACAAAGATAGATCAGTATTTCAATGATAGAAAACTCGGTTGGGGTTTTAATGACAAGAACTATTATAGCAAGATTTTTGCAGGAATCCCTCAGCCGAAAACGGTTGTCAGAAAAATCAAAGGCTTGCTGTTTGACGAAGATTATCGCCAGATTACCGTTGATGAAGCGGTTGCATTGCTTCTCTCCGAGCCGGAGGTTATCTGCAAGCCGACTCTCGAAACAGGAAGTGGTAGAGGTATTCGTTTTTGGAACACACAGACAGATGCAGGAGAAATCAGAGTATTTCTGATGAATTCCGATGAGACTGACTATGCAGTACAAGCTATTCTGAAACAACACGCAGAATTGAACAGAGTGCATGAGGGCTCAATTAATACAATTCGTATTTCTTCCCTCCTAATGGATGATGGTGTACATATTCTCAGTTCTGTGCTTCGTATGGGTGTAGGAAACGCAAAGGTGGATAACGCTACTGCTGGGGATAATGCACAGTATGATGGTATGACTTGTGGAATCAATTCGAATGGGAGACTGAAGAAATATGCATATGGATACTATACCGGTAAGAAATTCGACAGGCATCCACAAGGTTTGATTTTTGATGGCTACACTGTGCCTTGCTATGACAAAGCAGTCGAGTTAGTAAAAAAAGTGCATCCAACAATTGCGCATTTTAGATTGGTTTCATGGGATGTTGCTATTGATGAAAATGAGAATGCGGTTTTGATTGAAGCAAATATGAGAAATGGAAGTATTAACTTCCATCAGTTTAATAATGGTCCATTGTTTGGCGATTTGACGGAACGAGTGTTGAAAGAAGTGTTCGTAAAGAACTGATTTAACTCTGTTCCGTATCAAAAAGATAAATGCGGAATGGAGAAAAATATATGCCGAAACTTTTATATATTTCGAACATTGCCGGTAAGAAACTCGGTTTGAGCTTTTTAGGCTCGGCAATGTACGCAAGTCAAGAACTCGGATACGAGTTCCATTCTGTGGCAAACAGAAGTGCATCCACAGAAGAACAAACCAGAGCAGATGAAGCAGAATTTGGCATCAAACTTCATCATATCGATCTTGCAAGAGCGCCGTATTCTCCAAAGAATATCAAGGCCTATAAACAACTTTGTAAAATCATTCGGGATGAGCAGATTGACTATATTCATTGCAATACGCCCACAGGCGGTTTACTTGGCAGACTTGCAGGAAAGAAATGCAAGGTGAAAAAGGTCATATACCAGGCACATGGCTTTCATTTTTATAAGAGTGCACCGAAGCTTAATTGGCTGGTTTATTACCCGATTGAGAAGTGGCTGGCACACCATACTGACGCACTTATTACCATTAACCAGGAGGACTACGAGCTTGCTAAAAACAAGTTCCATTTAAGAAACAATGGGCAAGTATACTATGTTCCCGGAGTTGGTATTGATCTTTCACAATACAAGGTGACGGCTGCCAAGGAGTTGCGTGCCTCTATTGGGATTAATGAGGGTGATATTATGCTCATCTCTGCCGGTGATTTAGTGGAGCGTAAGAATTACAAGATAGCCATCAAAGCAATCGCAGAATCGGGACTTAAAAATCTGAAATACTGCATTTGTGGAAAAGGTCTCCAATTGGAGGAGTTGACCGAATATGCCGAAGTGCTTGGTGTTGAGAATCAAGTGTTATTCCTTGGCTTCCGCTCTGATATAAAGGAATTGCTACAGGTTGCTGATATATTCCTGTTTACAACCAAGCAGGAAGGTTTACCTCGATCTATGATGGAAGCTATGGCAAGTGGTTTACCTTGTGTTGCAAGTAAGGTTCGTGGTAATACGGATTTACTGGAAGATGGCATCGGCGGATATTTATGCGATGTGGAAAGCTCTGCTGAATTTGCCGAGGCAGTAACGACGCTTGCCTGTGATATCGAAAAGAGGAAACAATTCGGCGAAGCTAATCTCAAGCACATTCTGGAGTTGGATATTACCGAAATTTCGAATCAGATGTGTGATATATATGTAAGCGAATACCAAACCTCTGAAAATGAGAGGGGGGGGGGTAAACAACTTTGAGTTATCGGAGTTCTATCCTGTCCGTGTTCGCAAGAGGCTGGAATTGGGACTCCGCCTTGACGATGTGGTTCTGATTTCCGCCGGAAGGCTTGATTCAAATAAGAACAACGAAACTACGATCCGTGCGGTTGCCAAAATTCCGAATGTAAAGTTGCTTCTTTGCGGCGAGGGAGAATTGAGAGAAAGCCTTAAAGTCTTGGCAGAATCTCTTGATGTAGAGGATAGAGTGATTTTCCTTGGTAATCGAACAGACATATTGGAGTTATATCAGGCTGCAGATATATTCGTGATGATATCTTTCCGTGAGGGATTGTCCAGAAGTATCATGGAAGCGATGGCGAGTGGTTTGCCCTGCATTGTGAGTAAAATTCGAGGAAATGTGGATTTAATTGAAGATGGTTTCGGTGGTTATTTGTGTGAGCCGAATGATGTTGAGGCATTTGCCAGGTATATAGGAGTGCTTACTGATGCTGCCGATTTAAGGCTAAAGCAGGCAACTGCCAATTTGGAGAAAATCAATAATTTTGAAATAAACGGTATAGCACAACATGTAAAAGGTATATATTGCGCTACGATAGATAAATAATAAGGATCGCTTTGTCAAAATAGTATGGGGGTAACGATGAATAAGACAATAGTTTGTAATTACATAGGAAAAAAAGGTGGAGGACCTCTGTATGCATATGAAATGACGAGGGGCTTGATCCAAAACGGTGTCAATGTTATAGCCATTCTTCCGGACAATATAGAAAATCTTGCAATGTGGAAAGAACTTGACGGTTGTGAAGTCATCTTAATAAAGGGATATAGCGATAATTATTTTAGTTTAGCACTTGCTGCATTGCGTGTGATCCTATGGGAACGGAGAAAGATTAGGAGAGTTTGTGTGAGAGCAAATGCAGAATGTGTTTATATTCCTATGATTCAAACATTTTCAATGCTTATCAACAGTTGCGTAAAAAGTAAGAAATGTATCGTCACTATTCATGACCCCAGACCACACAAAGGGACAAGCAAACTGTATGCATATATCAATAAACAAACTGCAATGCGGGCAGACGATATTGTAATTCTAACTGAGCAGTTCAAACAATATACTGCAGAATGCTATTCCAAAGAAACTAGCCGTGTCCATGTGATTCCTCATGGGATATTTGACAGATATAGAGATGTATATGTACCTGAATATAAACATGAATACGAACAGGATAGGATTAATTTTCTGTTTTTTGGGCGGATTACAGAATACAAGGGTTTGGATGTATTGGCTCAGGCATATAGCAGACTTTCCGATGATTATCCCAATGTTGCTTTAACAATCGTAGGTAATGGAGATTTTTCTCCATACAAGGCACAATTTGATACATTAAACAATGTAACGGTAGTGAATCGCTGGATAAAGGACGAGGAAGTTTACGGCTACTTTAATACTCCGGGGGTAGTTACTGTTTTACCATATATAGAAGCAACTCAGTCTGGTGTTATTCCGGTTGCTATGGCGTGTGAATCTTTTGTTATTACCAGCGATTGCGGTGGACTTTCAGAGCAGGTTGAAAACGGAGTAACAGGTAGATTGGTTACAGCAGGAAGTGTTGATGAACTGTACGGTGCAATGAAACAAGTTGTAGATAATGGCGTGGATGAAAGAATTGTAATAAATGCTAGGGAACATGTGGAGAGCCTTTCATGGGGTAAGCTTGCATTGCGTTTATGCAAAATAATTGAAAGGTAGGGTAATTCGTTTGAAAATACTTATTTATGAAGCCAATGCTGGTTTTACATCATATACTAAACCTTTAGTAAATGCGATAAGCAATATTTCTGATATGTCAGTTTCATTGATGACCTCAAAAAATAACAGAGAATTAGAGGGGATTTCGCCTTGCGTAAATGTATTGGGTGAGTTGAATGATTACAAGGGAAACTTGAAGCATGGGACATTTTTGTGGCTTGTGGATAGGGTTCTGATTTCATGGCGTAATATCGTGAAAAGAAATTGTATCGTTGCTAAATCAGATTACGATGTGATACTTGTCGAATTTACTTTACCAATAATAGACAGGTACTATTTTGGAAGAATGAAAAAGAAATCTAAAGTTCTTCTTACAGTGCATGATGTTATTCCACCTAATAGATCCCGTTTTTGGTCCATGAAGTCACTTAAAAAATTATATAATGATGCAGATTATTTAATAGTACATTCACAAGAAAATTTGCAAGAGCTAAAAGATAATTTCCAGATTAATGAGGATAAAATCACTGTTATACATCATGGAGTGGAACACGATAAAAGGGTTTTGAATAAACATGAGTGCAGAAGACAACTAAAAATAAATGAATATGAGAATGTGATTTTGTTTTACGGTGGAATTCGACAACAAAAAGGGTTAGACAATCTAATTCAAGCATTGGATGGGGTTGAATGCACACTGATTATTGCCGGAGCATTGCCTCATGGTGAGAGTTTTGAACAATATGAGCAGCTAATTAAAAGACACAACATAAAAACACTGAAAATTATTGAGTATGTAAGTGATGAAATGACGGATGTGGTATATGGAGCAGCTGATATTGTTGCACTCCCGTACAAGTATTTTTTCTCTCAGAGCGGAGTGTTTATGCAAGCAATTCAATATCGCAAATTGATAGTTGCTTCGAATGTCAGCAGTTTTTCGTCATATGTTGAAAAATATAAATTAGGACTTGTTTGCAGACCGAATGATATAGAATCATTGGCTGCCGCCATAAAGGAAATAATTGAAAATAAGGTTGCTTTATATCAAAAAGCGAGATTTGATGTTGCATTAAAAGATAATTCGTGGGAAGCATCTGCTGAAAAACACAGCGCCATTATCAACAAAGTTAAGGACTGTTAACACAGCGAAAAAGCAAGTAAACGCAAGAAAGTGAGATATTGACATGGCAGATAGTGTAGGACGTGTTATTATTTTGATTGTTCAAGGGATATTTATATGGATAATTAGTACAATTCCCAAACAAAAGGGTGCATTATATAACGGAGTAAGAGCAGGAATCCTTGTGTACTATACCTTATTTCCCTTGTCAATCAACATTCTATACATTTTTTCCAAATCAGCTCAAAATGAGATACTATCTCAAAAAGGATTATATGAAATTGTGAATGCAGATTATCTTGACATGTTTTTGGTTCTCTTGTTGGTTTGCATATTTACATTTCTTATGTCTATGTCATATTCGTCTAACAAAACAATACATTTTCGCATTGGAACGACTTGCAGAAATAGTGTAGGTAAATTAACCCTGGATAGAGACTTAAAACGTGGTTTTGTATCAAAACTAGGATTAGCCGGAGATGCCTTTTTGCTTATTGGTGGATTTTGTACATTATACTATGCGCTCTCATTTGGAAGCATATCAATAGCTTTGGCATTGGCAGGATGGGTAAGAGGGTTTGTTTCGGCAACAAACTACATTAGCTATTTTGCTTCAATACTTATTATTCCAGGAGGATTAGTAGTTCTTTCACCATTTTGCTACTTACTTAGTGCAGACTACTCCAAAAGTATTTGGAGAAGGATGAAGTTTATTGCTTCATTTTTAATGGGTATGCTCTTTTTGTTCATTAGAGCCGGAAGAGCACCGTTATTAATATATGTACTAGGTTTTTGCATGCCAATGGCAATCAAACTGTTTAGACATCCTTGGCGAATACTGTGCGTTTGTGCGCTTATTGGTATGCCGATGTTGGACTATTTAGAGTTCTTGTTTGGCAGTGGTGACTTTGTGTTCCAATATGATATTGTGGGTACACTGTCGCAATTTTTATACCCATATCGTACAGCTTTACAGTGTTTTGACATAGTAGATGATTTTGGAATTAGATGGGGAAAGGATTTTATTACAACATTCGTGGGGTTATTGCCGGGTGTCAATTTTGATACAACATGGGAAGTTGTATCAGAGTATTTTGGCGGAAGCGAGTGGAAAACTACAGGTTCAACGCCATCTGATTTGATAACTTTTTGTGTCCTAGAATTACATGCTTTTGGAGTGTTGCTTGGAGCTGTTTTCGGTAGGATTTCCAGACATGTAGATCAAGCTTGTAAGGCGTATCTTCAAAACGATATGATGCTATCAAATTATGGGGTGCTATCTGTTTCTTCATATATAACGCTTATTGGTTTTTGGTATGTATCTACGGCTGATTTTGATTCTGTGGTTAGATATATGTATTATTTAGGAATGTGTGTTGTTTTAATACTAACAACAAAGAGAAGGAGTATTCGTAGTTGAGGTATGGCATGAAAGAGAATGGTAAAACGAACGGCAAGCAGCTTATAGCAACATTTATCCTATCAATGATTGCAATGCTTACAAATTACATTATTTCGCTTTGTTTAACTCCGTATATTAGCACCAGTTTAGGAACGGAAGCGTACGGATTTGTTTCGATGGCGAAAACAATATCGAACTATGGAGTAATTGTGACATCTTGTTTGAACTCCTATATTTCAAGGTTTGTGACTATCAAGTATCACGAAAACAAGATAAATGATGCGATTAGATATTACAGCTCGGCGTTTTATGCAAATATTTTTTTCGTTATTATTGCTATTGCCTTTGATGTATTTTTTGTTTGGAATATTGAGTTATTCTTTGTTGTACCATCAACATTACTGTCTGATGTACGAATACTTTTTTTTATAGAAATCATTAGTTATATGTTGTATTCGTTATGTAGCGTGATGGGAACATACGCCTATGTGAAAGACAAACTTAGCCATATTAGTACTATTAATATTATTTACTATATTTGTGAAGCCGTATTATTGCTTGCTCTGTTTCACTTTTTGCCGGCACATATATACTATGTTCCAATTGCATTGCTTTGTTCGGCAATCGTATCATTGGTGATGTACAGCGTGTTAGCGAGAAAAAAAGCACCTGAATTGACATTAAATGTAAAATATTTTTCGTTCTCAGCTGTTAAAGACTTGTTCGTTAGCGGAATATGGAATTCAATAAATAGCATTGGAAATTTGTTGAATTCTGGCTTGGATTTATGGATTAGTAATTTGATGCTATCGCCTACTTCAATGGGAGAGTTGTCTATTGTAAAAACTGTGTCCACAATTTTTACAAGTATCGCTCAAATAATCAGTAGACCATTTCAGCCGTTATTATTGCAATGCTATTCAGGGAAAGATACAGAGCGGGTTGTAAGCATATTTAATATCCAGATTAAAATATCGGGATATTTCGTTGCTATTCTAACTGCGGGATTTTTTTCGATTGGACTATCCTATTTTCACCTTTGGACACCAAATGAAAATACCGTGCTTCTCAATAGACTTGCAATAATAACCGTTCTTGGTTTTGTATTTGAGGGAATGGCAACACCTTTGTTTTATACGTATACATTAACCTTAAAAAATAGAGTTCCTTGTGTTCTAACAATTATAAGTGGTATTGTCAATGTGACATCTATGTTTTTCCTATTGTCTAACACATCGTTGGGATTATATGCTGTGGTAGGGACGACGAGTGTATTGGCGTTTCTAATGTATTTTGTTTTTACTCCTATTTATGCAGCATATTGTATAGGGACAAAGCTAAACGCCTATTATAGTAGCATTTTAAAAGTGCTTTTATCCACTGTTATCACTGTTGTTATATGTTATTTTTTACCATTTAGTGATATTTTAAACACATGGACAGGCTTTATAGTGAGTGCATTTATTATTGCACTGATAGGAATCAGTGTTATGTGGATTTGTTCGTTTTCTACTGATGATAGAAGATTTATTATAGAAAGTATAAAAACCCGTTGTAATAAAAGGGTAAAATGATATAAGGAGACCAATTATGATCATTACAAAGACCCCATTTCGTATGTCTTTTTTTGGCGGTGGAACAGACATGGAGAATTTTTTTAGAGAGAATGGAGGCGCTGTGCTTTCTACAACTTTTGATAAATATTGCTATGTAAATGTTCGACACCTTCCTCGCTTTTTTGATTACAGTACAGAACTGTCCTATTCAAGCACTGAGCGAGTAACGGAAGTGGATGACATTCAACATCCTGCAATTCGCAACGCCATGAAGATGCTTGATATGCATGAGATTAGACTTACATATGAAGCAGATCTTCCGGCACGTTCTGGCTTGGGGACAAGCAGTTCCTTTGCAGTGGGTATGTTAAATGCATTTTATGCGCTCAAAGGTAAGTATGCGGATAAGAAGCGACTGGCAGATGAAGCAATCTACTTGGAGCGAGTACTATGCCAAGAGGCAGGTGGGTGGCAGGATCAGATTGCCGCTTCCTATGGTGGGTTCAATCGCATCAATTTTGGACCAGATGGGTATGAGGTACTACCTCTAATTATCGCCTCAGAACGGAAGAAGCAGCTTAACAATAATTTGCTGATGTTCTTTACAGGGTTTACTCGCTTTTCGTCGGAAATGCAGAAGGCGAACAATGTGTCTGCCGCAGATAAGAAGGTGCAGCTGAAGGAAATGCTAGTGTTGGTCGATGAGGCGGAACAGGTTCTGGTTAATAAAGAACGAAATCTTGACGATTTTGGCAGACTGCTTGACCACACATGGAAATTGAAGAAACAGACTGGTGCAAAGATTTCTACAAATAGCATTGATGCTTTCTATGAAAGAGGTATGCAAGCCGGAGCTTTGGGCGGTAAACTGCTTGGGGCTGGTGGTGGTGGTTTTCTGGTGTTCTATGTGCGGCCTGAAAAACAAGAAGTGGTTAAAGAAGCTATGAGGGATTTGATGTATATTCCGTTTGAGTTTGAAAATGGCGGAACAAGAGTTATTCATTACAGCCCAGAGGCATACGAACCTAGATAAAAGACGCTTGGTTACAAATACGGAGGACGTGATTAGATGAAAGTTGTGATAATGGCGGGCGGAAAGGGCACCAGAATTTCGTCGGTTGCCAGTGATATTCCAAAACCTATGATTAAAATTGGAGGAATGCCTGTTCTGGAGCATGAGCTAAATTGTTTACGAGAACAGGGGTTTGAGGATATTATCATCACCGTCAGCCATTTAGGTCATGTCATCATGGACTATTTTGGTGATGGTAGTAGAGTATCACCTGTAACGGGGAAGCCTTTCGGTGTCCATATTGAGTATTTTGTTGAAGAACAGCCGCTGGGCAATGCCGGAGCACTATTTCAACTGAAAGATAAGCTGACAGAAGATTTTCTGTTATTGAACGCAGATTCGGTTTTTGATATTGATTTTAACAGAATGATCAATTATCACAAAGAAAAGGGTGGATTAGTCACACTTTTCACTCATCCCAATAGTCATCCCTATGATAGTGCTTTGATTATTGCGGATGATAACGGTGCAGTTATGCAATGGCTTGCAAAAGAAGATGAACATCCGAATTATTATCAGAATCGAGTAAATGCAGGACTTCATGTCTTGTCACCCAAAGTATTGGATATGGAAATCAATACTCCGAAGATTGACTTGGATCGACAGCTTTTGAAACTGCTTGCCGGAACGGGAAAGATGTTCTGCTACGACAGTCCGGAATATGTGAAAGATATGGGTACTCCTAATCGCTATGAAGCGGTGTGCCGTGATTTTAGAAACGGTACTGTACAAGCTAAAAATTTGACGCAAAAGCAAAAAGCAATCTTTTTGGATCGTGATGGAACAATCAATAAATATGTTGGCTTTTTGAGAGATATTGATGAGTTCGAGTTGATTGACGGTGTTGCGGAAGCCATCAGAGCAATTAACGAAAGTGGATATTTGGCAATTGTTGTGACTAATCAGCCCGTAATTGCACGGGGAGAGATTACATGGGAAGAACTTCGAGAAATTCACAATAAAATGGAAACACTGCTGGGACTTGAGGGTGCATATCTGGATGGCATATATTTCTGCCCGCATCATCCACACAAGGGATACGAGGGGGAAATTTCAGAACTAAAGATAGACTGTGATTGTAGAAAACCTAAGCCAGGATTGCTGTTGAAGGCAGCAGAAGATTTTAATATCGATATGTCTCAGTCGTGGATGATTGGAGACGGTGAAAATGATGTTAAAGCCGGAGAAGCTGCGGGGTGTAAATCAATTCTGATAGATAAGGACATTTTCGGTAAGAGATGTCTTTTTGAATGTGTAGATGAGGTGCTGAGTTGAGTGCTGTAATTGAGAAAAAAGAATATCTGAGTTTGGATTTGCTGAAATTCTTAATGTCTTTGTTGGTTGTGATAAGGCATGGATCTAGGGGGGACTATCTTACTGCCTTAACGTGCTGTGCGGTTCCATGTTTCTTCTGTATATCGGGATTTTTGTATGGATTACATGATGATAATGAAGGATATTGAAATAAAAGTATAGTCTTATTGATCAAACTATATGGTATTTGGTCTGTTGTTTACCTTCCATTAAATTTGTTGTCGTATCGTGGCATGAAAATAGGAGAAGTGGCATTAAACTTTTTCCAAAATGTGTTTTTTTCAGGCACATTTAACACAAACATAGTAAAGGAGATGTGAAAATGAACAAGCATTTATCGGTGCTGTTGGAAAGATATCCCGTACTTGAATCTGCTACGGATGATATAAACAAGGCTTATAATTTGATATCGGAAAGTTACAAGAAAGAGGGTAAATTGCTAATTGCTGGGAATGGTGGATCAGCTGCTGATGCCGAGCATATTGTAGGTGAGTTGATGAAGAGTTTTGTTCTCAAAAGAGAGCTTTCATCTGAGTTTGCTGATCAGTTGATAGCTGCAGATAAGGAGTTGGGCTCGATTCTTTCCCAAAACCTTCAAGGTGCGCTTCCTGTAATCGCTTTGGATGGACATATGTCTCTTACCACAGCCTATATGAATGATTGTGAACCATTACTATGCTTTGCACAGCAGGTCAATGGATATGGCAAAGCTGGCGATGTGTTCCTCGGAATTTCAACCTCCGGGAATAGCAAAAATGTCCTGTATGCAGCAACCGTAGCCCGCGCAAAGGGGATGAAAGTGGTAGGGCTCACGGGTGAAAAAGAAAGCAAATTGTCAGCGTTTGCCGATGTGTGTATCAAGGTGCCGCAAACAGAAACTTATATGATTCAAGAACTGCACCTGCCCATTTATCACTGTCTGTGCTTGATGCTGGAAGACGAATTTTTTGGTAAATAATGTATGATTGGTAGTGTCAAGTGATTTATGAAAAATTAGTTTTTTACTTCATCTGAGATCACAGAAATAAAAGCACATGCACTGGATCTGTCTGCCGAACGCTGCGATCTGTGTGGCGGGGAGATTCTCGATACCGGGGAAATGGCAGTAAAAGATGAATTTGATGTTGTTATCAACGTAATAAAACGCCGTCATGAGTACCATATTTACCAATGTATAGAGTGTGGAGCCCGGGTCAGGCTTCAAATCGACCCCAAACTGAAAGAAGCAAATCAGTATGGACGCAACGTACAGGCGATGGCGCTTTCCCTGATGGCAACAGGGAATGTAGCCGTCAATAAAGTACGGATGCTTATAAACGGGATGACTGCTGGTGCGATGAACCCCAGTGAGGGATTCATCTGCAAACTTTATAAGAGGGGATCTGTGAACCTTGAAAAGTTTATGAGGGATTTAAAAAGCCGGATGATACCGTTATCATGATACAGACAAAACGGGCCTGTATGCGTTTTTAGGGCAATGAAACAATCTCCTATTACACTGCACATAACAGCAAGGATTTAGATGGCCTTATCGAAGACGATGTATTAACCGTGCTGACAAGAGACGCAACCGTGGTAAGCGCCAAATAATAACGCGGTAAAATTTAAAATTACCCCAGCCATTTGTGAGTTGAAGTAATTTTAAATTTTACCGCGTTATTATTTGGCGCTTACTTTGTATCGGGAAGAAAAATTGGCAGATGATAGATACGATCAATGGAGCCAAGGCTTCCGCAATCATTTATAGTATTGTAGAAACAGCAAAAGCCAACAGTCTGATGCCCTTTGATTATGTACAGTATCTCTTAGAAGAGATTCCACAACACATGGATGACACCGATTTTGCATTCATGGAAGATATTCTTCCATGGTCAGAAAAGCTTCCGGCAGAAATCCGTAAAGCTTAATATAGGTGGCTGCAAAGCAGCCACCTTAAAATGTCAAGGTACTTGCTATTTGGTCAGCTCTGACGAGTAAATATATTTTTAATGGAATGATCCCAGTTTCATTCTGCATTTTCATGCCTGTACTCCTTTTCGGTTCTATAAAAGCACACAAGCTCCCTGGGATTTTCCGTTACGATCCTGTTGTTCTACCGGTTCCGGACTCACCTCCCTTCGTTCTGCACTCTTATCCAAAACGTATCTGGAAACCTCTTTCTATTTCCTGCGTATATTCCTTTAACTTATCCTGCTTCCATGATTCCAGTATCCTGCGGTGCTTCTGCTCTCGGCTCTGCTTCACTTTTTTCCACAGGCTTTCCCATGCCTCCATGACCTGCGCTATCATATGACCAATCTGGATCAGATAGTAATGATTTTTCATTCCCTGGTACAGCCTGCTGTACATATGTTCCAGACAGTATCCAAGAGTATAATGAAATCAATCAGAGCGCTTTATCATGAGCAAGTATACTTATATACTATCACTACAAATCTTAAAGACAGTTTACAGAATCTCCAGACAACACCTTTACGAACCCCCTATCTCTCTGTATAATAAAACTAACAAAATGCCCTGCATACCCAAGACGCAGCAGGGACAGGAGGTTTCATGGAATACAAAATCGCGCTGCTGCTAAAGGAGCATTACCGAAAATATGTGGAACAATGGGAAAAATTCATGCCTGCAGATACCAGGCTGACCTTTTTGCCGTATAAGACACTGGATGAAATGAAAGACATCTTTCTCACAGTAAAAGAAGATTACGACGGTTTTTATGTGAGTGGAATTATCCCGTATCATGCAATCCAGACCCTTGGTGAAATGGGCAGAGATGCGGTGATCGGTTATTCACCAATAGACATAGAGAATACATACAGGATTCTTATCCAGAAAATGGTGTCAGTAAAAAACCAGCAGTTATCCAGAGTTGGTATGGATTTTTTGAAAAGTGAAGAGAATCTGGAAGAATTGATCATGACCGACCGGTTCGCCGATGCGGTTCATATCTACGAGGCCCGCTGGGAGAGCAGGGAGAGCATTTCCCAGATTAATAAAGAAGAGGCAGATATCAACAAATTCTATCTGGAACAGTGTAAGAAGAATAAGTTTGATATTATTATCACATATTTTTACAGCGTGGTAGAGTCCCTGAAAAATTTTGATGTGGAATGCTTTTATGTATATCCAAACGCCCAGGCTTTTTGTCAGATTATAGACGGAATCAAGAATAACATTTCACTGAACCATATGAAAAATAATCTGGCAGCAGTGATACATATCGATATGGAAGAGATGAGAAAACAAAAGGGTGAGGAATTTGGAGAGTTTCAGAAGAAAGTCATGGAGGAAGCACAGCAGTTCAACAGACAATACTACAACAAGATGATCTTGAAAGAAAATTATATGGATGTAGAGTTTTTTACAGACTATGAATTTTTAAAGACCCTGACAAAGGGTTTTACCTGCTGTCCGTTACAGAGCAGGCTTAAAAAAGAGATGGGTTTTTCCGGTTATATCGGATATGGTATTGGAAGCAGTATTTATCAGGCCAGATTAAATGCCATCGATGCCAGCCATTATGGGAGAAATGTAAAAGAGATGGGCGACGGTAGTTTTCTTGTGGATGAAAAGGATACACTGACCATTTTAAATACACAGAGAGCGGGAAAAGTGATCAGTGTTCAGGAGGGATATGTCAATCAAATTGCCAATCAGGTGAAATTGTCTTCAGAGACTATCTTAAAAATTATCGGTGTGATGCAGTCTTTAGGAACCAATGAGATTACTTCTCAAGATTTGATGGATTCCCTGCAGATTTCCCTTAGAACTGCCAACAAATTTCTTTCTAATCTGGAAAAATACGGATTTGCCGCTATCATTCAGCAGAAACGTAATGGGAATAAAGGAAGGCCGGTAAATGTTTATCATCTGAAGTTAGATTATTGAAATACATATAGTCCGGTAGTGATATGTGGAAATGCAAATACGGAAATGTAGCAATGCAAGATATGGAAATGTAGTAATACAAAATATGGAAATGTAGTAATACAAAATACAGAATGTCGGCGATACAAAATGCGGAAATGCAGTAACCATAAAATATGGGTATGCAGCAATATAATATTATGGAAATACAGAATCACAGTAATGCATATATACATGCAGAAATGCATCTTTCAGAATCATGAGCAGATCAATCAAACTTGCTTTATAAAAACATCTGGGTATTCTTTTTATTACTAAAGATTACCCAGATATTTTATAAATAACTATGATGTGTTGTTATCCAAATGCAAGATAGAACCGCAGAACAGACAGCACCACACCTGCATTTCTTATGTATTTTTAAAACGAATGATTCACAAATAATCCATTATTCCCGCACATAAAAAGCCGATTGCCTTTTAAAATGTTTCTTTTTATCCTGCTACATGATAAAAGTAGCAGCGGCAATGAGAACTGCCTGTGTAAGAAGCAGAACCAGGAAGACTGGAACCAGGAACTTCCACCATTTTTCCATTTTGACTCCCGCAATCCCGCACATGATAGGGGCCATGGCAGTTGGCCACAGAATATTTGACAAGCCGTCGCCGAACTGGAAGGCAAGAACAGCCACCTGACGGGAGATGCCGCACAGATCTGCAAGGGGAGCCATGATGGGAATACTGGTCACTGCTTGCCCGGAACCTGATGGAATCAGGAAGTTCAGGAGACTTTGTACTAATAGCATAGCTTCACCTGACAGCCATCCCGGGAGCTTGGACAGAGGGATGGAGAGCCCGTAAACCACAGTATCTATGATATGACCGTCCTGCATTACCACCAGAATACCTCTTGCAATTCCGATCATCATACATGCCACAGCAATATCAGAGAAGCTTTGGGCAATTTTCTTTGCAATGGTGTTTGGCCCCCAGCCCATGATGATGGAGCTAATAATACCCATGATCAGAAATACACCGCTTAAATCTTCAAAATACCAGCCTTTGTATTTTGTGCCCCACACAATAACAACAATTCCTACGCCAAGAACACCCAGGACCAGTTTTTCGCGGATACCAAAAGGATGTTTTTCAATGTCCTCCGGATTCATGGTCATATGGCTGAAGTCGTCGCTGCGGACAAGGCTTTTGGATGGGTCTGCCTGAATCTTCAAGGCATATCGAATGGTGAAAATAGAAGCTACGATTATCATGAGAACGTGACTGACAATACGGAAGCCCGCACCGGACATCTGCGGAAGTCCAGCGATGCTCTGGGCTGTGCCGACCGTAAACGGATTCATAACAGCGCCGCTGTATCCAAGACCTGTCCCCAGAGCCACAATAGCCAGCCCCACAATGGCATCATATCCCATGGCAATGGAGATGCCTACAAAGATGGGGATAAAGGGGAAAGCTTCCTCGAATACTCCTATGGTAGAGGAGGCGATACCCAGCACAGTGATGAAGATCGGGATGATAATGGCACGCGTTTTTCCTTTGAGAATCTTCAGAAGGCCGGCAACAAGACCGTTGAAAGCTCCTGTTGAGATCATAAGTCCGATGGAGGCATAAGCGATAAATACAAAGAAAATAACACCGCCGCCGTTGAGCATGCCAAAATAGATGGATTTAACCGTTTCAAAAGGACCTACAGGAGAGGCTTCTACGGTGTGGTAAGTGCCGGGCACAACCACTTCAGTTCCGGCTTCGTTTACTGTACGGTCAAATTCTCCGGCAGGGAGGATCCAAGTAGCGACAGCACAGACAACGATTATAAGACACAAAAGTACAAATATATGAGGCAGTTCAAATTTTTTCTTTTCTGTGGATGTTTTTTTATTCATAACAAATCCCCCCTGATTTATATATTTTCTTTCTTTTTCAAAGAAGTCTCCCAGGAATGATGAACATTACTGCGGTAATCGGCATCATTTAATATTTTAAGCGCAAGGGCAGTCATAGAGGCGGCTCCGCAGGCGATTGATTCATGTGCCTGCGGCTTTAAAGTAGCGTCTCGGAATCCAGTGGTATGCAGGGCAAGGTTGTCGTCTGTGATGGATAAAAGTGGCTGTATGGCAGGGCAGCGGTAGCTGACATTTCCCATGTCAGAAGAACCGGTTGCCGGGGAAACATCACCCACCTTATGACCGAAATCTGACAGATATTCTGAGATACTTTTTTCCAAAGGCTCCACACGGACCATATCCGCAAAATCTGACAGGCCAAACTCCAAAGAAACAGTACAATCCAATGCCATAGCTGCCGCGTTGGCACATTTTTTGATCATTTCATCTACCTGAAGCAGCTTTGCCATTGAGTCTGTACGGAACTCCATCCGAATCTTTGCATAGTCAGGGATGATATTAGGGGCTTTTCCGCCGTCCTGGATCACAGCATTTACGTGGATATCAGGGGTGAAACATTCTCGTCTGGCATCGATTAGATCCAGGAATTTTCTGGCTGCGGCAAGAGCACTTCTGCCCTGCCAGGGAGCAGCTACAGCATGTGCAGCCTGTCCGTGGAATTCTACAACATAGCAGCGCAGGCTCAGAACATCCATATCAGGCAGAGAATACCCGCCGGCCCAGCTATGCATCATGATTGCCAGAGACATATGATCAAAAATCCCCTGATCGGCCATACCCACCTTGGCTCCGTTTTCTTCTTCTGCAGGTGTGCCGATCACATAAACTTTTCCCTGAAACAGATGTTTTAGGTCACGGAGCACAAGTCCGGTGAGTACGGAGAGAGCGCCGTGCAGATTATGTCCACAGCCATGTCCGATTTCCGGAAGTGCATCATATTCTGCCAAAATCGCAACAGATGCCCCAGGCCCATTGTCAAAACAGGCACAGAATGCTGTGTCATATCCTGCATAGGGATAGGTAACCTCAAAACCTTCCTCGGATAAAAGTTCGGCCATCTTTTGGCTGGATTCAAATTCTTCATAGGGAAGTTCCGGGTGCGCTGCCAGCTCCTCACTGAGCTTGACCGCTTGTTTTAAGTGTTTTTGGACAGATTCCGCAATCTGCGTCTTTACTTCTTTTTCCATAAGTCTCTACTCCTTTCTGGCTCAAACACGGTTGGAGGTTATACCGTGATGAAGCAGGAAATATTTAAAGCATACTTAAAGCATACCTAAGTTGCAGTTATAGTAGCATAGTTATACAAAAAAATCAAGAAAAAAATAAAATAATTATACGAAATTTACTAAGAGGATAATGGATATATGTGATATTTGACGGAATATGATAAAAAAGCCAAGGGAAAATACTTGCATTAAACAAAGAAAGAACGCTATACTTCAAAGTCGAATTCGTATATAATGTTGAGTGTAGAGATAAAAGCGGTACGTCAAAAGGAGTGGGGTGGGAGAAGATGAAAATATACGCAGCCAGACACGGACAGACAGAGTGGAACGCTCTGTACAAGGTATGCGGCAGAACGGATATAAATCTGACACAGGAAGGGTACAGACAGGCTGAGATGCTGGCAAACAGCATCTTAGAGTGCGGGATTCAGAGAATCTATTCATCGCCGCTTCGCCGGGCAATGGATACCAGCAGAGTCATTTCTGAGCGGACAGGGGTTCCTTATTACGCAGAGGACCGGCTGATAGAACAGGACTATGGAATTTTTGAAGGGATTGACAGAAAGAATGAGGATTTTTTAAATGTCAAGAAGAATTTTGCATTCCGGTATCCAGGCGGGGAATCTATGATGCAGACTGCCTGTCGTGTATATAACCTGCTAGATGAGATAAGAAAAAGGGACAAAGATAAGACAGTTCTGCTTGTCAGCCACGGTGGAATTTGCCGGGTGATCCGGTCGTATTTTACAGATATGACAAATGATGAATATTATCATTATACGCAAAAAAATGGTACTTTAGAACTATATAGATGTGATTAAAAAGACTTGTTATATAGTCAGACGGTCATACAGTTCTGGATCCGGTTCTTTTCAGAAGATTTCATACAGACAAGTTTAAAACGATAACGAGCCAATTCACGGAGTTACCGAAAGTCTTTCGGAGGAATAAAGGAACTTCTGACCAGGTCAAATTTATAAAGGTCAGCAATCCAGCGAGAATCTTTCTTATCTGTTTTTTACCCTTGATAGCCTTAACATACTTAGGGTGGGTGCGACAAACATCAATGTCAGTCTCCAGGTAATTAAAAATAGGAATCCAATATTTACCGGTGGATTCCATGCAGACATGATAGCAATTATTTTTAATTAACCAGTTGTGAAATTTTTGAATATCAGAGTTGATGGTAGAGAACGACTTTTGTTCATACTCAGATATTCCCTTTGAATCAGTAGCAACGATAAGATTTTTGTGGACATCAACGCCACAACAGATGGGGTATTGCAGTTTTAACATGATATCACCACCTAACAAAAAAATAGCAACAGTGACTGTCAACCTGCGACTAATTAAACATGGTTTAATACCAATGATAAGAGTCCGGGCTCAAAGTCCCACTTGTTTGTGCTTGAAAGGCTGACGGCACATATAAACATACGGGGTCGAATATAAATTCGCCACTTCTCCTTCCGTGCTCTGTAGTATGTTGCTATTTCATATAACAATTATAAAATAACTGGAGAGTGGGCACAACCTTTTTCATTATTTGTTTGTGCCTTGAGCGAAGCGAAAGGAATGATGAAAAACATGAGAAAAGAGTATAATAATATCCCGGAACCATAAGAATATCATAGCGGTAAAAAGGTGGCATTTAAATATGGAAAATGATAAAAAAGATATTCTGCATAAGCCTATCGAAGTGGTCATAGACAGACCGATGGGCAGTTTTCATCCCGAACATAAGGACTTATATTATCCGGTTAATTACGGCTATGTGGAAGGGATTCTAGGCGGTGACCAGGAGTAACAGGATGTGTATTTCCTGGGAATAGACAAGCCGGTTAAGCGCGCAGAAGGCGTTATAATTGCTGTTATTCACCGGAAAAATGATGTGGAAGATAAGTGGGTGGCAGCTCCCGAAGGCATGAAATTCAGCCGCCGGGAAATAGAAAAATCCGTGCATTTTCAGGAGAAATATTTTGAATATGAGATACTTATGTAGAGCAAAAATATTATTTTATATCACTTAAACTTAGATGTGACTGTAATATATTTTATATTTATGTATAAATGAAAAGAAAGAAGGAAGAGACATGGGGGAATTATCTAAGCTTCCAAACATAGGGGCAGTAGTGGAAGAGCAGCTCAATCAAGTGGGTATCAATACCTATGACCAACTGAAAGAAATGGGAAGCAGGCAGGCATGGCTGAAGATCAAGGCCATTGATGACTCGGCCTGTATAAACCGTTTATACGGATTGGAAGGTGCGGTACAGGGAATTAAAAAAAGCCAGCTTTCAGCTGAAGTGAAGGCGGAGCTGAAGGAGTTTTATAATAACTGCAAATAAAGTTTATAGTAAACTAACATATTAATTAAAAAATGCACAGGCGGAACAACAGCAGAGATAACGACTGTAAATACGGCATGCAAATATAATAATAAAGATAACATATAAATATAAAATATAAATATAGCCCGACAGGTTAAAAACAGCCGCACGGTATACGGAAGAATCATACCGTGCGGCCTTTTCATGTTTTTATGCTTTAGAGGGTGCAAAGAGACATTACTTTTCTTTTTCCAGCATCCGGATCGCGTCTGACAGCGTCTGTTCGTCACAGGCAAAAGGAACCGTAAGCGTATTTCCTTCTTCCTTATAGAGTGAAACCGTTTCCAGCGCATGTGGATTCCCAGCCCAGGCGCGTCTTGCTACGCCGCACATAACATCATAATTTACAGCCCGGCAGATGATTTCATCCACCTCCGACGAGCCATCCAGGAGCAGCCCGTAGCCACAGCTTTGTGAGTTGCCGATTCCTGTTCCGCCGCCGTTGTGTATGGTCATCATGGTCATGCCCATAGCGGCATCCCCGCCGTAAACCAGTGCGGACATATCAGCAGTTATGTTGCTCCCGTCATGGATATTGGAAGTTTCTCTTGAAGGTGCATCCACACCGCCTGTATCCATGTGGTCACGGCCCATCATGATAGGGCCGGTTTTGCCTTCCCGCACCAGACGGTTGAAGGCAAGGGCGATTTTCTTCCTGGTCTCCCCGTCCTGATAAAGTATCCTGGCCTGTGTACCCATAACAAGATGGTTTTCTCCTGCATGTTTGATCCACAGATAATTGTCGTAATCCTGGAACCTCCGGTCTTTGTCAATACAGTCCATTGCGGTCTGGTCTGTCAGTGCTAGATCCTCTGGCTTTCCGCTCAGTACAACCCAACGGAATGGCCCGTAACCATAGTCAAAAAGAGTAGGACCCATGAACTCTTCCACAAAAGATTTATAGATAAATCCGTCCAAATCGTTTTCTCCGTTCCTGCACACGTCCTTGATTCCAATATCATACATAGTGGTCGTCAGGCTGTTTCCATAGTCAAAGAAATAGGTGCCTCTGGAACGCAAGATCTCGATCAATTCATGATGCCGGAACAAAGTTTTCTTTACCTTTTCCTCAAATAATTCCTTATTCTCAGCAAGCATTTTTGTCCGTTCCTCAAATGTCATTCCCTGAGGACAGTATCCCCCGTCAAATGCCACGTGACAGGACGTCTGGTCTGTGAGCAGATCAATATCCTGCTCCGTTTCCACAGCATATTCCAGCAGATCCACAATATTTCCATGGAACCCAATGGAAATAGGCTCCCCCCTCTGCTGGTATTCTCTTGCCAGTACAAACGCTTCTCTGGGTGTATGCACCATAGCCTTGATCCAGCCAAGACGCATACGCAGCTCTATTTTAGAGGCATCCACCTCCGCGATGATCCCCACACCCTGGCACAGTTCGATTGCCTTGCCCTGTGCCCCGCTCATCCCTCCAAGACCGGCAGAGACGAGGAGATTTCCCCTGAGAACTTCCTCACTGCTTTTGTGGAGGATCTGTCTTGCTGCTGCCAGGAACGTGGAATATGTGCCGTGCACAATTCCCTGGGACCCGATATAAAACCATCCTCCTGCCGTGAATTGTCCGTAATTGGTAACCCCAAGGGCAGCGCACCGGTTCCATTGTTCCAAGTTGTTATATTTCCCCACCATGAGACCGTTGGCCAGTATGACTCTGGGACAGGAACGGGTCGATTTGAAAAGGCCCACCGGATGACCGGAACTGACCACAAGTGTCTGTTCCTCTGTGATCTGCTCCAGGTATTTTTTTATGAGCCGGTACTGCATCCAGTTCTGGCATACCTGTCCGGTTTCCCCGTAGGTGACCAGTTCGTAGGGATAAAGCGCCACATCAAAGTTCAGGTTGTTGTCTATCATAACCTGAATGGCTTTTCCAGCCAGGCATTTTCCCTTGTATTCATCTACCGGTTTTCCATAGATTGCTCCGTGAGGCCGGAAACGATAGCCGTAGATCCGGCCATGTTCCATGAGTTCCTGATAGAACTCCGGAATGATCTCCCGGTGATATTTAGGAGGAATGTAGCGCAGGGCATTTTTAACAGCCAGTTTGATATCAGCTTCGCCAAGCGCTGCCTCCCGCTTCGGAGCCCGGCGCACTGCCGGGTCGAAGGAGTCGGGAGAGGGCAGGGGCCCCTCCCATGCATATAAAATAGTGTCCATATAGTATCCTTCCTTGCCTTTACAGACTGCGCGCCAGTTCGTAGGCATCCCAGACTGCGTACATGATGTTCCGCACTCTCCGGGCATCCCCCAGCAGGTATATCTCATTTTCCTCCAGACTTAACTGCTCATAAAGTGCGTTGTTGGAGGTATATCCAATGGCACAGACAAAGGTGTCAGCTTCCAAAGTGTGTTCTTCCCCGTCTTTTGTATAAGTGACAGTCCTGTCTTCAATGCATTTGACGCCTGCGCCTGCTATCTGCTGCACATGATGGAACTTCAGCAGATCTTTCAGCATGATCTTATTCATATGAGGCACCGGAGCGCCGGCGGATAATATTTCCGGCAGGGCTTCCAGTATGGTGACTTGTCTGTTGTTTTTAGCAAGGTCAAGAGCAAGTTCACAGCCTACCAGCCCGCCCCCGATGATAACCGTGTGATCGCCGGGAGTGATCTCACCGGAAAAGATGCGTTCTGCAGGGTACATATCATGGTTTCCGGGCAGACGCAGGGTCCGTGGAGTGGAACCGGTGGCTACAATGACCGTGTTGTGGGGATAGGATTTCAGGGTATCTGCTGTCACAGCGGTATTGTAATGGATCTCTACACCCAAATCTTCCAGTGTTCTTTGATACCAGTCAACCAGTTTTAGATCATCGTGTTTGAAGGATGGTGCCCCGGCCAGATGAAGGGAACCGCCGGGACGGCTGCTCTTTTCCAGGATGACAGGTAAATGTCCTCTGAGTTTCAGAACTCTTGCTGCCTCCATACCTGCCACGCCTGCCCCGATAATGAGAACTTTTTTCTTTACACATGCAGGCTGCAGATAATAGGAGGTTTCTCTTCCGCAGGAGGGATTTACGGCACAGGAAACAGGCTTTGCAGTGATCAGCCGGTTCATGCAGCCCTCATGGCACCCAAGGCAGGGACGTACGAATTCAAATCTGCCGCTCCTTATTTTATTTACTGTGTCAGGGTCTGCAAGAAGGCTTCTGCCAAGTGCGATCAGGTCGGTTTTTCCGTCCCGCAGGGCATCGGAGGCCAAATCCGGATCTTCCATGCGCCCGGCCACCAGGATTGGTACATCCATTTCTTTTTTCAGGATTTCACCAAAGGGTATGTTCATGCCTTTTTCAAAATACATGGGCGGATGGGACCAGTACCAGGAATCATAGGTTCCGGCGTCCACATCCAATGCGTCATAACCTGCTTTTACCAGGATTTTAGCAGCTTCAATGCCTTCCGGGATATCACGGCCCAGTTCTTCAAAGTCTTCTCCGGGAAGGCCGCCCTGGCGCATACCTTTTATGTAGGATTTTAAACTGTAGCGGAGGATGACCGGAAACTGTTCTCCGCATTTTTTCTTTATATTCTGCACTACCTCGCAGGCAAAACGCAGGCGGTTTTCCAGACAGCCGCCGTATTCATCTGTTCGTTTGTTAAAGAGGGGCAGGGCAAACTGATCCAGAAGATATCCTTCGTGGACCGCATGGATCTCTATTCCGTCAAAACCGGCTTGCTGGCAGATTTTTGCCGTATCTCCGCAGCGCTCCACGATCCTGTGGATCTCGTCCACAGTCAGTTCTCTGCACATAAGTGTTTCATCCCAGTAACTGCTCACCGGGGAGGGCGCTATTGGCGGCTGCCCGCAGAGCAGATGGGGTTTCAGTACACGGCCGAATCCTGCAGTGAGCTGGGTAAATATTTTAGAACCGTAGGCATGGACACGCTCACACATTTCCGCTGTGTTCATAATAAAGGTAGATGGATTATCTGTTGGACAGGGCATGGTTCCGTCCACTGCTTTTTCGATATCATTTTCCGCATAAATGGTGCCGGTGATGATGAGGCCAACCCCGCCTTTGGCCCTTGCCACATAGTATTCAATGCCCCGTTCATTGAAGGTGTTTTCCGCGGTGACCATTCCGCCGGTACCCATAGCGGCCATCACATATCTGTTTTTCAGGGTACAGCCTGCAAGCTGGTAAGGTTCAAATAAAATCTTATGGTTATCTTTCATGGTTTTCACACTCCGAATCTGTTTTTTGCCGGCATGATGCGATCACACCAGTATTTTAGCCATCAGCGCTACCATCGGAATCAGGATAATAGTACGGATGAAAAAGATTTTTACCAGGTCGCCGAAGCCCACAGGAATATCAGATTCCAGCATGGCATTGGCACTTTCCGTGAAGAATATGATCTGTGATGTGGACAGTACAACTACGAAAAATGCACTGGCCGCAGCCACAGCTTTGCCTTTGATCAAGGTAGCCGGTATGGATAGGGCAAAGATTCCCACAATAGAGGAGGCAGCGATCTGCTGTGCGTCCTGCAGTCCTAAAAGGCTTAAGATCGGAGCCATGGGAATGGCGATCCATTTGGCAATGGGCGTATAATTAAAAATTAAAAGGCAGATGACGGAAAGAGATACAATAAATGCATTTACTTTGATGCCGAACATAAAAGAAGATTTTAACTGTTCTAAAAATACAGTAAATTTCGTTCCGGATGATTTTTCCAGGGCGTCCCGGTATGCTGCCGGAAATGTTTTGCTGCTGTAGTGTTCCGGTTTTCTCTGGGTTTCTGTCTGTGCAGTGCCGTCAATGTAGGTGTCCGGTTTTTTGGACAGAGGAGGGATACGGATCATAATGGCAGCCAGTACAAATACACAGATGAATGCCGCCAGAACCACCTCACTGTAGAGGTTTTCTATTCCGGCTATGGAAGACAGGAAGGCAAATCCGCCCAGGCTGGCGATACTGAAGTTGGTGGTGATGGAACTGGCTTCTCTTGCTGTGTATACTTTTTTCTGGTACAGATCATTGGTGATCATAACGCCGGCGGCGGGAGCTGCCACAAAGGAGGAGATGGCATCCACAGCGGATTTACCGGGCACCCTGTACACACGGCGCATAATGGGCTCAAGCAGTTTGCCCAGGAATTCCAGAAAACCGAATTCTGTGATAAAGGCTACCAGAGTTCCGGCTACCATAATGGCAAAGAAAGAGTCCGCGGCTATGCTTAAAGAGGTTTCACCGATCTCCGGGTCGATGATAGCGGCAGGTCCCACCTGGAAAATGGCCATAACACTGAATATGGCTGCTGTGCCATAGGTAAAATAGGAAAACAGATTGTCTTTTTGATAGGTGCTTTTCAGGATCCCGGGCACATTTTTTCCGTATTTTACATAGATGCTGGCTGCCAGCACTGCCAGGCAGGAAATCATAACAAAAATGTACTGGGCCTTAGGCCCCAGGGCGTTTTGAATGATATCCATGATATGTACCATAGGTACTTTTTTGTTTCCGTTATAAGGAATGGTAACAAAGAAAAGGAAAACGCCGATTATGCTGCAGATGAAAAAACGTATTTTGACACTTGAATTATATGCTGTCTTATTTTCCATAATTAAACTCCTTTATTCTTTAAAAGGTGATCGGGCCGCAGGCGGTCTCCACTGCCTCGATCAGGCTGTCATCAGCAAGCAGTTCCTCACAGGCATTGATCTCAGGGTAAAGCTCCCGGTCTTTGTCATAGAAGGGGATTTTGCTCCGCACCGTGTCATAAGCTGCTTTTGTTCCCTTTCCGAGCACTCCTTTTTTGCCTGCATCGGACCGGCTTCTCAAATCAATAGCTTGGCAGGCACAGAGGATTTCCATAGCCAGCACACGGCGGACATTATCCGCAATATCCCGGGCTGTCCGGGCAGAAATGGTACCCATGGATACATGATCTTCCTGGTTGGCGGAGGAGGGGATGCTGTCCACACAGGCCGGGTGTGCCAGGATCTTATTCTCAGAAACCAGGGCAGCAGCACAATACTGCACGATCATATAGCCGGAATTCAGCCCGCCGCCTTCCACCAAAAATGCGGGAAGTCCGTAGTTGAGAGCCGGGTTCACCAGGCGTTCAATGCGGCGTTCAGCCACATCAGCAAGTTCAGCTACTGCAATCCCGAGAAAATCAAAGGTGAGGGCCATAGGCTGTCCGTGGAAGTTTCCGCCGGAGATGACTTCCTGGGTCTGTGGGAAAATGATGGGGTTGTCTGTGACTGAATTCATTTCCACTTCGATCTGTTCCATGATGTAATTCAGGGCATTTTTGGAAGCACCGTGTATCTGGGGCAGACAGCGGAGGGTATAAGGATCCTGAACGCGCAGCTCGCCCTGTTCGGTAGTCATTTTGCTTCCTTCCAGAAGTTCGTTTAAAATGCGGGCTGTGTCAATCTGTCCTTTGTGAGGACGGGTGAGGTGGACCTGCGGTTTCAGGGCTGTGGTGATGCCGTTCAGAGCTTCAAAGGTGAGGGCTGCTGCAATGTCCCCGTATTTTATCAGCCGGATGGCGTCGTATACGGTGAGCGCACCCACTGCGGTCATAACCTGTGTACCGTTGATAAGCGCGATCCCTTCTTTTTCATGGAGATCAATAACAGGGATCCCTGCCTTTTCCATTGCCTCCCTGCCCGGATAAATATGCCCCTCGTATTCGGCAAGTCCCATACCCATCATAGGAAGGACCATATGGGAAAGGGGAGCCAGATCACCGCTGGCGCCCAGAGAGCCTTTCTGCGGGATGACGGGATGCAGGTGTTTGTTCAGCATGGCTGCCAGGGTTTCCACGGTCTCAGGGCGCGCACCGGAAAAGCCTTTCGCCAGATTGTTCAGACGCAGCAGAATGATACCGCGGACCACTTCTGTGGGAAATGCTTCACCGGCGCCTACGGCATGGGTCATAATGACATTTTTCTGAAGCTGCACACAGTCTTCTTTGGATATGACCACATCACTGAATTTGCCGAAACCGGTGGTAACGCCATATACGACCTCCTCACGTTCTACAAAATCGTCAATGATCTTTCTGGAAGCACGGATGCGCTCCATGGCCTCTTTGTCCAGTTCTACGGGAGCATGAAAACGGCAGACTGCAGCCAATTCATCCAAGGTTAAGGTCTCGCCTGTAATGATTACGGTTTGCATAAAAAATCCTCCTCTTTTTATATAGTTTCTTCATATATGCTTTCTTTGTAACGATTCAGCAGGTCTGCGCATCCACTGCGCTGACCAGTTACTTTTCTTTATTATAGACTGCTTCTGTCAGTTTATCGTCACTTTTCGACTTGACATTATGCGCAAATTAAAGTTTTAACAAGAAAAAGTAAAAAGGGAGGAGATGTTTAGGATGACGATTGCATGATTCCTTTACGGAATGTGAAAATTCAGATATAATGTAAGGCAGATATCTAAATGCGAAAAAATTAACAAAGTTTATGGGGCATGAATTTTATCAGTAAAGGGGAAAGACGGAGAGATGAAAATTACAGTTCGTTTTTGGGGAAAACCTGAGATTATCAGGGATGGCACCCATGTGATGATTCCGCAGAAAAAGATCCAGGCACTGCTTTTATACCTTCTTTTTAATGAGAGCTGTTCCAGGGACGAGCTGGCAGCCTTGTTCTGGGAAGAACAGAGTGAGGAGGGGGCAAGGCGCAATCTGCGGAACAGTCTGTATAAGCTGCGTACCCTGTTGGGGGACGGGGTGCTGGTCACCATGGGAAAGGAGTATATTAAGCTGGACCCGGCGGTGGAGATTGCCAGGGATACGGATGTATTTCTCAT
>ENA-UAPG01000048-UAPG01000048.1-human-gut-metagenome-genome-assembly--contig:-NODE-48-length-29906-cov-11.338180_pt1 | contig 29906 bp, 18 predicted proteins | sample MGYA00243478_ERZ654573 | MGnify/ENA primary metagenome ERZ654573 (study PRJEB26926, sample SAMN06164711) | human gut metagenome | biome: ENVO:00009003; feature: ENVO:2100002; material: ENVO:00002003... | reverse complement strand
CCAAAACATATAGGTGCCCACATACTGTCCTTTTCCCTTCACGCCGTCCAGGACCGTATAGTCTTCTTTATATGGAAGGGGATTTGTGCGGCGGTACTGGGCATGGAAATATCCGTACGCCTTCTCCAGCTCCCTGAGCTGGTAATCCACCTGGTAATATACGATCACATTCTCCTCCGCCAGATTTTCCAGTGTCATGCGGCATCCTTCGTAAAAAGGCATATCCCAATAACAGTTCAGGCCTCTGCGGGGATTCACACACACGGCAAGGGAGGTTAGCTGCTCATACTGCTGTTCATCCGCGCTTGCAAAAAAATCCCCCAGGGGAGCCTCCACAGACGGAAACTCCTGATCGTCCCAGTACATCCTGAGCACCAGGGTTCTGTTCTGCATACTGCTGGTGGTCACCCAGATATGCTTCACCATACCCTGCCCCTTTATATCCGCCAGGGTAAAGGTCTCGCCCGGCCCAATCTGTACGGAAGGTGAAACCTTCCATCCCTTGCCCAGGTCCCTTGCGCAGGAGGCACCGGTCCCCTCTACGGCCTGCCCTCCGGCCCCTTTTTCTCCTGTAAAGTTTTCAGGACTGACGGAACGTGTCCTGATATTTACCATTTCGCTTAAACTGCTCATATCTCCTATCATGGCTTCTCTTTCCTTTCTCAATGACAACTGTTTTACAGTTACGTTCAATGTTCATAACGGTAACACAAGACCTCATGCCCCTCCTCCATGGAATACATGGACGGGCTTTTCTGCCTGCATTTTTCTGTGGCGTATTTACACCTGGAGGCAAATTTACAGGCAGTGGCAGCAAATTCCTTGGTTTCCAGGTCAGGCAGGACTATGTCCCGGTCCCACTTTCTCCCCACAACAGGAATGGATTCCTGCAGGAGTTCCGTATAGGGATGGCCCGGATTCTCTAAGATTGCTTTTGCCTTTCCGAATTCTATCAGGTTCCCCCTGTACATGGTTGCTATATAATCGCTCACATAATATGCGGTGGACAGATCATGGGTTATGTAGATAAAATTCACATGGTAGTCATTTTTCAGCTTTTTAAATAAATTTACAATATTCATTCTGAGGGAAGCGTCGATCATGGCTACCGGCTCATCCGCCACGATCAGCTTTGGCCTTGTGATCAATGCCCTGGCTATGGAGATCCTCTGCAGCTCTCCGCCGGAAAACTGGTTGGGGAATTTTCCCTGTACCTGTTCCATGTTAAGCCCCACTTCAGCCAGTGTTTCCCGAATCTTTTCGGCAGCCTCCTCTTTTGACTTCATCTCCCCCAGATTACAGGCTGTTTCAAATAAGTAGCTGTCCACAGTCCTTCTTGCACTGAAAGCAGTGAAGGGGTTCTGGAAAATAGGCTGCACCATTTTCCTGAATTCTTTTTTCTTCTTGTCATATACCGAGAGGTCTTCCCCTCCCAGGGAAATGTCTCCGCTCCCTGCCTCCAGAAGTTTTAAAACCATTTTGGCCAGGGTGCTCTTACCGCTTCCCGATTCTCCCACTATGGCAATGATCCACGGTTTGTCTGAGTGGATATCCAGATTCACATGGTCCACAGCCACTATACTGGTTCCGAAGATCATTCCGCCTATTTTAAAAGATTTTGTCAGATTTCTCACCGATAAATTATAATTTTCCATGGCTGCCTCCCTCCTTCAGCAAATGGCAGCTTGCCTGATGCCGTTCCCCCACAGATACCGATGTGGGCTGTTCCCTGCGGCACTTATCCTCAGCGTAAGGACAGCGTGCGGCAAATCTGCAGCCTTTCGGCGGGTTTCTGAGACTCGGGGGAAGGCCCGGAATCCCTTCCTTCTGCGTGTCATCCCCAAGCCTTGGAAGGGCTTTGATCAGCATCTGGGTATAGGGATGCTGGGGATTCCCGAAGATCTCCTGTGTGGGTCCGTCCTCTATCATCTGTCCTGCATACATGATCCCAAGCCTGTCTGTGATCTGATAATGCACCCCCATATCATGGGAAACTATGACCATGGAGTTCTCCAGCTTCCTCTGCACTCTTGACAACATGGTCAGGATCCCCCGCTGCACCACCACATCAAGAGCCGTGGTGGGTTCATCTGCAAGCACCAGATCTGGACCCAGAAAGGTTGCCAGCGCGATGATGACCCTCTGCCGCATTCCGCCGCTTAGCTGATGGGGATAAGCATCTAAAACTTCATGGGGCAGCTCCAGTTCCTTCAGGTACGCAGCAATGGTTTTTTCCTGCTCTGCCTTTTTCTGTCTCTTTTCTTTTGGTATCACATCAAAAAACTGCTCCCTGACTTTTCTGACCGGATTCATGACATGCATGGCACCCTGGGGTACATAGGAAATCTCCCTCCACCACTCTTTTCTGATCTGGCCTGTTGTCAGGACTTTCTTTTCTTTTGAGGACTCTGTGGTCAGGGTCACCTTTCCCCCGCATATTTCCAGGGGAAAATCCACCAGGTCGTACATGGTTTTTAAAAGAGTGGATTTCCCGCAGCCGGATTCCCCGGCAATGCCCATGATCTCATTTTTCCGTACCTCAAAGCTCACATGGTCCACGGAATTCACATATCCGCTGACTGTTTCATAACGGACACTCACCTGTTCTAGTTTAAGCATCTGTCCCCCTCCTTTTCGCCCACATCTGCTGCGCCCCTGTCATGGTGAGGAACAGACCGATGAAAATAAGTGCTGTGGATACCACCGGCGCTCCGATCCACACCCAGCGCCCTGCCAGCATAGCCTGGTGCTCATTGGCCCAGTAGATCATTGTGCCGAGAGTGGCCGTTGTGTTGCTGGACATTCCGATCACGGCAAGGCTGGATTCCGCTGCGATCGCCACCAGGATCGTATTGATAAAGTTTGCCAGAGACCAGTTCATGACAAACGGGAAAATCTCTTTCAGAATGATCTCTCCTGTACTCTCCCCGGAAAACAGGGCTGTACTGATAAAATCCCGCTCTTTCAGGGTCAGCGCCATGGAACGCACCTGTCTGGCCGGCCAGGGCCAGTTAAAGATTACCAGGACCGCTGCCACATAAAAAAGCGGTGCGGTGCCCTTCAGCATACTTGATATGAGGATCAGTATGGGAAGGGACGGGATCACAATAAAAGAATCCGTCAGAAGCGTAATGATCCTGTCTGCCCATCCGCCCTTAAATCCTGCAAGCAGCCCCATAAAAACCCCTACAGCTGTGGCAAAAAATGCAACTCCCATGCCTACCAGAAAGGAGTTTCTTATGGAGTAGGCCAAAAGCCAGAAGACATCCTGTCCAAGGCCTGTGGTCCCCAGCCAGTGCTCTGCTGTCGGGTCCATATTTCTGGGATAAGACTGCCACTGCACAGGGCTGACTTTGCAGAAAACAGGCATGACAAATCCGATGACCAGGAAGACGCCCAGAAGCACAGCGCCCATCTTCAGCCGAAAATTCCAGTATTTATTTATTTTGTTTTTCTTTCCTGCCATTCTCTCTCCCCCTAACTATAGCGGATGCGCGGATCCAGGAATGGATACAGCAGGTCTATCACGAAAGTTGTAAGGGCAACACTGATCACCGAGATGGTGATAGTGCCCATGATCAGGTTGTAATCACTCTGCAGGATTCCCTGGTAGATCAAACTGCCCAGTCCCGGAAATCCAAACAGGATCTCCGTCACCAGTGCGCCGTTGAAGATACCGCCTATCTGCAGTGCCAGATTGGTGACCTGTGGGAGCATGACATTGGGCATCACATACCTTCCCATGATACGGCCTTCCCCCAGCCCTTTCAGCCTTGCGAACTTCACATATTCCTCTTCCTTGGCATTGCTCACCATGGTCTTCATACTGATGACCCACCACCCAAATCCTACCAGCACCAAAGACAGGGCAGGCAGAAAGCAGTTCCAAAGAATGCTTTTTATATGTACCCAGTTAAATCCCTCGCCCTGTACAACAAAGGACAGGGGGAACACAGGAAGCAGGTAACAGAAAAACATGATCAACAGCAGGGCGAAAATGTAATACGGAATGGGATACATTACGATGGCGATCCCCTCCAAAAATTTTGACAGAGGTTTGTCTTTGCGAAACCCTGCCAGAAGCCCGATCAGGTTCCCGATCAGCCATGACAGGACCGTGGTGGTCAGCATAAGCCCCAGCGTCCACGGCAGCGCCCTGGCGATCATCTGCATCACCGGCGTGGGATACGCGGAAAGGGACGGGCCAAAATCATGTGAGATAACTACCCGTTTAAAAAAATCCAGATACTGGTGCAGGACAGAACCGTCCAGGCCGAAGAGGGAATTCATAGATTCCCTCATCTGCTCGATCGCCTCCGGGCTCATGGAACCGGCATTGGACGTCATCTGTCCAATCATTGCTTCCACCGGATCATTTGGCATGAGCCTGGGGACGAAAAAGACGGTTGTCACACCAATAAAGATCACGAGAAGAAATGTCGCAATCCTGGAGAGAAGAAATTTACCGAATTTCATTGACAGCCTCCTTATAATTGGTGTAATGTAACTGTTTCATATTTTCACAGTTACCGTATGGTGACAAATCATTTTGCAGCCTCGATCTTAGTGGTGTAGAACCTGAACTGTGACCACCACCACCAGGGACCTTCAAATGGATTCTCAGAATCCTGGAAACCGGTCCAGTACGTCTCAACGACCGGAACGAATTTTGCGGTGCCGAACATGGGGATCGCGGGCATCTCGTCCACAAAGATCTTCAGCATTTCTTCCACTGTTGCATTCACCTCCGGGTCATCCGGCTCAAGAGTCTGTAACTTATCAATGGCTGCACTCAGCTCCTCATTGGCATAACGCTCTTTGTTGCCTGCCGCGTTCTCTCCGTTTGGAAGAATATACTTTTCGTGCCATGTCTGGATATTCTCTGTCAGATCAGGGATCAGTCCGCAGAAAGGCCAGTATGCGCCTGCGTCATAGTTTCCTGTGGCATAGGAGGTCCAGAATGTGGAGGAATCCTGCTGCTTCACCTCAGCTTTCACACCGAATTTACTCCAGGCATCCGCAACTGCAAATGCCAGACGCATGGATTCAATCTCAAAGTCCGCAGGAGCCAGGATGATGATCTCCCAGGGCTGTCCCTCCGGTGTCATCCACTGCCCGTCCTTCTGGGTAAATCCGTTCTTCTGAAGCAGCTCTGCCGCCTTGTCTGTATCATATTTCCACCAGCCGATACCAAAGATATCTGTGATCTCCTCGTCTGTGGTGGGAAGATTTTCAACACCCTCTGTTTTGAGAAGCTCCACCATTTCCTTGGCTGTGTTCTCATTGAACGGTTTGTATCCATCCTCAAAGGCATATGTTTTCAGCCAGTCCAGCATTGGTTTCTGATACACATCCGTCAGCGCTGTTGTGGGAGGCACCGCAAGAGGTGAAAACTTCAGTTTTCCGCCAAAGGTAGCCATGCTCACCTGTTTGATGTCCATACTCAGGGTCAGTGCCCAGCGCACATCCCTGTTATTGTAGTATTCATTGGAACAGTTAAAGGAGATGCCGCGCTCACAGGGATCATCCGGGATGGCATAAGGGAATTCCTCTGTCCAGCATTTTGCATTGGGATTCTTCTCCTTCAGAATATCCCAGCTCTCCGGTGAAATGTCCTGCAGAATGTCAATCTCATTATTCACGGCTGCCATGACACGTTTCTCTTCACTTCCGAAATATTTGAATAATACATACTGGGGCTTCGGTTCCCCGTCAATGACGCCTACATCCGATTTGTCCCAGTCCTCTCTCTTTTCATACAGGAACCAGTTTCCCTGGGCATCACGTTTGGAGAGGGTGTACGGCCCCAGTGACAGAGGGTCTGTATACTTAAAGGTAGCCGGGTCTTCTTTTTCCCATATATGTTTCGGAACTACTTTAAAGTTATTGCCAAATACAATAACGCCCAGTTTCTGCTGGGGCTTTACGTTTGGCTCCACCAGCTCCATCTCCACTGTGTATTTGTCCACGGCCTTCATACTTTTTACAAAGGATTTGTACCAGCTTCCCCAACTGAATTCCTCTGTACTGCTGAGTATGTTGGATGTATACTCCACATCCTCGGCAGTGAACTCCACGCCGTCGGACCAGGTGATCCCCTCCCGCAGATGGAACTGGAACTTTGTGTTGGTGTCATCCATGGCCTCGGGAAAATCCGCCGCCAGGTCACAGATCTGCTCCCCGTTCATGGTATCCGCCTCCCACAGACATGGGTACAAAAGCTGATGAAGCCCGCAGTCCATGGCCACGCAGCCTGTCATATAGGGATTGAAATTATCCGGGTCTGTCTGGGTGCCGCTCAGCATATCCACGATCAGGGTATCCTCTCTGGGCGTCCCCACATCTGTCATCTTGTCCCCCGACGCTGCAGGCTGAGCTGCAGTTTTTTCTCCTGACTCCCCTGCGCTGCCGCCGCAGCCTGATAACAACAGGGCCGCTGCTGTGGCTGCCGCCAAAATCTGTTTACTTTTTCTTCGCATTTTTTATCCTCCTTTGTTTTTTCATTGATGGTTTCAAGTATATCTATTTCCGTAAAAAAAACTGTTGATTTTATTAGATTTCTGGTAAATATATTTTATATTGCACAAAAAAAGCAGGGGACATCAGTATTTTGACGGCTCCTGCCTCTTATCCGGCACTGTTATTTATTCATTATTTTCATTCTGTACTCTTTTGGCGACATTTTCTTGAACTTCTTGAATACACTTCCAAAGTAGGCGGAATCTTTAAACCCCACCAGCTCTGCAATCTCTCCGATCTTTAAATCCCTTTCCTCCATCAGATTCACGGCTGCCTTGATCCTGACCTGATTCAGATATTCCCCCATGGGGATTCCCATATACTTTTTAAACTGGGAACTGAAGTACCAGGGATTCAGCGACACATATTCCGCCACCTTCTGCAGGGACAATTCCTGCATATAGTTGGCTTCCATGTAAGCGGATGCCAGCCGGACATAGGAAGGCACCTTGGCCTTTTCCTGGAAAAAGCTGAGGATCTGCTGCAGATATGCTTCCAGATTGGTCCATGCCTGTAAAAGGCTTCTGCTGTTTCTCAGGTCTGAAAGTATCTGCTCCTGCTCGGAAAGACGTTCCGGCACTTTGCCCGTCTCCTGGGTTTTGACACGCTCTTCCATCATACAGCAGAAACGGATCATGCCCTTTTTCAGCATTCCGGGGTCAAATCCGTCTGTTCTGTTCAGAAGGCGGCGTCTGCCTTCATGCAGTATAAGCTGAAGCTGATCCTCTCTTCCCCGTATCAGGATCATTTCAATTTTAGAAAAAGGCAGATACTCCTCCATATTAATCTCCTCTGCCCTGCTGCTTTTCTTCTGCCATTCTTCCTCGTCCCACGCAAACAGCCTGCCGTTAAAATCCATATAAAATTCCCGCTCCAAAAGTGCCTGCACAGTCTCCCGCAGTTCCTGCTGCTTCCAAGGAAAACGTCTTTCCAGATAAATGGCAAAATCCCCTGCATCCACACAAGTTTTCAAAAATTTCTCCTCTTGCAGCTCAGAAAAGGGCGCTATGATCCACAGCCTGTGTTCCTCCGCAGTCCCCACGGCATTTTTCTTTCTTAACTCTGCCCGCCTTCGTTCAAGGGCTGCCTCCCATTCCTCCCTGCCTTTATCCTTGTCAGACCACATGGCACACACGCAGTCCGTCCCCTCCGGGAATATACGGGAGTCTCTGTCCTGCCAGTTCTCTGCCCCTTTCAGGAGCTTGATAAACAGGCGCTCTTTTTGCTTTTCCTCTGTCTCCTGTTCCCTCTCCTTTTTCTGCTGCTCCGCTTTCTCAAATATCCCCAGGATCTCTTTCCGCCTGCAGGGTTTCAGAAGATAATCCACTGCCCCGTTTTTCATGGCCTGCCGGATATATTCATAATCTGTGTACGCACTCATGGCGATCATGACGATCTCAGGACGTATATCCCTGATTCTCTCTATCAGAGTGACACCTGATATGTGGGGCATTTTTATATCTGTCACCACCACATCCACCTGTCCTTTATTCTCCTCAATAAAACGGATGGCAGGCTCTGGATCGGTAAAGCTCCCCGTTATCTCATAATCCGGAAAGTCCTCCGCCAGCAAATGGCTCATACCCTGCAGCACTACTTGTTCATCATCAATCAATACAACCTTCAGCATCGTTTTCCACCCGCAATTCTGATTAATTTTCTGTTGTCAACGCTTTTCCATACAGAATCTTCTGTAGCTTTTCCCCATATCACGCAGATAAAATGCCCTGCAAACTGCAGATATACAGAATATGTAGATTATTATAATATATTGTCGGATTACAAACAATGGGAAATAGCAAAATATGGCGGCACCTTGCCGTGTTACTGTACACTCCGTGTCCAGTAACACGCTTCGCGATGCACGGATATGGAGTATTCTGCCCCATATCGCGCTTGCTGCCTGGGGATTTCCATGCTTTCAGCATGAAAACGCCTCCCGGTACAGTGGCCTGTATACAGTAACCCTGTCGGAGCCGTCAGCAATGCCTGCGGGTTTTATAGCCAAAAAAGAGCCTGCGGCAGTCCTCCGCAGACTTCTTTTTTCTTAACTTTGTGCAGCAGTCTTACTTTTTCTTTACTTCTTTCTGGAAATCAAAACATTCCTGTGCCACCACATTACTCAGCACCAAAAGGCAGATCAGGTTTGGGATTGCCATCAATCCGTTCATGGTATCTGAGAAATCCCATACGATCTGCAGTGTCCTGGTAGCACCCACAAATGTGATAAAGGAGAACAGTACCCTGTAAATCCTGTTCATCTTAGTGGAGCGGACCAGAAATTCCAAAGATTTCTCCCCATAGTATTCCCAACCCAGAATTGTGGAGAAGGCAAACAGCATGATCCCGATGGAAACCAGGTAACTTCCCATAGGACCCAGGGCGCTTTCAAAAGCTTTTATGGTCAGGTTTACGCCTGTCACCAATTCTCCGGAAGCATCCTTCATACCCAGCACACCGGAGGATGCAATGACAAGACCTGTGACGGAACAGACCACCAGCGTATCGAAAAAAGTTCCCGTCATATTGATGTAGCCCTGTCTGGAGGGATAATCGGTCTTAGCTGCCGCTGCCGCAATAGGAGCGGAGCCGAGGCCTGCCTCATTGGAGAACACACCTCTGGCAACACCCCAGCGCATGGCAGATGACATGGTAGCTATGATATTTCCGCCAACACCGCCGGCTACAGCCTTTACGGAAAACGCCATGCCGAATATCTGGCCCAGACCGTCCGGTATATGTTTTGCATTGATAATGATAACGCCCACTCCGCAGGCGAAATACAGCACTGCCATAAAAGGCACAACCTTCTCACAAACTTTTCCTATGCTCTTGATCCCGCCCACAAGAACTACCAGTGCCAGGGTCGTTATCACAACGCCTGTGACAATATTGGGGATTTTAAAGGTACTGTTCAGTGCATCCGCAATGGAGTTGGCCTGTGTCATATTACCGATTCCAAAGGATGCAAGAACCGCAAAGACTGCAAAAAGTGTTGCCAGCACAGCCCCCACTTTTTTGTTACGGAACCCATTTTTCATGGCATACATGGGGCCGCCCACCATCTCGCCGTCCGCGTTCATCTCCCTGTATTTTACAGCCAGAACGCTCTCCGCATATTTGGTGGAGAGTCCAAAGAGAGCTGAGATCCACATCCAGACGATCGCCCCGGGACCTCCCATGACCATTGCGGTTGCCACACCTACGATGTTTCCCGTACCTATGGTTGCAGCCAATGCAGTCATCAGGGACTGAAACGGGGTGATATCTCCCTCTCTGTTTCCCATACTGTCTTTTTCAGGGTCTTTGAATATTGATTTCAGAGCAAAGCCCAAATTACGCCACGGCAGGAATTTTAAATGAAAGGTAAGAAAAACACCTGTCCCCACCAGCAGAATGAGCATAAAGGGTCCCCACACAAAATCGTTCACCGTCTTCAGTATTCCAGCAAAATCCATACATTTCCTCCCTCACCTGCAGCAACGCAGAAAGGGACAGACTACCCAACCGTCTGCCCCTTTGTTCCACTGCGTTATTGCATTAACGTTTTATTCTTTCTCCATATCATACCATGGGAGGAGGGTTTTGTAAATCTGAAATCATTGCATCCAGCCCATCATGAAACGATATTTAATGGCTGGATATGTAACGGTTCAGCTTGTCTGAACTGTTACTCTGAAGTAACAACATGACAAGCAAGACTCGCAGCTCACCGAACCAATCACACCACCGGGCTTCAATTATTCATGTTCGTGGTACAATTCTTGGCTGTAAGTTTTTAATCATTCCCTCTTACTGCCTATAAGCACATTTTTTCCATGGAACGCAAATCCGTACTTCCGGATTCTATCCTGCGGTATTCCTCTTGCTATTAAATATGCCGAGTACTCTTTCAATTCAATTTGATCTAATGCCGATTGAACGGTATCGTTCAAAGTTTTCTCATCATTTACATCCTGTACCTTAAATTCCATTATAATCGCATCATCCGTATGCTCCTTCGGTTCCAACATCACATCATATCTGCCAAAACCGCTTTCCCGATTTGACGCAACCGTATAACGATCCTCCAATTCCACAATTAATCCAAGCACAAAACCATGATAGAATCGTTCCGGTTCACTTTCTGCGGAAGGTTTTTTTCCTGTGTCAAAAAAACTGAATGTTGTTATGGACACTCTGTTCATATATACATTCATGGCCTTTATATCATCCTGCAGCATGGCTTTTATAAAGTCATTATAATTTGATGCCGATGAAGCAAACCAATCACGGACTAATCCCCGATACATAATCATTACTTCCAGATTTGTTATCTCCAGTTCATACAGTTGTCTCCAATCCATCATAAAATCCTTCTGGATCAGGCATTTTCTCACCTTAAGATAACCACTGGCGAGCAGCAGACTCCAAATAGCACTCTCGTCAATATTAAGCTGCTCATACACGATCTGTTCATTGATTTCAGTGGTAATACTCTCTCCGGATAATAGTATTTCAAAAGTTTCTTTTATTTGCCTGCTCCCCTGGCGTATTAAGTTTCCTGCCAGGTTATTACTGCTTGTATTAGTCCAGTAAGGACCTACCTCACCTTTATCAAGGAAATTAATGATTGACCAGGGATCATAAATCCCCTGCACCTTTCCGAAAGAAAACCCATCATACCATAGTCTTACCTCTTCTTTCATATCCGTTAAACCATATGTTCTTAATGATTCAAATACTTCATCTTCTGTAAAGCCAAAACAATCTGCATATTCATTGGATGTAGCCGTTATCACCTTTAAATTGTTGAGGTCAGAAAAAATCGACTCCTTGCTAATACGAGTGATTCCTGTCATAATTGCACGTTCCAGATACGGATTATTTTTAAAAGTTGCATTAAATAAATTTCTGGTAAAAAAAGTCAAATCTTCCCAGTAACCGCTAACATAAGATTCCTGCATTGGGGTGTCATATTCATCCAGAAGTATGATCACCTTTTTGTGGTAATACTTATATAGATAACTTGACAATCTCCTAATTGATATGCTGATCTCAAAGTCTTCCATATCTGACGATATACTGTGGAAATACTCTTTTTCCCTCTCATTTAATATATTCCCATCCGCTAAATAATCGTGTTTATTGTACTGGTCAACTATAAGCTCACCAATTTTTTTACGAGCCTGCGTATAAGAAGTTTCTTTTATATCCGAAAAGCTCAGCGCTATAACTGGATAAGTTCCCTGAAGAGAGCGGTATTCCTGCTCTTTCCAAATATCCATATCTTGGAATAGGTCACTGCGTCCTTTAAATTCTAATGAAAAAAACTGTGCAGTCATGCTCATTGTGAGCGTTTTCCCGAAACGGCGTGGTCTGGCAATCAGGGTCACTTTGTCGCCACTTTCCCACCATTCCTTTATAAATCTTGTCCTGTCAATATAAAATAATCCATTTGTTATCAGTTCATCGTACTCCTGATATCCGATAGAAATTCTTTTTATCACAGATTTATTCCTTTCCAGTTGGTTTTATGGCTAATTCTTGTTATTATATCTGCAATCTTTGATTAGAGTGTGTTTGAAAATTGCTTTCGGCAAGATGTGCGTCACACTTTGTGGGAGATTTGACCTCGATGAGGGAGGCGTAGCGGGCTACGTTGACCGAATTGGGGGCAAATATACTGCGAAGTGGGGCGTGCGGATTGTCGGAATGAATTTTCAAACACACTCTAGTACAACCAGAAAATCCACTTCTCCTGCGTTACCAGGCAGTAGTATGGCTGTAATCTTACTGCTCTTTTCTTCCACCGCTTTTTGACCCAGGCAGTGCCCACCTCCGCATCTCCCCCTACACAATTAATTCCTTCTGCATATCCACCGAATAGATATACCTTTCAGACACCTTCCTACCCGTCATCCGCTCCAAAGCCTCTGTATAGTAATCAAGCTGAACCCTATATTTTTCAACCAGATCACTGCCATTTCTGCGCCGTACCCTGTCTGTTTTGTAGTCTACCAGTATGATCCTGCCCTCCTCATAGAAAAAGGCATCAATGATCCCCTGTACCAAAACGCTCTCATCCCCAGCATACTCTTCTCGCAGCCGGTCGGCAGAAATCCCCATGACAAAAGGCTGTTCCCGATAAAGCATTCCTGCGGCCTGGGCTTTTGCCATGCGTTTTCCAATAGAAGAAACAGCAAACTGATACACATCGCGGGGCGAAACTGTACGCCGGACCTCCCTGTCTATCCTATGCCCGGATTCCAGAGATGCAAGCTGTTCCTCCACTTCCTGAACGGAACCGGCCTTTGAAAAGTCAAGGCATTCAAATACTCTGTGGTATGCGGTACCTCTTCCGGCTCCGGTCAGGCCCTCCTCCCGTTTCTCGATAAATGAAGGGATGTATGGAACCACCTCTTCCTCCTCATACCAGTCAGTGCTCTCCTCATCTTCCATGTGCAGCCGCTTTAACTCGGAAACCGTAACCTTTGCAGGGATCTTTTCCCGGTCCGGGTATGGATAAGTGTAGGTAAAGCATTCCTCTATCTGCTCCTTTGCATCCTTATCCCAGCTTTCGTTGGTGTCAAATCCCAGGATCTCCTGTTTTTTCATCATCTGTATCATCCTGGTCTCCGCCTCTTCCAGGGTAAGCTTTGCAGGCGAGATTACCTGCACACGGAAGCCCGCCTCATGGTTATGGAGGGGATTCAGCGCGTATGGACGTTTTTCATAGGAGAGATATACCCGGTCCATACAGCGGTGCCTTGCAAGGGCGGGAAAGATCCAGTCCAGATAACAGCGGGCTTTCACAAGCCTGCCGTAGGATATCCTGCGCTCCTCCTGCTTTTTAAGAGGCTCCAGAGCTGTCAGCCGCTTCTCCAGCCTGGAGGTACAGCCTGTGAGAATCAGTTTTTCTTTTGCGCGGGTCAGCGCCACGTAGAGAATACGCAGCTCCTCCCCCAGATTCTCGATCTGTATCTGACGCTGTACCGCCTTTTTTAAGAGGGTTGGTGTTTTGGTGCGGTATTTGGCATCCACCCAGTCTGCGCCCACACCTAGATCGGGATGCATGACCAGGGATGCCCTGGCATCCTGCTGGTTGAACTGTTTTCCCAGGCCAGAGACAAATACAACAGGAAATTCCAGACCTTTGCTCTTGTGGATACTCATGATCTTCACTGTATCCTCATTTTCGGAAAGGATGTTGGCCTCCCCAAAATCCACCTGGTATTTCTGCAGATTTTCTATATACCGTACAAAGTTGAACAGGCCCCGGTAACTGGTACTCTCATAGTCTCTGGCCTTCTGAAGCAGCATGAGCAGGTTTGCTTTCTGCTGTTCCCCGGAAGCACCTGCCCGGATATAGTCAAAAAGTCCTGTTCTGTCGTAAATCTCCCAAAGCAGCTCATGCATGGGTGTGTAGGGAACTTTCTTTCGGATACTTCTGTACAATTCCAGGAATCTGTGTGCCTTTTCTCCAATCTTTCTGTCCTCTGCATCCTCACATTCATGGAGTGTTTCCGCTGCCAGAAGTGCCTGATACATCCCTGATATTTCTTTCTCTTTGCCTGCACATTTCACACGCGCAAGCTCCTCCATGGAAAACCCGCCGGGCAGGTTGTGAATGGCTCCCGTAAAAGGGATGTCCTGCAAGGGATTGTCCAGGATCCGCAGGTAGTTTAACACAGTCATGACCTCTGACGCGGAAAAATACCCGGTCTTTGTGGTCACACTGGCCGGAATCCCTTGGGCGTTCAGGACACGTTTAAAGGTCTCCGACCAGCCGGACAGTGTCCTTAAGAGTATCACGCAGTCACTGAATCTGGCGGGACGGTACTTCCCTGTAGCCTTGTCAAGAACAGGATAGGAACCCACAATTTCCTGAATCTTACCCGCAACAGCCCTGGCTTCCAGCTCCTGCACGTTTTCACCGGATTCCATGACTTTCCATTCTTCCTCATCCGTCTCCACCAGAAGCAGTTCCGTGTCCTTCCACATGCTTTCGTCCGCCTTAGACAGCGTCAGTCCCCGGTCCTGATGCTCTGCCTCGTCCGTCTCCGCCAACGGCAGTTCTGTGCTTTTCCATTGGGTCCCGTCCGTCTTAGACAGCGGCAGTCCCCGGTCCTGACGCTCTGCCTCGTCCGTCTCCGCTAACGGCAGTTCTGTGCTTTTCCACTGGGTCCCGTCCGTCTTAAGCAGCGGCGTTTCCGTGTCCTCATCCTGTCCGGCTAGGCTCGCTGACCGGAGGCGGCTGTTCTCCTCCTCTTTTCCATACGGGGGAAAGGATGCCCCGGGATACAGGGCCGCCGCTTCGTCATACTCTACTTTTCCCAGGGCCTCCCCCATGATCTGGTAGAAGAGAAAATTCACGCCGTCCAGCACTTCTTTCCTGCTTCGGAAATTTTTGTGCAGGTCTATTCTCAGGCAGTCGCCGCCTGCTGTGGAATAGGTCTTGAACTTCTCCATAAACAGATCCGGCCTTGCAAGACGGAAACGGTAAATGCTCTGTTTCACATCCCCCACCATGAAAATATTGTTGCTTCCATCCTCCATTTTAGAAACGGCGTTCAATAGCTTTTCCTGGACAAAGTTACTGTCCTGGTACTCATCTATCATGACCTCAGCAAACCTCCCGGCAAGCTCTTTCGCCGCCTGGGTCCTCCTGTCTCCCTCTTGGGAGTGATCTACTAAGATCTTCAAAGCAAAATGCTCCAAATCCGGGAAATCCAGAATATTTTTCTCTCTTTTTTTCTCTGCATAGGCCTGCGTAAACTGCAGTGTCAGGTCGATCAGCACACGCACGGGGCCTCCAGCCATCTGCACGTACCGGGCAGCCGCATCCAGGGAGAGAGAAAAATACTGCTCCCTCAGCTCCCCCAGCAAATCCTTTACCTGCTGCCGCAGATTTTTCGTCAGTTCTTTTGCCTCCTCAGATACCTGCGGGTCTTTCTTGGCTGAAAGCCTGGCAAAAGCAAGACCGGAAAACAATTTCTGCCATTCCTCAAAGGAATCTGTCTTGAGCAGCTTCTGTATAAAGGTCCTGTCAGACTGCAGTGCATTTTCATAATAGTAAGGGCCGCCCTCCCCCATGGCCGTGTCCAGAGCCGCGTCTGCCAGACTCATGGCTTCCTGCAGACTCTTTTGGATATCCTCTTTTATCATCTGCATCCACCCGGCCTGCTCCAGTTCCTCTTTGGAAGAGATATGGTAAGCCTCCTTACAGGATAATAGCCACTCCTCCGGATACGGATAGCTGACGGAAAAGGTGTAGAGCCGCTTTATCATGTCCTCAATCCCCTCATCCGTCTTGCCGGTGGAAAAACATTCCACAAACTGCAGAAACTCCGGCTCTTTCCTGCCGTACGCGTCATCCAGCACCTGCGCTGCCACATCCCCCTGCATCAGGCGCAGCTCTCCTTCCTCCGCCATCCGGTAGGATGGATCCAGGTCGATCAGATGGAAATAATTCTTTACCACATAAGAACAAAAGCTGTCAATGGTGGTGATCTGTGCGTGGTGAAGCAGGGTGCTCTGTTTCTGCAGATGTTCATTGTCCTCATCCTCTGCAAGCTTTTTCTCAATTGCCAGACGGATCCGCTCCCGCATCTCCCCTGCTGCCGCCCGCGTAAATGTCACGATCAGCAGTCTGTCAATATCCACCGGATGCACCGGGTCGATGATCATGGTTATAATACGCTCCACCAGCACTGCCGTCTTGCCGCTCCCTGCTGCTGCACTGACCAGTATGTTGCATCCCCTGGCATCAATGACCCTTTGCTGCTCTGTTGTCCACATCACTCCCATACTTACACCTCCTTGTCCACAGGGTCCCCGGACTTTTCCCCGTCTTTCATCTTATTCCATATTTCCTCCGGTTTCAGAGGGTTCAGCCGCCGGTAGCGGTATCCCGCCACTTTTTCATCAAATCCGCAGGCCCCTTTATAGGGGCAATACTGGCAGGCATTCCGTTTTCCCATCTCATAGGGCAGAGTCTCTGCCTCCCCCGCCAGGATCCTGCGGCCGATCTCCCTCATCTTCTGGTTTACATAATTCGATATCAGATGAAACTGCTCTGGACTGACCGCGCTGGAATTTCGTGACAGGCTTCCGTCCTTATTGATGGTCACCGGGACACTCAGGGAGGCAGCACCGTTCTCCCTCAGATTTACATCCAGTTTTTCCAGCACGCCTCTGTCTGAGGAAGCCAGGCCGTTCATGCGCAGTTCCTTCAGAATACGACGGTTCAGCGCCTCCGGGTCTTCCTCCTCCACTTTTTCCACCACAGGGTCCTTGATATTGTAATAAAAGATCCCTGCAGGCTCCACCTTTTTATCAGGATTGTTCCTCTGCTCCAATTCCAGAGCCGCATTCATATACAGCACAAGCTGAAGCTGAAGGCCATGATACAGCGCCAGCAGATCAAAAGAAGTATTTCCTGATTTATAGTCAATGACCTTCACCAGGATCTTATCCTCCTCCACACAGGTATCCACACGGTCAATCCTCCCCAGAAGCTTCATTTTCTCCTCCTCCGACAATGTGATGTTAATGCTCTCCAGGGAATCCGCCATGGCAAAGGAGACCTCAAAACGGCTTGGCGTGAAGGCTCCCTGCTCCATCTGGCTGGTCAATGCCCAGATGGTCCGCTTCATCATCCGTTTTACCCGGCTGACCATGTATTCATTTCTGGCACTGCTTTTCAGTATGGTATTTCCATAGTAAGAGACTACTTCCTCCACACAGGCATTTGCCATCTCATCCATCTGTTCCTCGTCAAGGTCTGTCCAGGGAATGCCGCTCTCATGCATTTTCTTTGCAAACCGCTCCAGGCCGCTGTGCAGTACATTCCCCATATCCATGGGACTGAACTCATATCTGGCCCGCTCTTTTAACTCCAGCCCGTAAGCCAGAAAATGGGCACAGGCACACTGGGCAAACAGTTCCAGACGTGTGGCGCTGTTCTCCAGGGTCGTTCCATAGAGGGCCTTTGCCACACTTCTTCCGATCTCGTCCTCAGGGTTGACCCGAAATGCGCCTTCCACCATGTTCTGCATGGTCTGCTGCCATATTTCCTGCTTCTGGTACCAGGAAAACAGCTCCTTCCAGAGAGGGGACATCTCCTTATCAAGGATCTCCTTGAAGCCCTGCGCCAGATACTCCAGGGCACTCTGGGGATTTTCCACCTTCCAGGCAGAATCTTCGGAGGGGCGTTCTAAAACAAGAGCCGGAAACAGCTTCTGCACCGCGCCGATCAGAAAAGACTGGGTCATGGGTTCTCCTCCATCGTCAGCCCTGCTGTACGACAGATACAGTTTGTCCGAAGGCTTCGTCATATTCAGATACAGATAGAACCGCTGTGTATACAGATTTTCCCGGTAGGTAGGAGCCAGCGTAACCGTGGAGTCTTTTAAATCCTCCCGGTTCAGATCCGACAGGATCTTTCCCGCAGCGTCCTCTCTTGGGATCTTCCCGTCATTGACGCCCACAAAGAATAACACCTTTATGTCTTTCAGCCTGGTCCTCTCCATATCCCCCACCAGCACCTGGTCCGAGTTTGGAGGGATGATACCGATCTTCACTTCGGAGAGACCGGCCTCCAGCAGCTCTTTGAATTCCCGGAGGCTCACTTTCTCCTCCCCCAGAACCTCTGCCATCTTGTCAAACAGGTCCATGACCATGGGATAAATCTGACTATACTCCTTGGCCCTGTCCATGGCGTTCTCCGAAGCGAAGTCCTTCCCGCTCCTGTCAAGCTTTTCCTGGATACCGCATGCGGTGATGAACCCATAAAACGCAGACACGCGCTCTAAGACGGTTCCTTTTCTGGTCTTCATCTGCTCTGTAAAAGGGGTCAGGATCTCCATGAGCTGTTTTCGGATTTTGTTGATCTCCACAACCTCCTCCGGCTTTTCTCCCCGGTAGTGGAGCACCCACTCCTCCTGCCATTTTCCAAAGCCCCGGATCCCCATGCCCAGCACATAGTTCTCCAGCCTGTCCATATCCTGCCCCTGTAATTCCAAAAGCCCGCAGCGCAGCAGCCTGAAAACACTCTCGTAGCTGTAATTTTCCAAGAGCATGTCCACAGCCGAACGCAGAAATTCCACAAAGGGGTTCATGAACACAGACTTCTTCTGGTCAATAAAACAGGGGATATCAAACTTTAAAAAAGCTCTTGCCGCATGGTCCGCATAGGTTTCCATGTCCCCGGTGATGACCGCAAAATCCCGGCATCTGTACCCTTCTTTCCGCATCAGGCGGCGTATGAAAAGGGCAGTCTCCTCCATCTCCTGTGCCGGATTTCTGCTCTCCCGGATGTGGACCGCCTGCTGCTCTTTCGTATAGATCTCCTTTTTAAACCGGAACAAGTTCTGTTCCAAAAACTCCATGGGTTCATTGCCGGCAAACCTTCCGTTTCCCTTTACCCAGGTCTCCTCCACCTGACTTCCTGCTGCCCTGGCAAGTTTACATAACTTTGACACCGTCTCCCTGCTCAGATGAAAAAGATGATGGGGGCTTCCCTGGCGGTAAGCGTCCAGGCGTTCATCCATAGTAACGGTCACATACATAGTTTCACACAGGGGAAGGACCTTTTCCAGCAGTTGAAGCTGAATGGGGGTAAATCCGGTGTAGCCGTCCAGCACCATCACACATCCCGATAATTTTTCAGACTGTCCGGCCACACGTCCCAGAACCTCCAGCACTTCTTCCTGGGTAATAAAGTTTCCCTCCAGGTAATCAAAAAATCCCCGGTACAGCACAGAGATATCCTTCAGCTTATAATAAAGCTCCGGCTTGTCCTTGGCATAGTCCAGCATGATATCCATATCCTCTTTTGTGACTTCATACTGTTTCAGCTCTGACACCATGGACTTCATCTGGGAAATATAGCCCTGCTTTTTCATTTTCTCCCCCAGGATCTTCAATTCCTTTTTCTTTTCCTGGGATACCTTCCGAAGCACCAGGCTCTTCCCGGTCTCCTCCAGCACCTGTGCACAGGATTCCCCGGTCTCCTCCAGCACCCTGTAGGCAAGGCGCTCAAAGCTCAGAACATCAATATTCAGGATTCCCTTTCTGGGGTGCATCATCACAAGTTCTTTCTGCGTCTGCATGGTAAACTGTTCCGGTACCAGCACTAAATACTGCTTCCCCGGATGCTCCATGGACTCCTGTATGATCTTCTGGTAAATATAATGTGATTTCCCGGCGCCTGAAGCACCGAAAATAAAATGCAGCGGCATGTATCTCCTCCTCCGATCAGTTATAAAAAAACTTCTCTATCACTTCTTCCACCCCGTCCTCATCATTGCTCCGGACGGTGATGTAGTCAGCCACATCCTTGACCTTTTCCTGGGCATTTGCCATGGCGGCGCCCAGCCCGGCAAACTGTATCATGGAAATATCATTATAGCCGTCCCCGCAGCACACCATCTCCTCCCTGGATATGCCCAAGATCTTCAAAAGCTTTTCCAGACAGTAGGCCTTGTCCACATTTTTGGGTGTTGCCTCCAGGAAAAACGGCTCTGAGCGGAAGATCTGGGCTTCGTGCAGATATTCCTCCGCCAAAAGAGGCTCAATCCGCTCCAGCTCATCCGGCTCCCCTGTAAGAAGACATTTGTTTACCGGGAAGTTTACATAACTAGGAAAATCCTTTCTGTGACAAATGGGCAGCCCGGTGATCTTTGATTCTGTCTCCATATAGATATCCGGTGTGGTTCCCGCAATGATCTGCTCCTCCTCATAAGTGATGATCCCCACCTCGTGCCGCACGGCACTGCGGTAGAGCTTTCTGGGCATACCCAGGGGAAGCGTTTTGGAATAGATACACTCCTTTGTCTTCCAGTTCACGATCCTGGCCCCGTTAAAAGCCAGCACATAACTTCCATACTTATCAAACTCCAGTTCATCCGCCACCGGAGCGATTCCCCTGGTGGGCCGCCCGGAAGCGATAGCTACCAAAGTCCCCTGCTCCTGCAGTCTTTTTATGGCCGCTTTTGTCCTGGGTGTCACTTTTTTCTCTGTATTGGTAACTGTGCCGTCAATATCCAGCACAAGTAATCGGTATTTCATAATCCTCCTGCCTCCTTGGTGACAAAATTGTCTGCAACCAGTGTATCACAAATTATGGAGGGAACCAACCTTGTTTTTCTTCCTGCAGACTCATACAGTTACCTCTCCCCCCAAGCCTTCCAACAATTTGTCCTCCTTTCAAGAATCCTTGCATATTTTCCCCACTTCCATAATAAGTTATAAAAAGGAATGCAGGAGGTGCAGCCATGAGCTCAAAGACCAAGATTGTCGTATTACATATGAAAGAAGTCATTTATACCATTATTTTCGTGGTACTTGCCATTCTTCTGGCGGTTCTTCTCTTTATGATGTTCGGAAAAGACCGGAAAGCCGACTCAGCCGCCACTTCAGCCGCTGTCTACCACGCTGGCGTGTATAAAAGCCCCATCACACTAAATGGCAACACATTTGACGTTGAGGTTACTGTGGACGAAAACCACATAAATGCCATATCTCTGGTAAATTTAAGCGAGACCACCACTGCCATGTATCCGCTGATGGAGCCCGCACTGGATGCGCTCTCCAGCCAGATCTACGCATCGCAGACCACGGAAAACATTACCTATACAGACGAGAACAAATACACCTCGATGCTTCTGCTGGACGCCATCAACGAGGCGCTGGACAAAGCAAAAGTGGATTGAACGCCGCGGCCGGCATAACAAGCCGAATAAAAAAACGGGGATGCTCCGGAACATCCCCGTTTTTTTCTGTCTGTTGATCATATCTGTTCTTCTCTGAAACCGCTTCTCAATTTACCGTGAGTACCTCCCCTGCATAGATCAGATCAGGATTTTCTATCCCATTGGCTGCCGCAAGCTGCGAAACCGTGGTACTGTACCTGCGTGCGATCCCGGACAACGTATCGCCGTAGCGCACAACATAAGTCCTTCCCACATCCCCGGTACTTCCCGAGGAAGATACCTGAAGGATCTCACCCGGATAGATCAGGTTGGGATCAGAGATATGGTTCATAGCCGCAAGCCTTTCAACAGAAGTCCTGTACATCTGTGCGATGCCCCAAAGAGTATCCCCTCTACGCACCAGATATGTGTTATTCATCTCTGAAGAAGGCACATTATCCGCCAGCGTGATCCTCAAAACCTCACCCGGATAGATCAAATTAAGATTTGCGATCCCATTCTCCGAAACGATAGCTGAAACACTGGTCCTGTACATCTCTGCGATTCCCCAGAGTGTATCCCCGCTCTTAACCGTATATTCCACTGTTGACGCAGAAGGCTCCGGCATGGGCACAGGCCCCGGCACACTGCCCGGTTCTTCCAGAAACATGGCATCCGTATAAAGATCCAAATCCACCGGCCCGGAGATCCCGGCCACATTCCCCATATCCGAATACTGCCATCCGGCCCAGGAATCCCAATTCACCGCCGAGGAAGGTTCAGAAACGCCATACTCCGCGATCCAGAGCGGATACGCTGTCAGTCCGCCGCCAAAAACAGCCCCCGCATTATAAGCGTCACTATACACCACGGTCCCTTTGCCGCTCAGATCTTCCACTTTCCTGATAAACGCCAGCCCAATCTCATTTGCCTCAGCGGCACTCAGTGTTGTCAGGTCTTCAAAGTCCATCGCCAGACGGCACTGAAACTCCTTCCCCTGAATGGTATTTACAAAAAAATGGGCCTGGTACTCAGCCTGGGAAACCGTCCTCGCCGTGACATAATGATAAAATCCCACATTCAGCCCGGCTGCCCGTGCCCTCTCGTAATTCTGTTCAAAATACGGGTCCGTATAATCACTCCCCAGACCGGAACGGATATAGACCGTGTCCACCCCGGACTCTGCCACCTCCTCAAAATCAATATCTCCCTGCCACATACTCACATCAATCCCCCTGCGCTGTTCCCCCGACGCCGCAGGGAGGGCAGACACGGATGTACAAGTGAGCAGCACCAAAGCCGCTGATAACAATATATATGAAAATACTTTTCTGATCATATCAATAAAAATCCTTTTTTCTCTATCATATGACCCCTATTCCCATCTGCTACCTTTCCCTCTCAATCAATGAGAGTTTTCCATCCGCTGCGCTTTGCCGTGCGGGTGTTCCACCACTAAACTATCCGCCCTTTTTCTGGTCCCAACTAACCTTTCACGGCTCCTGCCAGGATTGCGTTCTGCACCTGTTTACTTAACAAAATATAGATCAAAAGCACCGGGAACGTAGCCACTACCATTCCCGCCCCTATAGGTCCCCATTCCGTATAATACATACCAGCCAGGCTTTGGATCCCTACCGTAAGTGTCTTATATTTTTCATCACTGATAAAGGTCATTGCAAACATCAGCTCATTCCATGAAGATAAAAACGTAAAGATAGCGATCGTAGCCAATGCCGGCCGGACCAGTGGTAATATTACCCTGAAAAAGGTCTGATAAATATTGCATCCGTCTATACAGGCCGCCTCCTCCATCTCGTACGGCACGGTTGCGTAATGATTTCCCAGCACCATGATCCCAAAAGGAAGGGCGAACACAATATACGGAATGACGATAGCCAGCGGCGTATTCAGTATATTGATCTTCTTAAATAATATGAATAGGGGAAGCAGCGTTGCATGGATGGGGATTGTTAGACCCGCCATAAAGAACCAGTAAGCCGCTCCCCTGAGTTTCCATCTCATCCTTGTCACTGCATAGGCAACCATGGAGATCAAAATGGTAGATACAACAATGACCACAACTGCCACCAGAACACTGTTTCCCAGATATCCTAAAACCTTTCCGCCCAGCAAGGCGTTCTCATAATTTTTCACCTGCCAGATTTGGGGAGGCCCCATAATATTGCCGCCGAAGATTTCCTGATTACTCTTAAATGAGAAAAACACCAGCCAGATCAGCGGATAGACCGAGGTCACAGTAAAAAGGAGTAAAAATGCCATAAGGATCATTCTTATGCACTTTTTGCAGATAATACTTTTTAATGATTCTTTCATCCTTTTCCTCCCCCTTAATATTCAATCGGTGATGTCTTCACCAGCCGCTGCAAAAGATATGCTATGCCAATACATTCCACTACGATAAAAATCGCAGCTGCACTTCCGTATCCATAACGGTTGATGACAAAAATGCTGTTGAACATCAAAGAGCTGGGCACTTCTGTGGAATTCACCGGACCGCCGTTTGTCAGTACATAGATCATGTCGAATGCTTTTAAGGAGCCTGTGATAACAAAGATCGCACATGTCTTTAACGTTGGTAATATCAAAGGTATGGTGATCTTCATGGCTGCTTTTATGCCCGTGGCCCCATCTATCTGCGCGGATTCATGGATGTCCTTTGGAATGGCCTTGATGGCCGTATACAACAGAAGCATGTGATACCCTATGTTCTGCCAGATGATAGGGATAAATACACAGAACAGAGCAGTTTTGACATCCCCTATCCAGTTTTGTGTGAGATTTTCCAGCCCTATCATTTTCAGCAGCTCATTCAAGGCTCCATAATTAGGATTATAGATCTTAAGCCAGAGCTGGCCCACTACTACTGTGGACAAGGTGACCGGTATAAAAAATATGGTACGAAAGATAACTTCACCCTTTATATGTGATGCCAGGATCAACGCCAGGATCAGGGCCAACGGCAGCTGGATCAACAGCGTAAAGATACACAGAAGAAAGGAATTGATAACTGCCCTATGGAAAATAGTGTTTTGAAACATTTCTATGTAATTATCAAGGCCGATAAAGATCCCTTTTCCGATACCATCCCAGTCTAATAAACTATAGTAAAAAGAAAACAGTACAGAAGCGATCAGCAGGCCTCCAAACAGCAGCAAAGACGGAAGCGTGAATATAGCGATCGCTTTTTTATTTCCTAAAAATCTATCCAAAATAGCACCTCCCTGCTTTTAAAATCGGCAGCATAATCTGCGGGATAGAGATTATGCTGCCGAAATCATATTATTTCCTGGTTGCCGTCATTGCCTCTATATATTGTTCTGCCGTGGTCTGCTTCGCATAGATCCCCTGCAGAGAATTGCTGTGGATATCTGCTGTCTCTGCATCCAGCAGGGTATCCCATGCCAGACAGAAGCCGTCTGCATTTTCCATCAGTTCCGTTAAACGTTTCTGCATATCCGGCAACTCTGCGTCTCCCTCGTACTTCCATGTGGGAAGGTGCGCGCCGCTCTCGTAGCCATATTCTGAAAATTTCTGGCTCATAAATACAGCAAACTCTACGGCTTCTTCTTTTTGTTTTGATTCAGAAGAAACCATTAAAGTAGCACTGGCTCCTCCGATATAAGAATTCTGTTTCTCCGCACCGCCTTCGGCTGTTGGCCAGTTTGTCACTGTCAGGTGTCCTGCCAGAGGTGAATCTTCATCTAAATTCGCAACGCCCCAGCTTCCGTTATAGAACATAGCCGCTCTGCCTTCCAGAAATTCATTTTTCGCCTCATCGTTGGTGAGCGCCACTGCGCTGTCTGAAAAGACACCTGTGCTGACCATTTTCTCCAACTCTTCTGCGGAATTTTTCACAAAATCCTGGTCAAAATTCCCTTCCCCGTTTAACAGTTTTGTATTTTCATCAACGCCACCGTAGCGCAGGGAAAGGATACCGAATGGGAACAGCCCGGGCCATTTGTCTTTTTCCCCCAATGACACGGGTGTGATCCCATTTTCCACGAATACCTTAGATACCTCATACATCTCATCCATGGTTTCCGGAACCTTCAGATCATACTGGTCAAACAGTTCCTGGTTGCACATAAGTACGCCGATAAAGCTGTCTAGGGGAAGTCCGTATAAGGAGTCCTCATAGTAAAAATTATTACATATGTTGGGCATCATTTTATCCATATCAATGACACCGCTGTCCACATAAGCGTCAAGGTTTTCTACAATTCCAGCTTTTACAAAGGACTGGGAAAATCCGCCGCCCCAGGAATAGAATACATCGGGAGCCGAACCTGCTGCCAGTGTGGTCTTTAACTTTGTCTTATAAGCTTCGTTATCTGTTTTGTCCTCTTTGACGGTAACATCCGGATGTGTCTTTTTGTATTCCTCCAGCGCTTTATTCCATGCCAATACCTGGCTGTCCGTTTCATTCACCATAATGTGGGAAACTGTTAATTCTACCCCTTTTGCATCCCCATTATCCGTCTCTTTCTTTTGTGGGTCCGCCCCTCCTTCACTTCCACAAGCCGCTAAAGATACTACCATGGCCGCTGCCATAAGTGCCGCTAATCCTTTTTTCCTCATTTTCCTTTCTTGCCGGGAGCACCCGGCAATTCCTCCTTTCAAAGTTTAACGTGTTTTTTTATATTTGTATTATACCTATTTTCGCTTTTTCTTTTCCTTTTGCTTTTTACTATTTCTATTAATATTTTTACCACGGGAAACAGATTGCCGGCCCCTTTGCAGGTCAGCAAAAAAGGCCGTGCCGGCATATGGCTTTGGCGGACAGAATAATAGAACTGCACCGCTTCTGACAGCCGGTGCAGTTCCGTCTATATGGTTATACACAATGTACAGGGATCTTAACCCTGACGTTTTTTGGAACGGTACTCATAAGGCGTACAGCCTACCGCTTTTTTAAACAGGATCCCTAAATAATTGGCATTGCCGGTCCCTACTTTTTCCGCTACTTCATAGATCTTTAAATCAGTCTCTTCAAGCAGGGATTTCGCCCGTTCAATGCGCTGGGCATTTACATACTCCACAAAAGATACCCCCATCTCCTTCTTGAATATACGGCTCAGATAGCTGCTATTCAGATAAAATTTCTCAGCCGTTCCCGCTAACGCCAGCGTGGCATCCGACAAATGCATGTTGACATATTCTTTTACCGCATAGATCAGGCTGGACGGCCTGACAGACTTTTCATCGTGATACATTTCCATGATCTTTCTGCACATATCCAGAAAACAATCCTGCAAAAGCTTTAATGTGGGTATCTGAAAGATCCGCTGATAATACTCCTTATAATCCTCATGGAAATCATAAGATGCCTCTTCCTTTGTATTCATAGAATAAATATAAAAGACAGCATTGAGAAGCTGCAGCTTCAGATAAAATAAATCCATAAAATTGATATGCTTCCATTTTTCAAACCAGTCATGGACCAGCTCCTCCACCTTGGCGGGGGAGTCTGTTTCAATATAAGCATGCAGTTTTTTCAAATCTTCCATGGGTATGGGATTGGCCATTCCCTCAAACCTGGAAAATATTTTTTCCTCCTGATATTGGTTGTTTCCGAAAACAATAGCTGAATTCAAACGATTATTAGCTCCCATATACGATTTATAAATGTCTTTCATAAACCGCTCTGCATCCCCAATCCCATAATAAATGGGGAAATGAAACGTTTTTTTCCATTTCCCTTCTAATTCAGCCATAAATGTTTCCCATGAAAAATCCTCTTCACGGCTTAGGAATACTATATGCCCGAACTTGTCCGGCACCCAGTATATCCTTTTATTTTCCAGCTCCTTTTCCAGATAATGCGTCATCCACTCTGTGTTACCTTTTTTAATGTCCATGCCAAGTATTATCTGGGAGAAATCATCAAAACTCACCACCACGGTCTGATAAAATCCCTCCCTGCCCGGCAGCAGAGAATCCACAGCATTTTCAGATAAAGAATCCTGATGGAAATCAGGCTCCAGTAATTTTTTCAGATAATATTCCCGCACGATGGGTTCATTCTGCTTTCTGTAATCTGTCAATTCCCGAAACAGCTCATCCTGTGACTGCTGGGATAAGATACTCTCTTTAATCTCCAGTGCCACGTTTTCCAGTTCTTTTTCGTCGATGGGCTTGAGCAGGTAATTATCCAGACCCACCCGGATACCTCGCTGCGCGTATTCAAAATCATCATGTCCGGTGACGGCGATCACTCTTACATTGGGACAGCTCCCTTTTAACAGCCCGGTAAAAGACAGACCGTCTAAACCGGGCATACAAATATCTGTCAGCACCACATCCGGTTTCAATTCTTCCGCCAATTGAAGCGCGCCCTGAGCAGTCCCAAGCTCTCCTACAATGGTGTAACCTAATCTCTCCCAATCAATGCAATTACGGATATACTGTCTGATCAAATATTCATCATCTACAATCATAAGTTTCAGCTTCTGCATATAACCACCCTCATCTTTGGAGATCTGTAACAGCTCAGGCAGCTGAACTGTTACATACATCCGCCTATTCAAAATCGCTTCGCGATGGGCCGGATGCCTACTGTCGTTACCTATTCATACGGTCAGTGCAGTAAATGCGCAGGCCGGTCTGAACTGTTACGGAGATCTTTCATAGGAATATAAATCTGTATCTTTGTTCCCCGGTTGATCCTGCTTGTTATTTTATAGACCATATCCCCACCGTAACAGTATACCAGTCTCCGAATAGTCCCCATTAACCCAAAGGATTTCCCGGCTCCTGTATTTTTGCCATTGAGGACATTGTTTAGTGTATTCTCTGTCATTCCAATCCCGTTATCTTCCACCACCAGGCTTAAATATCCCTTTTCCTCTTTGATCCGCACAGCGATACGGCCTTCCTCCACGAAACCGTGGATTCCATGGGTGATGGCATTTTCAACTAAAGGCTGTAAGACCAGCTTTAATATTTTATATCCGCCCACTTCGGGGTCCACATCATAGTCCACCTGCAGGTCCTCACCGTAACGCATTTTCTGTATTTCGATATAGTTTGCCACCATTTGGACTTCTTTTTCTATGGTGATATACTCATCGCCTTTGCTCAGACTGATCTTATAGAACTGGGCCAGTTCACACATCATGTGATAGGCATCCTCATAGCGTTTTAACAAAAACAGGGATTTAATAGAATCAAAGGTATTATAGAGAAAATGGGGGTTCATCTGTGTACTCAGAACTTCCAATTCCGCTTTTCTTTTCTGCATTTCCACCTGTTTTGTTTTCTCCAGCAGATTTTGGATCTCCCCCACCATTTCATTATAAACATCTATCAGATTCTGCACTTCACGGTGCTTGGTCTTTATCTCGATCTGTTTGAAATGTCCGTTCTTTACCTCCTCCATAGATTCCATTAATTTTTCAATGGGGCGAGTATACCAGTGGGACACGAACAGCGCCGCAATGATAATGATCGCCGCCTGGACAGCAAGGAGTATCATGGTCAGCAGAACCGTTCCTTTTTCCTGCTGATGAAGATCATCAAAAGGCGTGACCCCCATGTAAGTCAGCGTCTCCGTCTGGTACACGGATATCTGGCAGCGGACGTTTCCGATCTGCTCCGTGGCGGAGTCCCGGCCTTCTTTCACAAGCTGGATTCCCAGTCTTTCCGCCTCCTTCTGCATACTGCTGTCTAGGGTATTCAGCAGTACATGGTCTTTATCCGAAAAAATGTAAAATTTCATCTGTGACTCATTATCATCTAGATTCAGCAGCAGCTTCTCCACCATTTCCTGGGAGATATGGATCATCATGTATCCGATGGTCTGCATGGAATCAAGGCTTCTGATGGCACGGGCAAAGGAAATGCCCGGTATCTTATCGGGATTGCGGAAAAAGTCATCACAGCGGTAGATGACGTGATACTGCCCGTCCTGCCCTACGTCCCGGTACCAGCTATAGTCCTGTATGTTACTGTGCCGCAGGGGATTGTTTCCCGACTTGTCTGAGTAGCACAAAAAATTTTCCGTATCAAAAATATAAACGGACTCGATCAGATCAATTTTGGAGATCAATTCTATCAGGGAATCTTCTATCTGCTCTATATTGCGGAAATCGGTGATTTCCACCTTTTCCTTTACCAGTCCCTGCTGCAGATCAGAGTCTGACAGACAGATATAGGAATATGTATTGATATTTTCGATTATATTTTCCACTAATGTGTTCACACTTGTTAGATTGGTGATGGCAGCTTCCTGGGTATTTTCATATAAAATACGCTTATTATAGGTCTGGAAAATTGCCACGGTGCAAAGAAATACTAAGGTGATAATCGTGATCATCAAAACTGACATTTTCGTTGCAATTTTCTTTGAATAAATAAAATGCTGTATTTTACGCTTCCAATCTTTTGTATTTGGCATAATTTTCCTTTTTTCCTTATAATTTTCAAAGAATTTTGTAAATTATACACTATTTTCCGTAATAAATCAATAAAGGCGAGAACACACCTCAAAAAACAGAAGCGTGTGGTAACAGTTCAGACAAGCTGAACCGTTACAGCGTGTGGACTGCTGCATGTAAATACGCTCTCTGCAGTTTTCCAAAATACCTGATCCATATCCTCAGGTTTCAGGATCTGCTTATACTTTTCCAGCTCCACCCTTACATTATTCACATGATCTGACGCGAACATCATCCTGTGTGGTCCTATTTC
>ENA-UAPG01000047-UAPG01000047.1-human-gut-metagenome-genome-assembly--contig:-NODE-47-length-30190-cov-11.692650_pt1 | contig 30190 bp, 28 predicted proteins | sample MGYA00243478_ERZ654573 | MGnify/ENA primary metagenome ERZ654573 (study PRJEB26926, sample SAMN06164711) | human gut metagenome | biome: ENVO:00009003; feature: ENVO:2100002; material: ENVO:00002003... | reverse complement strand
CCATCGCAAAGTATTCGGATGGATCGGAATTAAATATGTTTGTAGAGTACAGTATGGCAACGAGAGCTAAATTCAGTGAATATTTTGGGTTCCTGGATTCAGAGGTAGATAAACTGTATGAAACGTACCTGAGTGTTGAGCAGAAACCAAAGATCACTAGAGAAGACTTACGCATTTGGTATGACGGATATTTTACAAAGTCCGGAAACAGAATATACAATCCCCGCTCTGTCGTATGCGCTTTGACAGATAATGAACTGGCAAACTATTGGACAAGTTCAGGGACGTATGATTCTGTATTTACCTATATAAAAAATAACGTGGCAGAAGTCCGGGAAGATCTGCCGCTATTATTTGCAGGGGAAACAGTACGCTCAGATATTCAGGAATATGCAGCAACAGCCATGCAATTGAATACCAAGGATGAAATTTATTCAGCAATGGTGGTGTATGGATTGCTGACTTATGAAAATGGCTGTGTATCTATTCCGAACAAAGAGCTAAAAGACAGTTTTGCAAATACTATGAAAAAGGAAAAGTCATTGGGTTATATTTATAATCTGGCCAGGGAATCTATAAAAATGGTAAATGCGACTCTTGCCGGTGATATAAAGACCATGGCGGAAATCTTGAAGTTTGCCCATGATACAGAGTCGCCCATTTTTTCATACAACAGTGAAATTGAATTGTCGACGGTGGTAAATCTTGTCTATTTAGCAGCGAGAAATGAATATCGTGTAGAACGGGAGGACAAGGCCGGGGAGGGCTATGTGGATTTCATTTTCTATCCGGAGTGTAAAAGTGCCGATGCCTTTATTCTGGAGCTGAAAATTGATTCAACACCGGAAGAGGCAATCCAACAAATCAGGGACAAGAATTATGTACTTCGATTTAAGGGAAAACTTGGAGAAAAACCTAAATATACAGGAAAGGTGCTGGCGGTCGGAATTAGTTATGACAAAAAAACGAAAGTACATTCCTGTAAGGTAGAGATCCTGGAATAAATATAAAATCAGGCTAAGGAGCAATAGTTGCATGCTGTCGCTCCTTTTTTGTACCCTGCCTCTATTTGACGCAGAATTACGATTCACAGCCCTGCAAAAACCGCAGGATAGTAACACGTTTGGCGATGCACGGATATGCAGCTCTCTGCTCCATATGGCGCTGGCTGCCTTGGGATCTTCATGCGCAGGAGTATAAAATACCTGGCCGGATTATGGGTGTAAATGGTAACGATGCAAGGGACAACATACTACATAGAAAAACAGGTGAAATAGATGAAAAAAATAGCAGTGATCGAAGATGACGAACTCTTAAACCAGGCCCTTGTCATCACGCTGAAGAAAGAAGGCTATCAGGTAACAACCGGGAAATCCTGCAGGGACGGCATTGCCCTGCTTCAGGATAACCCTGACCTGATGCTGGTTGACATAAATCTTCCGGATGGAAACGGAATCTCCATCTGCCGGGAGGCAGAACGTTTCGGGAAAATACCGGTACTTTTTCTGACAGCCAGAGACGAGGAGCGGGATATGCTGGAGGCTTTTGATGCCGGGTGCGACGATTATGTGGTCAAGCCGTTTCAGATGCCCGTCCTGAAAAAACGGATTGAAGCCATTTTGCGCAGGAGCGGCGGGGAGGAGGATATTTTTCTTTTCCGGGGACTCAGGATTGACCGGAAGAAGAAGCAGGTATTCTGCCAGGAGCAGCTGGTAAGTCTGACCGCAAAAGAATACAGCCTTCTGGAACTTCTGGTCAGAAACCGGGGGCAGGTTCTGACAAAAGAAACCATACTGGAAAGAATATGGGACATTGACGGCCAGTTTGTAGTGGAGAATACCGTAAGCGTCACAGTAAACCGTCTGAGAAAGAAAATTGAACCGGACAAGTCCAGTCCCATATACATTAAAAATGTATTCGGCCTTGGGTACACCTTTGGAGATTAGCCTATGAAAAAGTATTTATATTACACAGCAGGGGTCCTGCCCGCCGCTGCGGGGGTCCTGGCTTCCATCATAACCGCCGACGCAGGATACCTGTTTCTGACAGTGTTTTTTTTCTGCTGCTCTATACCGGTATTCTCAGGAATAAGGAAGAAATATGAGAATGACCTGATACAAATCTCTGATATTCTGGAGCAGCTGATCCGAGGAGACGGCAGCCCGGTCATAACGGAAAACGCTGACAGCCTGGTATCAAAGCTTCAGGCGCAGACTGTCAGGCTTCACGCCATGGTGACAAAATACAACGAAAAACTTTTGGAAGAGCAGGAGGAAGTTCGCCGATTTCTTTCAGAAATCGCCCACCAGATCAGAACGCCGCTTACAAATATGGAGACTTATCTTGATCTTCTGCGGGAGCAGGACTTGACAAAAGAGGAGCAGAACACCTGTATTTGTGCGGTGGAGCAGTCAGAACGGAAGATAAAATTTCTGACAGAGAGCTTCATTTCCGCATCCCGTATGGAACACCGCATTATCCAGATTAGAAAAGAGAAGCAGGATCTCAGGGAGACCATAGCAAAGGCCATTTTCCAGGTAAGGAAAAAAGCACGGGAAAAGCATATGGAAATAACCCTGGACTGTCCGGCAGCGCTGTCACTTTCTCATGACAGAAACTGGATTTCCGAGGCAGTGGCAAACCTGCTGGACAACAGCATAAAATATTCCCCTGCGTCTTCCGAAATCATTGTCCGGGCAGTGAAAAATGAGATGTTCACACAGATTGAGGTCCGCGATTTCGGTATGGGCATCCCCGATGATGAGAACCAGATATTCCGCCGCTTTTACAGGGGAAGTAATGTGAAAAACCAGGAGGGATTTGGCATAGGCCTGTATATTACAAGAGAGATCGTTAAGAGGCATGAAGGTTTTTTAAAAGTAAAAAAGGAGTCGGACGGTACTTCCATTTCTATTTATCTTCCCTGTTAGAAGATTGTTAGATTTACATGTTATCCTCAGAATGTGACAGCAGGCGTAACTGTGAATATATAAAACAGTTAGCGGCAGGCAAATAAACAGGCGCCGGCCTTGAAGTATGCGCGGATCCTCCCCTATAAATGGGAATCATAAGACTGCCGGGGGGAAATTCACAAAAGCATAGCAAAGCGGGCAGGCAAGGAGGAAAGTATGGAAGTTTTAAGGACAAGGGGCCTTGAAAAGATTTACAAAACAGGGGAGTTTGTGGTCCGGGCACTGGACGGTGTGGATATGGACATCAGGGAAGGAGAATTTATTTCCATTATAGGCTCATCGGGAAGTGGGAAGACAACCCTTCTAAACATGCTGGGCGGGCTGGATTATCCCACAACAGGCAGTGTGATCGTCAGAGGATACGAGCTGGCAGCCATGGACCATGATGAGCTGACCGTATTCAGACGCAGGAATATCGGATTTGTGTTCCAGAATTATAATCTGGTTTCCGTGCTGGATGTATACGAAAATATTGTCCTTCCGCTGAAACTGGACGGAGTAAAGATCAACCGGGAATTTGTAGACAGGATCATCCACTCCCTGGGTCTGGATGAGAAGATCCGCCAGATGCCAGGCACCCTTTCCGGCGGACAGCAGCAGCGTGTGGCCATAGCCAGGGCGCTGGTGACAAAACCCGCTATTATCCTGGCAGATGAACCCACCGGAAACCTGGATTCCAAAACAGGCCTTGAGGTGATCGGCCTTATGAAGACAATGGCCCAGGAGTATTCCCAGACTATAGTCATTGTTACCCACAATGAGGAGATCGCCCAGATGACAGACCGGATGATCCGGATTGAGGACGGGCGCATCTGCAGGAGGGAGGACTGACCATGGAACTTAGGAACAACAACAGGGAGGTTATCCGGGAACTCGCGCAGGCCAATGACAGGAAGAACAAAGGGAGGAACCGTGTCCTTACACTGGCGGCAGCTCTGGCTGTGTTCATGGTATTCGGCGCATTCAGCATTGCCAGGGGCAAAATGGACGCGGACTATCTGTTATACGCCAGAAACGGGGGAAGTGTTGCCAGCCTTTCACTGGAGAATGGTTCAGAAAAACAGTATGAAAAAATAAAGACACTGGATTATGTGAAAAATACAGGGGTGGAAAATGATTTTGCCGTCTGGCAAAAAGAGGGGGTCCCTGTGATGGACTGTACGGTTCTTGACAACACAGCCTTTGAAAAGCTGCAGAAGCCGGCTTATACAGATGTTACAGGACATTACCCCAGAGAGAAAAATGAGGTAATGCTGCCGCTTAGAGGGCTTGAACAGCTTGGAATAGAAAAGCCTGCTGTGGGTATGACCTTGGATGCAGAACTTTTTCAAAACGGCAGCAGGGAGAGCATGGAGGACAGCTTTGTCTTATCCGGTTACTATAAGGATTATGTAAACCCATTGCTGAATGCCCCCATTGCTTATTTTTCCGAGGCATATCTTGAAAGCCTGGGGATCTCCAAATTTCCTGCCAGCTATATCCTCATGGAACAGGACGGGATTCTTGCAGACGGAGAATTTATGGAGGAAAAGCTCTATGAGGATGTGCAGACGGAATCTGTCGCCCAGCAGTTCATTGGAATGAACTCCCTGGCCTTTACGGTTGTGGAGGATTTTGCGGGCAGTTATCTGGTTGCGTTTCTCTGCAGCATTATGATCCTGGGCGGTGCGTTTCTTTTGATCTATAATGTGCTTTCCATCACACTTGGCAATGACATACGGCAGTACGGACTGCTGAAGACTATCGGTACCACCAACAGCCAGATCCGGAAGATCGTATTCAGACAGACCGGAAAAGTGATCCTTGCCGGATGCCTTATAGGGGCAGCGGTGGGCTCTCTGGTAATGAAGTTTGTCCTTCCCGGGACGCTTGGGGAATTATATCTGCATGGGATGGGAAGTGCCAGGGGCATGACCGGTTTTTATCCCGGTTTTTTGGCAGTCAGCGTTGTGTTTGTGAGTATGACGACTCTGCTGGCAGCCGGGATCGCTGTCCGCAAAGTGATGAGGCTCAGTCCTATAGAGTCTGTCCGCTATGAGGAGACAGCATCTGTGGCAGCAAGCCATACCGGAAGCCGAGTGAGGCGCACTCTGCACACCCAGGATAGCACCCGTCAGGGCAGAGGAAGAGGAAGGCGCTACGGGGATGGCGCGTCTGTGGCAGAGATGGCCTGGAGGAATGTGATCCGTTCCAGAAGACGGTTTGCAGTTACCCTGCTTTCCCTGAGCGTTGGATGCATTTCCGCTCTGGGAGCAGTGGTCATCAGCAGGGGGACAGACATTACAAACAGCATTGAGGAGCGTCCGGATTTCGATATCAGTACCTTTGTAAATATTGTGCGGGATGCCGGATCTTCTGCATATGATTGGGAGGATGATACCCCGGTCATTACAGAAGAGATAAGAGACAAGATACTGGCAGTGGATGGGATTTCCGCTGAAAATACAAGCTATACAAAAGGCTGCTTTGCCATGCTTGATATGCCTTCTGACACTAATGGCATAGAGGATAGCGGGGACGAAGCCCTTCTGCCCCGTTTGAAGTCTGTATATGGCACCATGGATGTTAATTTTTTTACTACTGTGCAGATTGTAGATGATGTCTTTGTAAAAGAACTGAGGGAGTATGTGAATGCGTATGGCATAAAAGCAGATGTGGACAGTCTGGAAAATGGTACAGGCGCCATGCTCCTGCATACGCATGAGCTGTCAAAAGAACTGCAGGAGGACGCCGACAAAACCATTGGGAAGCCTCTGCACTTTTATAGCCTTTCACTTTTTGAGGAGATGGTGGATGACAAATACCTGAAAGGGGAACTCACCTGTGCAGGATATCTGGACATATCAAAAAAACATTTTCCAAAACTGAGAATGACATCCCACGGAAGCGGCATCAACTATTTTATCATGACAGAGAAAGCTTTTAAGAGCCTGGAGTTTAAGGAAAAGATTTTCGGCATACAGATAGATGTGGACAGGCAGAAGGAGCCTCTCATCAAACAGGAACTTACGCAGATCATACAGCAGGACAACAGGAACAGAAGTGAAGCACACTATATCTATATGAACAGTAAATCAGATGCTCTTTTGGATGCTTCCTCCTATATCCGGGCAAGCAGGATCGTTATGGGTGCACTTAGTGTCCTTTTGGTGGTCATGGGAATTGCAAACTACTTTAACACACTGTACACAAGCCTTTCAGCCAGGCAAAAAGAGCTGGCCGTTATGGAGAGTGTGGGAATGACAAGAAAACAACTGGGCAGGCTGGTAGTTTTAGAAGGGGCATTTTACGGTCTGAGCGTGATCGGGATCCTGCTGACATTTGGCTCTGCAGTTCTCTGGATCCTTGGAAAAGCCATAAAACAGAACCTGCTTTACTTTAAATTTTATTATCCCTGGGCTTGGATGGGAGGCATCACCGTGTGTCTGCTCCTTATCTGCATATTGACTGCAGTCTGCATGTACAGGCGTATGACAGAAAAAAGCATAACAGAACGTCTGCGGAGGTATGCAGACTAAAATGCGCCGATCACACATTTCCGCATTTTGTGTATCCTGCCGCTGTGCCGCATAAAAAAAATTATATATTTCTGTAACGAAATCAATGCCGGAAGCTCTTATGGGTAAGGAGGACGAAAGATGCAGGATATGGAGCAGATCTACACAAAATATGCTGTCCAGGTATACAAGTACCTGTTCAGCCTCTGCCGTAATCCTCACACAGCGGAAGAACTGACACAGGAGACATTTTTCAGGGCCATGAAATCCATAGACAGCTTTCGGGGCGACTGCAGGCTTTATGTCTGGCTCTGCCAGATTGCAAAGAATCTCTGGTTCAGAGAGCAAAAGCGGGTACAGAGAATAGAGGGGGAAGAACCGGGAGATGAAATCCCGTCAATTGCCCTGCAGCCCGATGAGGAAGTGATAGCCAGGGATGAAAGAATGTACCTGTATAAGAGGCTGCATCAGCTTCCGGAACCTGTCCGCGAGGTTATGTATCTCAGGATCAGCGGTGATTTCAGTTTCCGGGAGATCGGGGAGATACTGGGCAGAGATGAGAACTGGGCGCGGGTGACCTTTTACCGCGGCAAGCAGAAAATCAGAGAGGAGAACAGGCATGAAATGTGATGTGGTGCGGGACCTTCTGCCTTCCTATGCAGACAGGCTGACCAGCGGGGAGAGCAACAGGGAAATAGAAAAACATTTAAAGACATGTGAGCATTGCAGACAGTATTACCAGGAGATGACCGGGGAGGTACCGGAGATCCTTCCGAAAGCGGATGTGAAAGACGCGGCTTTGCTGGCGGGAATGAAAAAAAAGAGAAAACGGGCACTGCTGGCCGCTGCTATCGTTATTTTTATCCTGGCAGCAGGAGGACTGTGGACCTTCATAGGATACAGTGTGGGGAGCAGCAACGTCCTGGCTGAGGATGTAAAACTGTCTTACGGCCTGAAGGGTAATGTGGCTTATTTGACACTGGAACCCAAAGGAGGAGAGCTTGAATTTGACGGCTTTACTGAAAAAATAAAAGACAGCAGCGGAAATATTATTGGAACATGCACCCGGCTGAAGGTGCAGCGCTTTAGAAAAGGGCTGTTTGTAGAAGGCAGTATGGGATGGGAAAGTGAGATAGAGGGGGATGATCATATCTGTGAATGGGTTTTGGAATTTTCCGATAAGACTCTTACGATCCGAAACGGAAAGCTGATCAGTGAAAAAGACACATCGTCTTTACCCCAAGATTGACAAACGGAATTTAGATGGGATAAAGGAGAGCTGGGCTTACTCAGCCCTCCTTTTGTGCATAATGTACAGGAAACGGGATCAGATATTGTACATATAATGGAATCTAACGAAAGCTATTGACTTTCCAAACATGGGATGTTAGGATGTATTCATAGAGAAAAACAACCAACGTAGGATGTAATGAAACAGGGGAACTTAAAGGAGGTATTTATGAAAGCTAGGGTGTTAAGCCTGCTGCTGGCCGGGGCGGTTATGACAGGGCTGCTTACGGGGTGCGGCGGTGCTGAGAATGTGGAGGCTTCAGGGGAAACCGGGAATGGTTATCAGAAGATCGAACTGGTCATGGCAGTGAATGGAACGGACATTCAGATTGACTCCAGAGTAGCAGATAAATTTGCGGAGTTGGTGGAAGAAGCATCCGATGGAAATGTGACCATTGCGGTGTATCCCAATGACCAGCTTGCCGGAGGAAACTCTACAAAGGGAATCGAGATGATAGCAGGCGGGGGTGTGGACTTGGCAGCATACGCCACATGTGTAATGGCAGTCATAGACGAGCAGTTATCTGTGGCAACCATTCCTTGGATATTTGACGATTACAAACATGCAAGAGAGATCATTGACGGTACCGGCGGCGAGTATTACGCAGAGCGTCTGGAGGCCAAAGGGATCACCTATCTGGGTTCTTTCCACAATGGTTTCCGCCAGATCACAAACAGCAAACGCGAGGTGCGTACACCGGAAGATGTAAAGAGACTGAAGATCCGTGTGCCGGGCAGTGAAGTCTATATGAAGTTCTTCAAAACTTTAGGGGCTGATCCGGTGGCAATGAGCTGGAGCGAGGTCTTCACAGCCATCCAGCAGGGAACCATCGACGGACAGGAAAACGGCATCTGCATCACGGAATCTGCCAAGATGGATGAGATCCAGGACTATCTCACATTGTGGAATTATACATATGAAAATGATTTATTTGTAGCAAACACGGAGATCTGGGAATCTCTGGAGCAGGAGACAAGGGAACTCCTTCAGGAAAAGGCAAAAGAAGCCTGTGAATGGGGGAGAGATACGGTGGAGGAAGAAGAGGCAGCCATTGTGGAAGAGTTTAAATCCGAGGGCATGACGGTAACGGAATTAAACGCAGAAGAACTGGATGTCTTTAAGGAAGAGATCCGTGGTGTAAAACAAGAATTTATTGAAAAATACGGTGAGAAGGCCTGTAAGGCTTTCCGGATAGAGAGTGAAGAGTGAGGGAGGAAATGAAATGCGGATATTTGACAAGATAGAGGAAATACTGGCGGCTGCCTGTCTGATCGTTATGACGATCCTCACATTTGCCAACGTGGTTGCCAGATACCTGTTCAGTGCATCCTTTTCTTTTTCGGAGGAGATCACGACCTACCTCTTTGTACTGCTGAGTATGCTGGGCACAGCAATAGCGGCAAAGCGGAGAGCGCATCTGGGCCTGAGCATTGTGACCGATGCGGTGGGACCTAAGGTGGAAAAGATGTTAAAGATCATAGGTTATTTTGTAGCAGTTTTGTTTACCGGAGCTATTTTCTACTACGGGATCCTCATGGTGAGGAATCAGAGAATCCTGGGGCAGGTCACGGCAGGTATGCAGTGGCCGGAATGGATCTTTGGTTCCTTTGTGCCGATCGGTGCATTCTTTGCAGTCATTCGTTTTTTACAGGTTTTAATAGAAGAGATTAAGAGAAATCCTGAAGAGGAGGTAAGCAAATAGTGGTAGCAGCAATCCTTTTTATAAGCTTCGCCGTACTGCTTCTCATGGGGGCGCCCATAGCGGTGTGCCTCGGCACTTCCAGCGTGGTAGCCATGATCGCTCAGGGAGCAGGAAGACCGCTGGATACGGTAATGAGCAGCCTTCCCATGATCGTATCGGCGTCAACCAGCAAATTCGTATTACTGGCAATTCCTTTCTTCATCTTAGCAGGAAATATTATGGAGAAAGCGGGAATATCAGAGAAACTTATCAAACTGGCTGAGGCCTGTGTAGGCCATATCAGAGGCGGACTTGCCATTGTATGTGTCATTGTTTCCTGTTTCTTTGCGGCTATTTCCGGTTCAGGACCGGCAACTGTGGCGGCACTTGGAGTTATCGTTGTGCCCGCCATGATCAAATCAGGCTATAAACCTGCGTTTTCGGCAGCGTTAATGGCAGCGGCGGGAGCCATAGGGGTCATCATTCCTCCCTCCATAACCTTTGTGGTATATGGCTCCATCGCCGATACATCCATCGGTGAACTGTTTATTGCAGGACTTGTCCCGGGTCTTCTGATGGGAGCGGCACTGATGGTGGTGGCTCTTGTGGTAGGAAGAAGATCTGATCTGAAGACACTGCCGAAAGCCGGCAAAAAGGAGCGCTGGCTGGCATTTAAAGATGCATTCTGGGGGCTTATGATGCCGGTTATTATCCTGGGAGGTATCTATGGCGGTATTTTCACCCCCACAGAGGCGGCGGCAGTATCGGTTGTGTACGGATTGTTTGTAGGAATTTTTGTTTACAAGAAGATAAGGCTGAAAGAGTTTTATGCCATACTTCTTGATACTACATCCACCACAGCCACGGTCATGTTTATTACAGCGGCAGCCAGCCTGTTCGCATATGTACTTACCAGGGCAAGACTGGATGTAGCCATCAGTTCCGCACTTCAGAGTGCAACAGGCGGAAATGTGATCGTTTTCTTTATTATAGTAAATATTATCCTGCTGATCGCAGGCTGCTTCCTGGATTCCACGTCCGCTTTATATATCTTTACCCCGCTGTTCGTGCCGGTGGCACAGGCCTTGGGTGTGGATCTGATCCACCTGGGCGTGGTGATGATCGTCAACCTGGCGATCGGGCTTTTCACTCCTCCGGTAGGGGTAAACCTCTATGTGGCATGCGGTGTGGGCAATGTAAACTTAAAGCAGATATCAAAAGCAGTGGTCTCATTGATCATAGCAGCACTGATCGTATTGCTGTTCGTAACCTATATACCTAAAATCTCATTGTTATTCTTATAAAAAGGAGCGAGGAAAATGAAAAATGTAAGCGTTGAAGAACTGGAAAGAGAGAGTATTGAATTAAGAAAAAAGGTGATCACCATGATTCACAAAGCGAAATCCGGTCATCCCGGCGGGTCACTGTCCGCAGCCGACTTTGTGACAGCCCTGTATTTCAGGGAAATGAATCTGGACCCGAAAAACCCCAAATGGGAGGATAGAGACCGTTTTGTCCTTTCAAAAGGCCATGTGTGCCCGGTACAGTATGCGGCCCTGGCGGCCTTGGGATTCTTCGATGAATCGGTACTGGGTACCCTCCGCCAGGAAGGTTCTATCCTGCAGGGACATCCGGATATGAAAAAATGCCCCGGCATTGATATCTCCACCGGTTCCCTGGGTCAGGGACTGGCCTGCGGCGTAGGGATGGGCATTGCGGCGAAGAAAGATGACAAAGATTACCGTGTATTTGTAGTGGTGGGCGACGGCGAATGTCAGGAAGGCGAGATCTGGGAGGCAGCGCAGACTGCACATAAATATGAGCTGGATAATCTGGTGGTATTTGTGGACAACAATAACCTGCAGCTTGACGGCACCACCGATGAAGTTATGCCTAATATCAATCTGGGTGAGAAATTCAGGGCCTTTGGTTTTGATACTTACGAGATTGACGGACATGATATGAAACAGATCGTGGATACCTTAGACAGGATCCGCATGAGAAAGAACGGGAAACCAAAATGTATCTTTGCCAACACAGTGAAGGGAAAAGGCGTTTCCTTTATGGAGAACCAGTGCGGATGGCATGGAGTTGCGCCAAATGACCAGCAGTACCAACAGGCAATGGACGAACTGGATACACAGCTTAAAAAACTGGAAGTCAGAAAATCAGCATAAGCGGATGGAGGATAAGAATATGAGTGAGATAAAAAAAGCGACCAGAGATGGTTTTGGTGAGGAGATCGTAAAGCTGGGTAAGCTGGACAACGATATTTATGTAGTGGATGTTGATATAGGTAAATCCTGCAAGACAGGGGAGTTCCGCAAACAGCTTCCCAAACAGTATCTGAATGTGGGGATCGCAGAACAGAACGCGGCCGGCGTTGCGGCAGGCCTTGCCACCTGCGGAAAGGTTCCTTTTGTTGTAACCTACGCTGTGTTCGGTTCCCTGAGAATGTGTGAGATGATCCGCCAGGAAATCTGTTATCCCAAACTGAATGTAAAAATCGCCTGTTCCCACGGCGGTGTTACCCCGGCAAATGACGGCGCCAGCCATCAGAGCATTGAGGACATGGGTGTTCTGCGTACCATCCCCAACATGACGGTTCTCATGCCTGCGGATTACAATTCAGCCAAAAAGCTGGTGAAGGCGGCGGCAGAATATGACGGGCCTGTATATCTGCGTTTTACAAGGGATGCGATCCCGGTCATTTATCCGGAGGATGCAGAATTTGAGATCGGCAGGGCCAACAAGTTAAAAGACGGAAAAGATGTCTCCATCATTGCCAACGGGGATACCGTATCCATTGCCATGAAAGCGGCAGAGCAATTGGAAGCGCAGGGTGTATCCGTTAAACTTTTGGATATGCACACTATCAAACCGCTGGATGTTGACGCGGTTATGGAGTGTGTGAAAGAAACAGGCAGGATCATCACTGTGGAAGACCACAATATTATGAACGGCCTGGGCAGCGCAGTCAGTGAAGTGGCGGCAGATACAGGGAAATGTGTTGTAAAACGTATCGGTATCCAGGACCAGTTCGGCCAGTCCGCCCCTTATGAGAGACTGCTGGAAATGAACGGAATCACAGTGGAAAACATAGTGGATACAGCAAAAGCATTAGTAAAATGATCAGGAGGAGAATAAAAATGTTTGAATTTGACGGACAGGTAGTAATTGTAACAGGAAGCGGCTCACCCAAAGGGATCGGAAAGACCATTGCAAAGACATTTGCAAAACAAAAAGCAGCGGTTGTGATCGCAGATATGAATGAGGCTGGCGTACAGGACACCGTAAATGAGATCAAGGCTGAGGGTGGGGAGGCCATGGGTGTGACGGTAAATGTTACGGATGAGGCATCTGTGCAGAAAATGGTGGATGACATTATGGAGGCTTACGGCAGAATTGACGTGCTGGTGAACAATGCGGGCATTTCCCAGAAGGTGACCGTTGAGGATATGACACTGGCAGATATGAGAAAGATCTTTGAAGTCAATATGTTCGGTCTGTTCCTCTGCACACAGAAGTGCATGAAGGTCATGCGTGATCAGAAATACGGAAGAATCGTAAATCTGTCCTCCGTATCCGGGAAAAGAGGCGGCGGTGTATTCGGCGGCGCACATTATTCCGCTTCCAAAGCGGCGGTACTGGCATTCTCAAAGAATCTTTCAAGAGAGATCTCCGCGGAAGGCGTCACAGTGAACAGTGTCTGCCCGGGGCTTATCAATACGGAAATCTGGAAATCTCTTCCCAAGGAGGACGCAGATAAGATTATTGACGGAATCCCCATGGGACGTCCGGGTGAGACGCAGGAAGTGGCAAATGCCATTGTATTTTTGGCATCCAAGGAGGCTTCCTATATAACAGGCGAGGAAATCGACATCAACGGCGGCTCCCATATGGACTAGAGTGTGTCTGAAAATTCATTCCGACAATCTGCACGCCCCACTTTGCGTGCCTGAGCAGTGCCCCCCTTATTTTATCCGGGTATAATAGACAAAAGCCGACTTTTATGGTAGTATGTAGGTTGTAGGATAAACCGATAAAGGGGTGAGTAAAATGCAGAACATCAGTTATTTAAAAAAAGTAAACAGTGAATCAGTAGTACAGCAGGTGATCAATGCGCTGACGGAAGCCATGCTTAACAGGGAACTTCGTCCCGGAGATAAAATACCCACAGAGGCAGAGCTTGCCGAGAGTATGGGTGTTGGAAGAAACTCCATCCGAGAGGCCATTAAGATCCTGGTATACCTGGGAGTGCTTGAGATCAGGCGGGCAGAGGGAACCTTTGTCTGTGAGGGATTTTCTGAGAGCATGATCGACCCTATGATTTACGGTATTATTTTAGACAAAGAGGATTCATATGAAAATCTTATGGAACTGCGTGAACTGATAGAGGTTGGTGTGATGCAGCTCGCCATGCAGAAGATTCAGGAAGACGATCTATATATACTGAAAGAGAAGCTGAACCGCATGGAGAAAGAGATTGAAAAGGGGCCGGAGAACGTGGAGAATGCTTTCTGGGCCGACAATGAATTCCATAATACCATATCAGACATGGGGAAGAATCCCCTGGTAAACAAGATCAACCAGGTGGTGCGGGTGCTGACCCATTCCATGAGACTGAAAACCGTTGAGACAATGATCAAGACGGGAAGAGGCCGGGAATTATTTGAAGCACACCAGAAGATCTATGAGATGATGGCAAACAAAGTGACAGACAATCTGAACACGGCTGTAAGAAAAACATACTTTTCTGATATTCCTTTTACAGATGCAGAAAAGTAGCCCTCGTTCAATTTCCGCTTGCAGCCATTTGCCGGATGCCCTGTCCATTCATTGTTATATCGGTGAATGGGCAGGGTATTTTTATATGTTTTCTGAGAATATTGCGGACACATTTCTTCACACAGAATTCTCAGGTGCCAAGAGGCATCAAAGAAGGATTGATCTGATCGAAGGGGATAATGCCTGAACAGACTGGCGAAAAATAAGACGGAGGTATTTCGGTTATGGAGCTTAAAAATTTACTTGTGGGTCAGTCAGGAGGACCCACCGCTGTTATTAACAGCAGCCTCTACGGTGTTGCCGCGGAGGCACGGCTGCACCCGGAGAAGATTGGAACATGCTATGGCATGGTGAATGGTATTGAGGGTTTTTTGAAGGGCAGGGTCCTGGATTTTGATCAGGCACTTCCCGGGGAGGAACTGAAAGGCCTTCTGACAACACCGGGTGCCTATCTGGGTTCCTGCAGATATAAACTGCCTGAAGATCCGGATGACCCGGTATACAGTAGATTATTTGAGAAGTTCGAGGAGATGGGGATTGGATATTTTCTTTATATTGGTGGAAATGATTCCATGGATACAGTGAGCAAACTGTCGCGGTACGGGAGGAAGACAGGCAGCAGCATTGTGGTCCTGGGGGAGCCAAAGACCATTGACAATGATCTTGTCTTAACGGACCACACGCCGGGATTCGGCAGCGCCGCCAGATATGTGGCATCCACTGTGCGGGAGATTGCCGTTGATGCAGGGGTGTATGACACCAGATCCGTGACGATCGTGGAGATCATGGGACGGCACGCAGGCTGGCTGACAGCGGCGAGTGTGCTGGCAAGAAAATTTACGGGGGATAACCCTCTGCTTGTATATCTTCCTGAGGTGCCCTTTGACAAGGAAGCCTTCCTGGAAAAGATAGAGGAATGTTTTTCTGTAAACAATGCGGTGGTGGTGTGTGTCTCGGAGGGGATCCGGGATAAAGACGGCGTATTCGTATGTGAGTACGACAGTGAAGCGGGACTGGACAGCTTTGGGCATAAGATGCTGGCAGGCTGCGGCAAATATCTGGAACGCCTGGTGCGGGGAAGACTGGGAGTGAAGGCCCGCTCTGTAGAATTAAACGTAAGCCAGCGCTGCTCCGTCTCCATGCTGTCAGCCGCTGACCGGCAGGAAGCTGTTATGGCCGGCAGGTACGGAGTGCAGGCAGCGCTTAACAAAGAGACAGGCAAAATGATTTCTTTTATCAGAGAAAGCGATGTCCCGTACAGCCTGGTATGCGGTCTGGAGGATGTCGACCGCATCTGTAACAAGGAAAAAACGGTTCCGCTGACCTGGATCACAGGGGAGGGAACCGATTTAAGTGAGGATTTCCTCAAATACGTGAAACCGCTGGTGAAAGGAAATGTGCAGATTCCGGCAGACGAAGACGGCCTCCCGCGGTTTGTTTATAGGTGACCGTTTGGCAGAAAACAAGAAGAAGGAGAATTTATTATGGGATTAGTGACCACAAAGGAAATGTTTCAGAAAGCTTATGAGGGCGGCTATGCCATCGGAGCCTTCAATGTAAATAATATGGAAATTGTTCAGGGAATCACAGAGGCGGCAGGCGCGCTTTGTTCGCCTGTGATCCTCCAGGTATCAAAAGGAGCCCGGGCATACGCGAACCATACCTACCTTGTGAAACTGGTGGAGGCCGCCCTCATAGAAAATGACATTCCCATGGCACTCCATCTGGACCATGGCCCTGACTTTGCAACCTGCAAGGCCTGCATTGACGGCGGGTTCACCTCTGTGATGATAGATGGGTCACAATACGATTTTGATAAAAATGCGGAGCTTACCAGGCAGGTAGTGGAATACGCCCACGAAAAGGGTGTGGTGGTAGAAGGGGAGCTGGGCAAGCTGGCAGGTGTGGAAGATGACGTAAAAGTAGAGGCATCAGACGCCATGTACACTCACCCCGACCAGGTGCAGGAATTTGTGGAGCGCACAGGGGTTGATTCCCTGGCAATCGCTATCGGGACCAGCCACGGCGCTTTCAAGTTCAAACCGGGACAAAAGCCGCAGCTCCGCTTTGATATATTGGAAGAGATCACAAAACGTCTCCCTGATTTTCCCATTGTTCTTCACGGTGCTTCCAGTGTGTCCCAGGAGTATGTGAAGATCATTCAACAGAATGGGGGAGAGCTGGCTGACGCCATAGGCATTCCGGAAGATATGCTGCGCCGGGCAGCAAAATCTGCTGTATGCAAGATCAATATTGACTCAGACCTGCGTCTTGCCATGACCGCCGGTGTGCGCCAGGTATTGGCACAGAAGCCTTCCGCCTTTGACCCCAGAGAATATCTGAAAGCAGGAAGAGCCAATGTAAAAGAACTGGTGGCACATAAGATCGTAAATGTTCTGGGAAGCGATCAGAAAGCCTGACAACAGACGCCCGGAAACGTGTCCTCCGCTGAAAGTTCAGCGGAGGGATTTTTATTTATAGGTTGATTATGTCCCGGATTAATTATAAAATAGCCTTATAAGTCGTACATAATCGAGGAAAAGATATGCAGTGGAATATTGTGGCGGAGTGTATTTCCGGAATCAACCTTATTATCATCTGGTTTTATTCAAGGAAAAGTAATCTGGTCCCTTCGTTGAGGAACCGTCTGTTTCAATTCTGTTTTTTAGTGACCTTTTGCGCTATGTCCTTTAACATCGCGTCCACCATTATGATCGCCTACCCTGACAAATTTCCATATCTTCTGAACTGGCTGGTTACGACCGTTTATTTTGTAGCCACCCCTCTTATGGGAATGGCCTATTTTTTCTATACCTTAGCCACCGTGTTTGAAAACAGAGGGAATCCTCCAAAGATCTTGGCATGGACTGCTCTTCCCGGGGGCATCTATTTTCTGCTGGTCCTCTGGAATCCGTTTTCAAAAGTATTATTCAGCATCAGTAAAGAGGGAGCGTACACCCGGGGGCCGCTCATCTCTCTGACTTATGTTATATTTTACCTGTATGGCGTGGCAGCCATGGTGGCGGTTGTTGTTTGGAGAAAGTACATGGAACGGGCGATCAGAAGGATACTGGCTATATTCCCCATGATCGCGCTGGTGGTCATTGTTGTCCAGCAGCTTTACCCCACCGTGATCCTCTCCGGCTCTGCGGCCACCTGCGCGCTGCTGATCATTTATCTGTATCTGCAGAATAAACAAAACTCTGTGGATTATCTTACCGGCCTGCCAAACCGGCAGGAATTCCTGAAAATGATGGAACTGCTGATTGGAAGATCCAAGTATTTTAATATTACAGTGCTCTCCCTGAGAGGGTTTAAACGCATCAATGATACCTATGGACAGCATACCGGGGATTTGCTTCTCCAGGAAATAGCATCTTATCTTAAAGACATTTCAGAGCCTCACTGCCTGTACCGTTTCAGCGGTGATGAATTTGCCATTTTATCCTATGGGCCTCTTGACGCCGGTATAGGCACGAAAGTGGAAAAACTGGAGCAGAGGATGCAGCAGGCCTGGACCTGGGAGGAAAATAACTGTGTTGTCCCTGCCGTGATCGGAGTTGTGGGGTATCCCGAGTGTGCCAATACAGTAGAAGATTTGATCAGCGGAATTGAATATTCCGTATCCATGGCAAAGGGGGCGTCAGGCACCAATGTTTATTTCTGCGGACCCGAAATGCTGGATTCTTTGCATAGGCGCCGGAAGATCGTGGAGATACTGGAGGAGAACCTGAAAAATAACAGTTTCTCTGTCTTTTATCAACCTATCATTTCTACCTCTACAGGGAAGTATACAGTTGCGGAGTCTCTGCTGCGCATACCGGATTCACCCATTGGACCCCTCTATCCCAATGAATTCATACCCATTGCGGAGGAGACAGGCATGATCGTGGAGATCACCTATCAGATACTTGACAAGGTATGCGGGTTTATCAACAGGCTGTCCCGGGAAAATATTGAATTTGACGGAGTGCATGTGAACTTTTCCGGCCGGCAGTTTTCCCAGATTGGCCTGGCAGAAAAAGTGGCAGAGATCATTGAAAAGAACCACACTCCTTTTTCCAGGATCAAGATAGAGATAACAGAGAGTATACTTGCAGAGAATGCGGAGGCGGTGGAAGAATTTTCCCTGGAAATGCAGAAGCGGGGGGTTCTCATTGAACTGGACGATTTTGGTACCGGATACTCCAATATTGTGTCAGTCATGAACACACCTCTGGATACAGTTAAGCTGGACAAAAGCCTTATCTGGTCTGCCATGGAGAAAAGGGAGACGGCAGCTATGGTCAAAAGCCTGTCAATCGTTTTTCACGAGATGGGACTTCAAGTCCTTGCGGAGGGTGTGGAGAACGAGGAGCAGGAGACCTTTGTAAAAAGCTGCGGGATAGATTACATTCAGGGCTTTTATTTTTCCAGACCCCTTCCGGAGGAGGAAGCCTTTTCTTTTATAAAAAATGCGCAGAGCCTGTAGTCCTATATTTTTAGCGGGCAATGTATACGGAGGATGGAACCATGGAAAAGAGACCGCTTACAACAATGGAGAAGCTGAGCTTCGGAGGCGGTGATGCTGCCAACTGTATTACGTTTGGGGTGACTTCAGCTTACCTGTCTTACTATTATACCGATACGGTGGGGATTTCTGTGGCGGCTGTGGGCCTCATTCTGGGAGCTGCCAGGATCATTGAGGCTTTTACCAACCTGGCTACCGGTGTGGCTATTGATAAGGTCCATTCGCGGCTGGGCAGGACAAAACCGTTTCTTTACGCAACCACCATACCGCTGATGCTGTTTTTCTTTCTCATGTTTGCAGTGCCGGATGTATCTGCGGCAGGTAAGACAGCATTCGCGTTCTTCACCTATCTGATGTTTTGTATTCTTTATGCTGTGAATAACACAGCCTATGGTACACTTCTCTCCTTGATGACCGGCAATGTAAAGCAGAGGAGAAGCATCAATAACTATAAGCTTATGGGGATTGGAGTGGGAAGCATGATATCCAATGCCTGTACCCTTCCCCTTGTGGCTCTTTTGGGGGGCGGCAAAAAGGGGTACATATTTACCGGACTTGTATTTGCGGTGATAAGCGCAGTTTTTCTTATGAACTGCACGGTCCAGTGCCGGGAGAGAATTGCTGTGCAGTCTGAGCAGGTGAAAATTTTGGATGAGCTGCGACATGCCCTCAAAAGCCGTTCCTGGACAGCCCTCTGCGCTGTAGCACTTCTTATTACCTGCGCGCTCACGCTGCGGACTTCCGGTATTGTCTATTATGCCAAATATGTGCTTGAGAATGAAGACCTGGCAACCCTGCTTCTGGCCATGTCGCCCATCTCCATGCTGGTCAGCTCCCCGTTTATCGGGCAGGTGCTTGACCGGGTGGGGAACAGGAAATGCATGGTCCTGGGAAGTATGGGAATGATACTCTCTATACTGGGCATGGCAGTTTCCGGCAGCAATGTGGCAGGACAGGTTGTGTTTAATTTTCTTTGCGGCGTGGCCTCCAACCTTTGTACAGGCCCATTGTATCCCGCATGTTCCGATACTATGGATGAGGTGGAGTATCTGACAGGGGAAAGGCCTCAGGGAATCATGACTTCTGTGATGATGTGCACCAATAAGCTGGGAATCGCGTTTGCGCCCATCATCTCCTCCATTGTTTTGGGGGCAGGCGGTTATACAGCCGGCAGTGCCCAGTCTGCAAAAGCCCTTGCGGCTATCAAAGGAAATGTATTCTGGATCCCGGCTGTACTCTCAGGGCTGGGAATTCTGGCTGCACTGTTTTTTGACCTGGATAAAAAGCACGGAACCATAACGGAAGTTTTGGAAAAGAGAAGAAATAAAATTTCTTAAAAAAAAGTATTGACATTCACGCTGCGTAAACCCTTATCCTTTCAAGTGGAGGAGGTGGAAAGATGGAATATACAGTGAACCGGCTGGCACAGGTATCCGGGGTCAGCAAGCGGACACTCCGGTATTACGACGAGATTGGATTACTCAGGCCCGAACGGGTAAATCCAAATGGCTACCGCATCTACGGGCAGATGCAGGTGGATCTGCTGCAGCAGATCCTGTTTTACCGTGAGCTTGGCCTGCCCCTGGAAGAGATCAGGGAGATTGTGAAAAATCCCGGATTTGACAGGGAGAAAGCCCTGGAAGAACATCTTACAGCCCTTCTGCAGAAAAAAAGACAGACTGAGATCCTGATCTCCAATGTCAGGAAGACTCTGGATTCTATGAAAGGAAGAGCTATTATGAGCGACAAAGAAAAATTTGAGGGATTTAAACGTGATCTGATAAAAGAAAATGAAGAGAAATACGGCAGGGAGGTGCGTGAAGCCTACGGGGAGGAAGCTGTTGAGGCGTCCAACAGGAAGCTTGCGGGTATGAGCAAGGAAGAGTGGAAAAAACAGGAAGATTTAAGCGGGGAGATCATGGAAACCCTGAAGGCAGCTATGGCGGAGGGAGATCCGGCAGGGAAGACTGCGCAGAAGGCTTGTGATCTGCACAGGCAGTGGCTGTGCATGTTCTGGAGCGACAGCGCATATTCCAGGGAGGCCCACAGAGGAATGGGAGAGATGTATGCAGCGGATGAGCGGTTCAAGGCTTATTACGACCGGATTCAGGACGGAGCCGCTGAATTTTTGAGGGATGCGCTGAATATTTATTGTTCCTGATCCGTATATTTGGCTCCCAATGGGATCGGCAAATGCCGGTAATTAGATAAAAGGCATGGTGTTCTGTGAATGCAAAATCACAGGACCATGCCTTTTTAGATTGGATTCATGCATTTTTCATAGTTTATTTCTTGACCTTACAGCTGGTGTATAGTTTAGAATAGCATATGACAGCAAATAAAGCCGGGTACCCCCGGGACAGGGGGCGGCATTTAATGAGGTGGAATGATGAAACAAAGAAAGTTGAATGTAACTTACAGGGACTTAGAAAAAAAGGATTATCCCTACATTGAGAAGATTATCAGGGACACATGGAACTATGACAGCATCTGCGACAAGCCGTCCACAGCAAAGCAGATGGCAAAGGTATATCTGAGAGGCTGTCTGACACAGAAAACCTTTGCCAGGGTGGCTGTCTGCAGGGACAGGGTTGTGGGGATCATTATCGGGCAGTATAACGGTGACAGGAAAATGAATGTGGGTATGCACATAAAAAGTTTTTTCAGCGGCCTGAGACTGATGCTGTCCGGGGACGGAAGGAAAGTGGGCAGACAGTTCCGGGGATTTGACAAAACAGACAAAGAGATGTTGGAAGGCTGCGGAAAGAAGTTTGACGGGGAGGTTGTATTCTTTGCCGTGTCAAAGGCAGTCAGAGGCTGCGGCGTGGGAAAGGAACTGTGGGGACAGTTAAGAGGCTATTTCCGAGCCAAAAGCGCAGAAAGTGTCTATGTCTATACCGATAATACCTGTAATTATAAATTTTATGAAAGCCAGGAGTTTGAGCGCCTGGACTGCCGTGAACTGTTGGTGAGTCCCCGTGGGCAGAGATTCCGTCTGGAGATGTATCTTTATGAATATAACTTTTAAACCGGTCACAGAGGAGAACAGAGCAGATGTCCTGCAGCTTAAGGTGGGAAAAGGGCAGGAGCATTTTATTGAGAGTGTACAGCAGTGCCTGGATGAGGCGGATAAAAGGAAAAGCTGGAGACCTGTGGGAATCTATCACGGGGAGGAGCTGGTGGGATTTGCCATGTACGGATTTTTCTGGGAGTATTTTCCGGTCGGTCGGGTCTGGATGGACAGGCTTTTGATCGATGAGAAATATCAGGGAAAAGGATATGGCAAAGCAGCACTGCACCTTTTACTGGAACGGCTCAGAAAGGAATACGGCAGAAAGAAAATATACCTGAGTGTTATTGAGGGAAACGATGTGGCTGCCGGTATGTATAAAAATGCCGGTTTCCGATTTACGGGACGCAGGGACCTCCACGGGGAGCATATCATGGTTTGTGAGTAACGGTTCAGTACCATCACAGTTACACGCAAAATCCATGCAGGATCGCCTTTGGCGATGGGATTTTCGCCTGGCTGCGGAATGCTTTGGTCAGCGCAGTGAATGCGCAGACCTACTGGATGGTTACGTTTGTGAACAGAAATAGGCCGCAAAAAAACAATCTATTTGTCATAATCATACACGAAAATATAAACATTTTGTAAATATTGGATAAAAATTAAAGGAAAAATGATGAAATCTCCAAGGAAATTTAGTACAATACTTTTATACAGTGTTTACGATGTGAAAAAAGGCAGCATTCGGCTGTCAGGAAGAAGAAAGGGGAGACATGATTATGGCAGATTGGAAAGAGTTATTAAAAAACGGATACGATGATGTCAGGGAGCTTGCAGGACGCCTGCATATTACAGAGGAGGAGCTTCCTGCGCTTTGTAAGATTCAGGATATGTTTCCCATGTTTGTGAATCCTTATTATTTGTCTCTTGTGGACGAAAATGACCCGGAGGATCCCATAAGAAAACTCTGTATCCCGGCAGATGCGGAACTGAAGGCCGGAGGCGAGATGGATACCAGCGGTGAGCATGATAACACAGTTATGACGGGTATGCAGCATAAGTATGATGCCACGGTGCTGATACTCTCCACAAATCAGTGCGCCATGTACTGTCGTCACTGCTTCCGCAAGCGCCTGGTAGGGCTGTCAGGTGATGAGATCGCGGAGTATATCAGCGAAATGGCCCAGTATGTGCGGCAGCATGAGGAGATCAATAATGTGCTGGTGTCCGGCGGAGACGCGTTTCTCAACAGCAACCGGACCATTAGAAAGTATTTGGAGGAATTTTCAGGGATCGAACATCTGAACCTGATCCGCTTCGGCAGCAGAACCCCTGTGGTGCTTCCTCAGAGGATCACCACAGATCCGGAACTGGTGGATATGCTCACTTCGTATGGAAAGAAGAAACAGATTTACGTTGTCACCCAGTTCAACCATCCCAGGGAGCTGACGGAGGAGGCGGCAGAAGCCGTACATACCCTGATGCGTGCCGGAATTGTAGTGAAGAACCAAACAGTGCTGTTAAAAGGGGTAAATGACAGGCCGGAAATCCTGGGCAGACTTCTGCAGGAGACCACAGCCATGGGTATTATTCCCTATTATGTGTTCCAGTGCAGGCCTGTGACCGGAGTACACAGCCAGTTCCAGGTGCCTCTGCATGAGGCCTTCCGTATTGTGGAGCGCGCAAAACAGATGCAGAGCGGCCAGGGAAAATGTTTCCGCTATGTCCTCTCCCATGTAACCGGCAAGATTGAGATCTTAGGTGAGATGGGGGACGGCAATATGCTGTTTAAATATCACCAGGCAAAAGATGAGAAGGACAGAGGACGTATCTTTACCAGTAAGATTGGGGAGAAACAGTGCTGGCTGGAGTAAAAAGAGGCCAGTCCGTATCGAGATACTTTCGCAAATCAAAAGGATAAACAGTGCTGGCTGGAGTAAAAAGAGGTTGCCGTAAAAAGGACATTTCGCATGAGGAAGTGTCCTTTTTAGTTACAGATTCATTTTACAGCAGATAAGTCAATCCATTCTGCAGTATTGCACTCCTTATATTAATTCGCACCTATTTTTATTAATAATGGTGTAGTTTAATATATTGCACTCCAATTAACCTGCCAAGTAAATAATGTGGAGAAAATCATTTTCAGCAGACTGTGAACTGATTCTTCTGAAATTCAATCAGACCCTCATCCTTCATTTTATACAATTCCACCGTCATGGAGCTTCTGTCAACAGACAGATAGTCTGCGAGCTGCTGCCTGTTAAAGGGAATGGTAAAAGTTCTGGTGCCCTGAAGCCTTGTCTGCTGTGAAAAGTATTCCATCAGTTTGGCACGGATGGTGTGAGGTGCCAGGCAGTCTATTTTTCTGGAAAAATGGAGGTTCTTTTCTGCCAGTACACCGAGTAGATTTTGGATCAGTCTGGTATGAAAGCGGCAGGCTGAGGAACAGGTAGTCAGCACGCGTTTCAGATCCAGAAACAGGATTTCCGTATCAGCCGCGGCCAGAGCTGTGCCGTCAAAAGCAGCCTGAGGAACACAGGCATAGGTTTCCCCGAACAGGTCCCCCGGACCCAGCCGGGCGAGCAGAGATTCCTTTCCCCAATAGCTTTCCCTTACAATATGGACGTTGCCTTTCAATATAAGCCCAATCTGTGAGATCTGGTCGCCCCATCGGAAGATGGAGGCGTCCTTTTTATATTTTCGTATAGTTCCTGACAGACAGTCCAGCATGGTGCCAAGTTCATCCTCAGTGATTCCCCGAAATAAAGGGGAGTGTTTTAAATCTTTTATGGGATATGCGCGCATAAATGTTAGAATCCTTTCTTGCTTGTTGTATCTACAACAGAATTATTGTTTTTATTATAGTATATTATCCATGAAAAGACAAGAACAGAGGAGGAAATGCAATGGCAAGAAAACTGGTTCAGATAGATGAAAGTAAATGCAACGGCTGCGGTCTGTGTGCAGGTGCCTGCCATGAGGGTGCCATAGGCATGGTGAACGGCAAGGCAAAGCTTTTGAAGAAAGAATTGTGTGACGGTATCGGAGACTGCCTTCCGGTATGTCCCACAGGGGCCATAGCTTTTGAGGAGAGTGGTTCCCGCCCCTGGCCGGTGCAGATAAAACTGGTATCTCCGGCAGCATCCTTTTTTCAGGAGGCAGACCTGCTGATCGCAGCGGACTGCACAGCATATGCCTATGCGGGATTTCATGGGGAGTTTATGAAAGACAGGGTAGTGCTTATCGGCTGTCCCAAGCTGGACAGTGTGGATTATTCTGAGAAACTGTCGGAGGTCCTGGGGATAAATGAGGTAAAAAGCGTGACGGTCCTGCGTATGGAGGTTCCGTGCTGCGGCGGCATAGAGCGTGCGGTGAAAGCAGCTCTCTCAAGATCCGGAAAAGAAATCCCCCTTCAGGTGGTAACGGTATCTACCCAAGGTGATCTGCTGGAGAGATAGTTTCTCCGTTAAATATAGGCTGTATCATAAAAAGACCATGGCACAATAGATGTGCCCAACAGAAAAGGAGAGGAAAACAAGGATGGAAGAAAAAATGTTTTGTTATCAATGTGAACAGACTGCAGGATGCAGCGGATGCAAAGGGAACAGAGGAGTGTGCGGGAAACAGGATACCACCGCAAAGCTTCAGGATGAGCTGACAGGAGCTTTGATCGGACTTGCCCAAGCGGTGGGGGAGGATAAAGCGGAACCGGAGACAGACCGCCTCATGATGGAGGGCCTGTTTGCAACTTTGACAAATGTGAATTTTGATGATGAATCCCTGAAAAAGCAGATTGAGGCAGTGCATCAGGAGACTGCAAAGTATGTACCCGGATGTATGTCCTGTCAGGAACCCTGCGGAAGGACCGCTGATTATCCCATGGAAAAACTTTGGCAGGCCCAGGAAGATATCCGTTCCCTGAAATCCCTTCTGCTGTTTGGACTGAGAGGTACCGCGGCCTATGCTTACCATGCCATGGTCCTGGGATATACCAATGATCAGGTAAACGCATTTTTCTATAAAGGGATGGCAGCTATCGGCCAGGACAGAGAGATGGAGGATCTGCTTCCTCTGGTCATGGAAGAGGGGGCAGTGAATTTTAAATGTATGGAACTGCTGGATAAAGCAAACACAGAGACTTATGGGATTCCTGCACCGGCCAAGGTGGAGATGAAAGTGGAAAAAGGGCCTTTCATTGTCATTTCGGGCCATGACCTGAGAGACTTGAAACTGCTTCTTGAACAGACAGAGGGGAAAGGCATCAACATTTATACACACGGGGAGATGCTGCCTGCACATGCTTATCCGGAGCTTAGAAAATATGCACATCTGAAAGGAAACTTCGGCACTGCATGGCAGAACCAGCAAAAAGAGCTTGCCGGCCTTCCGGCTCCAATCCTTTTTACCACCAACTGCATTATGCCTCCGAAAGACAGCTACAGGGACAGGGTATTCACTACAGGCGTTGTCAGCTATCCGGGCATGACCCATGTGGGGGAAGACAGGGATTTCTCTGCGGTCATTGAGAAAGCAATAGAACTGAAAGGATATTCAGAGGACAGGACTTTTTCCGGCATCAATGGAGGAAGCACTCTGACAACGGGCTTTGGGCACAACACCATTTTGAGTGCGGCAGACCAGGTGGTTGAGGCTGTCAAAGCAGGTCAGATCAGCCACTTTTTCCTGGTAGGGGGATGTGACGGCGCCAGAACAGGGAGAAACTACTATACAGAATTTGTTCAGAAGGCGCCAAAGGATTCCGTCATCCTCACGCTGGCCTGCGGAAAATACCGTTTCAATGACCTGGATCTGGGGGAGATTGGGGGCCTTCCCAGACTTATGGATATGGGTCAGTGTAATGACGCTTTTGGTGCCGTTAAGGTGGCGTCTGCTCTGGCAGAAGCCTTTCACTGCGGTGTCAATGAACTGCCGCTGACCCTGGTACTCTCCTGGTACGAGCAGAAAGCTGTAAGTATCCTGCTGACACTTCTGCACCTGGGGATAAAAAATATTTATCTCGGACCAACATTACCTGCCTTTGTGTCAAAAAATGTGTTAAACTATCTGGTAGATAATTTCCAGATTTCACCTGTCAGCACACCGGATGAGGATTTAAAAAAGATCCTGGGATGATCTTTGGCAGGTCTGCGGACAGGACTGGCAGTACAGGAGGATATGTATGAGAAGAAAAGACAGAGAAATGTCACGGGAGTTTGCTTTGGAAGTATCAGACAAATGTGAATGGGCTGTGCTGTCTATGACAGACCGGGAAGGGATGCCCTATGCGGTACCCATAACCATAGTCAGAGATGGGGATGTCATCTATTTTCACACGGCAAAGGCGGGCAGGAAAATAGATATCTTAAAGCAGAATCCACAGGTCTGCCTGGTATGTGTGGGAGACACAAAACGGCTTGAGGATCAGTTTACCACAAAGTTTGAATCAGCCATTATCAGCGGACACGCAGAGGAAGTGACAGATGACCGGGAGAAGATCAATGCCCTCAGGATTCTGTGTGAGCGCCACACCCCTGCAAATATGGGTGAATTTGAAGATGCGGTCAGAAAAAGTCTGAAAGTGACAGGTATCTGGAAGATTCGGATGAAGGAAGTCACGGGGAAAGCCAAAAAATAATATGGAATAGAGGGAAAACACGCATGGATATATGTGCGTGTTTTTTTCTGCCCGAAAAAAGGCGTGCGCAAGCAATTTCGGGACAGGCATGGAAATCCCAAGGGAGAGGGTGCGGGGAGTCGTGATATAACTGTAAGTTATGGCAGATATGAAAAATGAAACAAAGGGGTTGTAATATTTATAATATAATGGTATATTTTATATAAATTTTATAAATGCTTTATAAAGTTAATAAATTACTACTGAAACCTAATACTGCTTTTATGTGGAGAATAAAATGAATAGTGAGTACATACTGGATAAGATAGTCGATACATACAGGTCAAATTTTGATGTGGAGGAGCCGTATGAGTTTCATGGAGAGGTTTATGATGCCTATGCCGGATTCTGCATGACCAGTGCCAAATATGTACTGGTAAAACGGGCGGAGCTATGGCGTGCGCACTGTTTTGAACACGCTTTTTTTCAATGCAGGGATGTGGTCCAGAATGGGGATATCCAGCGCTTTCAGAAGCAGCTCTTAGAGTATATGGAACCTGAGCTGGTCAGAGGTGGGGAGAAGGAGCCGGTTAAGGATCACATGTATACTTATCTGACAGGCGTGTTTATCTCTGAGAAGGCGGTCTCTGACGAGGCGGTAAACTCGCTGAAAAAACTGAGATTCAGAAAAAATTACCGGTTTGCCGTACGGGGATTTTCGGAGGAGCGTGTGGTGCTTTTTGATATAGAGAACCACAGGATATTCGGCAACGCTGCGGCAAAGGATTTGGTAAAAGGATATAAAAAGATGTTTCCATCTTTTTAAATATCACCGTAACTGTACAGCACCTTCACAGTTACATATCATCTAATAAGAGGAGGAAAAGAGTTATGAGTGGAGTTGTAATTCTGGGTGTGGCAATTTTGATTTTCGTGATCGCCTATGTGACCTACGGTTCCTGGCTGGCAAAACAGTGGGGCGTGGATCCCAAACATGAGACACCGGCACATACGGAGGAGGACGGCGTGGACTTTGTGCCTGCCAAAGCACCTGTACTGCTGGGACATCATTTTTCATCCATTGCGGGCGCGGGTCCTATCAACGGACCTATTCAGGCAGCTATTTTTGGATGGGTGCCTGTGCTTTTGTGGATCGTTATCGGAGGTATCTTTTTCGGAGCAGTGCAGGATTTTTCCGCATTGTTTGCATCCATCCGCCACAAAGGAAAATCTCTGGGTGAAGTTATTGAAGAGAATATTTCCCATAAATCAAAGGTATGCTTTACGGTGTTTGCATGGCTGGTGCTGATTCTGGTTGTAGCGGCATTTGCAGATATTGTGGCAGGAACCTTTGCCGGATTCACGGCCAATGCAGACGGGGATATGGTAAAAAATGCTGCCAATGGTTCTGTAGCTATGGCATCCATGCTGTTTATTCCCCTGGCTGTAGGATTTGGTTTTCTCAACCGGAAAAACATAAATCTGGGGATCACAACCGTTGCGGGTGTGCTTCTTCTGGCGCTGTGCATCTTTGTGGGACTGAAATGCCCGATTTATTTTTCAAAAACAGCATGGCTTGTGGTTATCTTTATTTACATATTTATTGCTTCTGTTGCGCCGGTGTGGATCTTGCTGCAGCCCCGTGATTATCTGAACAGTTTTCTGCTGTATTTTATGATGATCGCCGCGGCTATCGGTATTTTCTTTACCAATCCGGATGTACAGCTCAAAGCATTTACCGGATGGAATATCGGGGGGCAGACCTTGTTCCCATTCCTGTTTATCACAGTGGCCTGTGGTGCAGTGTCAGGATTCCACAGCCTGATCGGGTCAGGTACCACCTCAAAACAGCTCAACAGCGAGAAGGACGCCAAGCTTATAGGGTATGGTTCCATGCTCATCGAGTGTGTGCTTGCAGTTATCGCTTTGATCGCTGTGGGATATCTGACTTCTGACGGTGCCTATGCGGAGATCGGTACACCACCGGTAGTTTTTGCCACGGCGATCAGTACCTTCTTTGCAAATATGGGAATGGGGGATATGGCAGTCACAACCATGAAGACGATCATTCTTCTGGCTATTTCCGCATTCGCTCTCACATCTCTGGATACAGCTACGCGTCTTGGACGTTTCCTGTTCCAGGAGCTGTTTGCTTTTAAAAAGGACGGAGGAAAAAATATCCTCAGCAACATGTATGTGGCAACCGTGATCACCATTGCATGCGCAGCACTTCTGACAATTGCCGGATATCAAAAGATATGGGCTTTGTTCGGAGCCTGCAACCAGCTTGTATCTGTCCCTGCATTTTTGGCAGTTTCCTGCTGGCTGAAAAGGATTGGGAAAAACAACAAGATGTTCTACTTCCCTATGTTCTTCATGCTCGCGGCAACGCTCAGTACTCTGGTTCTCACATTTAAGAACAATGTGCTGAAGCTGGCAGGAGGAACCGGGCAGGCTCTCGTGGAGGGACTCCAGTGTGCGCTGATCGTTCCTATTGTAGTTCTGGCTGTGATCATGGCGGTTGATGGGATTAAGACTTTATTCAGTAAAAATGTAAAGACAGCATGACGGTTGATAAGAGAAGGACCAAAACCCTTAAAAGGGGGGTTTTGGTCCTTCTTCTTGGATAGAAATAAGATAATGTTATCCTTTGGAATATTCATTATGACACTGCTTGCCTACATAGAGAGTAGACACAAGCGAAAATAAAAATACCTACCCTGTTCAGCACAACAGGGTAGGTGTGAAATAAAATCCCATGAGGCTGCCACCTATGTGGATGGCTAAACCTCTCTCTATCAGTGCTATAACATAAAAGGACATAAAG
>ENA-UAPG01000046-UAPG01000046.1-human-gut-metagenome-genome-assembly--contig:-NODE-46-length-30870-cov-10.580399_pt1 | contig 30870 bp, 29 predicted proteins | sample MGYA00243478_ERZ654573 | MGnify/ENA primary metagenome ERZ654573 (study PRJEB26926, sample SAMN06164711) | human gut metagenome | biome: ENVO:00009003; feature: ENVO:2100002; material: ENVO:00002003... | reverse complement strand
CCCTAGATGCTCATAAGCCGAAAGCACTGCCTCAGACATAGCGTCCGCAATATCCGCCTCACAGCTCAGATAGCTTCTGGCTACTTTATACATCGCCTGTTTATTCTGCTCGATCAGCTCCACAAAAGCATCGGCATCCCCTCTCTGGGCCTTTTTTACAAGCCACATGCTGGTCTCCTCTCTGTCAGCGTCCTGCCCATAGGCATTTCCCTTTTGGGAGCGGTACACTGGCTGTATATTTTGAACCGGTTCATTGTCTTTTACATACATTAGACGGATCCGGAGGGTGTTTGGGTGCACATATGAAATATTTTTTAACTATTCCGTAGGTCTGCGCATTCACTGCGCTGACCGTAAGAAAATGTACCACGCCAAGCAAAAATCCATGGCCAAAGGCCATTCTGCATGGATTTTTGCCTGTAACTATGAGGGTACTGAACAGTTACAATATTTTTATAATAAAAAGGGATGTCCTACGGCTGGTCCTGGCTGCCGTATCACATCCCTGTCTATTTTCAAGCTATTATAACTTTCTGTTCTGCCCGCTGTGCAGACGCCTGTCCTCCATGGTCAAGTTCTGGCGCAGTTATGGGCAGTTCCCTGAAGGATATCCAGGCCGTGTTCCAATTCCGGCAGGATATATTCCAGGCATTCTCTCACTGCCTTAGGGCTTCCCGGAAGGTTGATGATCAGTGCCTGTTTTCTGATGCCTGCTGCCTGGCGGCTCAGCATGGCGCGTTTGGTGATCTGCATACTGTATGCCCGCATGGCTTCCGGAATACCGGGCACCTGTCTCTCACAGATATCCATAGTGGCTTCCGGCATGCAGTCTCTGGGTGAAAAGCCGGTTCCGCCTGTGGTAAGGATCAGGTCCGCGATGTTTTCATCTGCCAGCCTTGCCATCTCACGGCTTAACATCCCTCTCTCATCAGGAAGGAGGATCTTATATGTAATCTGATAGCCTGCCTTCTCCAGAATGTCACAGATGACAGGTGCACTCATATCCTCTCTCTCTCCTGCATAACCGCTGTCGCTTGATGTTATCACTGCTGCTCTTCTCATAAAAATTCCCCCAATCTTTTTTATATCATTTCTTTTTATCAGACCCAAAATAAAAATCCCCGCTTTTGCCGCCCTTTTTCTCCACCAGATGGATTTCCGACAGGACCATGCTTTTGTCAATGGCCTTGCACATATCATAAATCGTGAGAAGGGCCACGCTGGCTCCTGTGAGGGCTTCCATCTCTACCCCTGTCTTGCCCTCCACCTTAACGGTACAAAAGGCGGTGATCGTCAGGTTCTCCCGGTCTGTCTCAAAGTCCACACTACACTTGCTGATCAGCAGTGTATGGCACATGGGAATCAGGGATGATGTCTGCTTAACCGCCATGATCCCGGCCACTCTTGCCACTCCCAGCACGTCGCCTTTTTTGGCTGTGTGATTCACCACAGCGTCCATAACTTCCCGGTTTACATGGATGCTGCCTTTGGCCGTGGCTGTGCGGCTTGTCACATTTTTGCCGGACACATCCACCATGATCGCATTGCCTTCCCCGTCAAAATGGGTCAGTCCCTTGTTATCCATAGCTGTTCTCCTCTGCCGCACCCGCCCTGAAAGTAAGGGTACACGGCTCTTTTGATACACGAAAGGCAGTCCGCAATAATTCCCGGACTGCCCTTTTATCCTGTGTGATTTTAATGCTTATCTTCTGTTCTTCAGGAAATCCGGAATCTGGATATCCTTTTTCGGCACATTACTTGTGAATGTACCCTGCTGTGTACTTCCGAAGCCCTGCTGCGGCTGGAAGGACGGCATCTTGAATGCCGGCTGCTGCTGAGGCTGGCTGTATGCCGGTGCCTGCTGCTGCGGCTGTACCGGTGTCTGCTGCTGTACCGGTTCCTCCTGTCTCGCTGCTTTTTTGTCTCTGCTCACGCTTGGTTTTCTTGCTGTCTCATCATCCAGTCCGGTAGCGATAACAGTAATTCTGACATAATCAGCTTCTTTATCATCATACAGGGCACCGAAGATAATATTGGTATCTTCTCCGGTGAGATCCTGTACATAGCTGGCTGCATCGTTGGCATCCATAAGAGAAATATCTCCGGATACATTGATGATAACGTGGGAAGCACCCTCGATAGTGGTCTCCAGAAGCGGACTGGATACGGCCTGCTGTACAGCTTCCATGGCCTTGTCGTCGCCCTTTCCTTCACCGATACCAATATGTGCGATACCTTTGTCGATCATGACAGTCTGAACATCTGCGAAGTCCAGATTGATCAGTGCCGGCAGGTTGATCAGGTCTGTAATGCCCTGTACGGCCTGCTGCAGAACCTCATCTGCTTTTCTGAGCGCTTCCGGCATAGTTGTCCGGCGGTCTACGATCTCCAGCAGACGGTCATTTGGAATGACGATCAGTGTGTCCACATTTTCTTTTAACTTTTCAATACCTGTCAGTGCGTTTGTCATACGGGTCTTAGCTTCAAAACGGAAAGGTTTTGTGACAACGCCTACGGTCAGGATACCCATTTCTTTTGCAAGGCCTGCCACGATCGGTGCGGCACCTGTTCCGGTTCCGCCGCCCATACCACAGGTGACAAATACCATATCTGCGCCCTGCAGTACCTGTTTGATCTCCTCGATGCTCTCCTCAGCGGCTTTTTCACCGATTTCCGGTTTTGCGCCTGCACCAAGCCCTTTTGTCAGCTTCTCACCGATCTGCACTACAGTCGGTGCCTTGCATAAGGTCAAGGCCTGTTTATCTGTATTGACTCCGACGAATTCCACTCCGCCGATAGCCTCTTCCACCATTCTGTTAACTGCGTTATTACCAGCTCCACCTACACCAATCACTATAATTTTTGCAGATGATTCAGCTTCGTTTGTCATTATCTCTAACAAAGTACTTCCTCCTTTAGCTTCCCTCGTATGTTGTAAAGCGGTTTTTTAACTCCACTTCGCTGCTTCTTCATGAACACAGATATCTGCATCTTATCCGCATTCGGGTACACTGACGTGTATGATTTTCTGTAATCAGGTTTATCTGTCTTATGTTTCTTGCTCAAGTTCTCAAAAGGTATTTATCATAAATTCCCCGAAAACCCAGGTACTTTAATTCTAAGTACCTTATGATGCATATAGATATATAATATAGTCTTTTGGAAAATTAATCAACTGGTAAATTTATTTTTTCACAAAAATTTTAAAAAAATCATCAAAATTTCCCGATTTGTGTCTCCTAAAAAACAAAATTCCGCTGTTATTCCTCACCGGAACCATCATCAGAACCATAGTCTTCATATCCGGAACCATCCTCATAGCCGGAATCCTCATCCCCGGTATCATCGTATCCCGAATCCTCGTAGCCTAAATCCCCGTCATCCGAATCCTCATAACCGGATTCCTCATCACCGGAACTGTCAGAGTCCTCATCGTCATCCCCGGTATCTGAGCTGTCTGTTCCTTCACCGTTCTCGTTTTCCTTCTCCTTAAGTGCCTTTTGCTCCGCCTCGCTGAGCACCTTGTCAAAGACAACATTTTTTGAAGTTTCATCCACATTTTCCAGGTGAAGGACACCTTCCATGCCTTCAAGCTGTGGGATAATGCCCAGAAGCCGGCTCATTTTCTCATCCATATTCTGGTCAGAACCCATGCGGGCTTCCACCTTGCCGTAATAGAGCACAAGCTGTCCCTTCTCATCCAGTACCAGCCTGTCTGGTTTCTGATCACCCTTCTCCATCATCTTTGTCACACTTAAGATCAGGCTCAGGCTGCCTTTGTCAAGTCCGGGGATCTTCTCTCCCACCCCCACCTTGTCAAGGACAAGCCCTTCCACATTGGGGATGTTCTCCAACTCATCCGTGGTGCTTACCTGGACGATCCCGTTTCTGTCAAAGTATAGGTTTCCGTCCAGAAATTTCACATAGCCGATCAGCTCTTTTTCTCTTACATGGATCACAAGGCTGTGACGGCTTGTCCTCTCCAGCCAGACTTTATTTATAAATTCCGCATCTTTTGTTCTTTCATCAGGATTAAGAAATCTCACAAGCACTGAGTTGCCCGAAAGTGGGCCTGACAGCACCATCTTTTTGATTTCATCTTCCGTATAATTCTGATTTCCTTCTACTTTAACACTGGTAATCTGAAAGCAGGTAAAGAATACCGCAATGGCTATTAATACGGCCGCTGCCAGGCAGCCCCAGAATATCCTGTGTTTTTTCCTGTCCATACATGTTCCCCTTTAATCTCTCTCAATTACGGCGCCAAGCTGTGATAGATCACGGCATATGTCCTCATACCCCCGCTCAATATACTGCCTGTTCCTCACAAGGGTCTCCCCCTGCGCCGCCAGCCCTGCTATCACAAGGGCTGCTCCGCCTCTCAGTTCCTGTGCCTCCACAGCCGCCCCATGTAAAGTCCCGCCGCGGATAACAGCCTTCCTGCCGTCCACCCGGACATCTGCTCCCATGTGCTGAAGCTGTGATGCTGTCTTAAATCTGTCCTCAAAAATCGTTTCCACCAGGCAGCTCTCCCCCGGTATGGTACACAGCACCGCCATGAGCGGAGACTGCAGATCCGTTGGAAATCCCGGATATACTTCCGTGCACTGTCTTTTCAGCGGAACTTGCACCCACTTGCTGCACAAAGACAGTTTACCACCGATTACTTCATATTGTCCACCCATTTTCTCATACACTCTCATGAGGGCTTCCATTTCCTCCACAGGCGCGTCCTCCAGAACAAGCTCCCCTCTGGTGGCTGCACAGGCACACACATAGGTTCCCGCCACGATCCTGTCCGCAGGTACGGTGAACTCTGTTCCGTGCAGCTCCTCCACCCCAGTGATGGTAAGGACGCTGCTGCCTGTTCCTTCAATTCTGGCACCGCATGCATTCAGAAAACGGCACAGCCATACAACTTCCGGTTCCCTGGCGCATCCTTCCAGACGTGTGATCCCGCTGGCAAGCACGGAGGCAAGCACAGCATTCTGGGTTGCACCCACACTTACCTTTGGAAAATGTATGGTGTTCCCAACCAGTCCCTCCGTCCTGGCCGTGAGAACGCCCTCTTTTTCCTCAAATACCGCTCCCAGCCGTTCCAGGGCATACAGGTGCAGGTCAATAGGGCGTTCCCCTATGACACAGCCCCCGGGATGGGGCACAGAGGCATTGTGGTATCTGCCCAGCAGACTTCCCAGTAAAATAACGGAGGAGCGCATTTTCTGGCCCTCACAGCAGTCTATCTCTGTCTTTCTGACATGGGAGGGGTCCAGAGTCAGAGTATCCCCCTCATGCTGAATCTGCATGCCAAGTTCCCGCAGGATCTCTTCCATAACAAAGACATCCGCAATCTTTGGACAACGGTGCAGTACACTTTTCCCTTTATGCAAAAGAGCGGCCGCCATCATTGGCAACGCCGCATTTTTAGAGCCTTGTATCCTTACTTCGCCTGTGAGCGGATTTCCGCCTTCTATCCTAATTTCATTCAAGTCTTACCTTTCCTCCCGCCTCCTGGCTATACACTATTGTATGCAGGGCGGGAAAAAGGGTTCCTGCAGGAGCATTCAGGGGGAACGAGTCCTGCTCACTGACAGCGCCAGACCCATCTCCCCCATCAGAAACAGCACTGAAGTTCCGCCGTAACTGACAAAGGGAAGGGTGATTCCCGTATTGGGAATGGTGTTGGTCACCACCGCTATGTTAAGGATCACCTGAATTGCCATATGCCCCATGATCCCAGCCGCGATCAGAGCACCGCACAAATCTCTGGCATGGGTGGCGATCACCATGAGCCTCCAGATCAACAGGGCGAAAATAAGGATCAAAAGGCAGGCGCCTATAAGACCTGTCTCCTCGCAGATAATGGAAAATATCATATCATTCTGCGCCTCCGGGACAAACCCCAGCTTCTGTAGGCTGCTGCCCAGTCCTTTGCCGAAAATGCCACCGCTTCCAATGGCATACAATCCCTGGATAGTCTGAAATCCCTTCTCATATTTTTCCGGATTCCTCCAGATGGCAATACGCTCCAGGCGGTAACTGGCCATACTCAGAAATACTCCGATAAACAGCACGCCCACCCCTCCGATTCCCACGAACGGAAGGTATTTAGGATTGGAGACGAAGATCAGGATAACACCAATACCCAGGATAATAATGGCTGTGCTCAGGTTGTTGGTCCCCACAAGACCCACAATGGGCAGAAGCAGAGCCATGGTACCTGCCATATGCAGAAGACTGTCCTGCCGCTTCTTGGAATTTGTTATCACATAGGTGAGCAGCAGGATCACCGCCACCTTGGCAAACTCAGAGGGCTGAAAGGACAGAGGGCCAATGGACAGCCAGCGCTTGGAGCCGTTATATTCGTCTCCGAACAAAAGCACTGCCAGAGACAGCCCCATGGACACCACATAGAGAAAAGGTGCCATCCTTGTAATGATATGGTAGTCCATACAGGATACCAGATACATGCCCATCATCCCCAGGGAGGTTGCGAAAAGCTGCTTTTTAAAATAATAGGCAGGGTCATGAAACTTCACCCTGCCATTATATGCACTCGTGCTATATAGAAAAATCAGACCGCAGACTACCAGCAGCAGTACGAGAATCAAAAGCGTTCCATCCATGCGTCTTTTCTGCTCTTTTTCCTTCTCCACACGCATTTCCCTTTCCTTTTTGCTCATACTGCATTATATTGTCTGCCGGATTGGTTTATGCCTTGAGATTTCTCACGTATTCTTTGAATTTATCCCCTCTTTGCTCATAGTTGTCAAACTGACCCCAGCTGGCGCAGGCAGGTGACAGGAGAACGGCATCTCCCGGGTTTGCCTTCTCTGCACAGATTTTTACGGCTTCCTCCAGGTCTTCCGCCAGTATTGTGCTCATGAACCCACAGCCGTGGGCTGCCTTTTCAATCTTCTCTTTTGTCTGTCCGATCAGGACCAGATACCGCACCTTGCCGTCAAAGGCCTGAATCCACTCCTCATAGGAGGACTCCTTGTCATATCCGCCGCCGATCAGAAGCGTGGGGCGGTTCATTGCCTGTATGCCTTTGATGGCCGCGTCAGGATTGGTCCCCTTGGAATCATTATAGTATGCCACACTGTCAATCTCCTCCACAAACTCGATCCTGTGAGGCACTGCTGTAAATCTTTTGATCACCTGCCGGATGGTATCCATAGGAACACCTCCGCAGTAAGCCATAGCCACAGCTGCCATGACATTTTCATGGTTATGGCGTCCCAGAAGTTTCAGTTCCTCTGTTCCTGCCACCAAAATCTCTTCTGTCCCGGTGCGCATGACAATCTGCCCGCCGTCCAGGAATATCCCCTGTTCCAGTTTATGTAAGCTCGAGAAGAAGACCACCTGCGCCGGACATTCAGAAGCAAACCGGCGAAGCTCCTCATCCTCATAGTTGAGGACACAGAAATCCTCTTTTGTCTGGTTGCGGGCGATCAGTTCTTTCACCCGGATATATTCCTCCATGGTGTGGTGCCGGTTTAAATGGTCCTCCGTAATATTCAGGACAGCGGATACCTTCGGGCGAAATTCCATGGTTGTCTCAAGCTGGAAGCTGCTGATCTCCGCAACGGTATAGCTTTCCTCCGTCATGGAAAGCGCTGCGTCTGTGTAGGCATTTCCAATATTCCCCACCACAAAAACAGATTTGGCATGGGCCTTCATGATCTCTCCCAGAAGAGCTGTGGTTGTGGTCTTACCATTGGTCCCTGTTATGGCCAGCACTGTGCCGGCTCCCATACGGTAAGCAAGCTCCACCTCCCCCCACACCGGGATTCCCGCTTTCTTTAATGCCTCCACCGGCGGAATATCAAGCGGGACACCGGGGCTCATCACCACCAGATCAAGAGAGGCAGGCAGCTCTTTCGGCAGTTCTCCCAGGATGATCCTGCAGGCGGAATGCTCCGGCAGACGTGTTCTTATTTCCTCTTTGTCCAGTTTTTCGTTTCCATCATATAATATCACCTCAGCCTGTACTGCCTCCAGCAGGCGCACCGCACCGATACCGCTGATCCCTGAACCAAATACAAGCACACGTTTTCCTTTTAAATTTGTTCTGTCCATTTCTCTTCTTCCTTTCTTATAATGCCAGCAGTGCGATCAGGCACAGAATGGCCGTAATAATGGAGAATACGGCTACCACCCTGGTTTCGGACCAGCCGCACAACTCAAAATGATGGTGGATGGGCGCCATTTTGAAGATCCTTTTGCCGTGGGATATCTTAAAGTAAGTCACCTGTATCATTACAGAGAGCACCTCCACCACATAGATCAGTCCCACGATCAGCAAAAATAAAGGCATCTGCAGCATATACGCCGTACCTGCCACAAATCCGCCCAGAGCCAGGGAACCTGTATCCCCCATAAAAATCTTGGCGGGATAGACATTGAAAAGCAGAAATCCCATGAGGGCACCCACCACCGCACAGGTGATCGGCTCAATCCCACTCTTTGTCCCAATGGCAACCACCGAAAAGAAGGTGGCAACCATGATCGTCACCGAGGAGGCAAGTCCATCCAGGCCGTCTGTAAAGTTCACACCGTTCACCGTACCGATGACCACAAAAAACAAAAGGGGAATGGTCAAAAATCCCGGATTTATCTCATAGCCCGCCGCAAACGGCACCTTGATCGTCATGGATACATCCGTGAATTTCATCAGATAGAACGCAAATATCCCTGTCACCACAAGCTGGCACAACATCTTCTGCCAGGCGAGAAGCCCGTCTGACCGCCGAAGTACCACTTTTAAATAATCATCCCAAAAACCGATCAGCCCAAATCCCAGCGTCAGAAACAGTACAGGGATGATCTTGGGATAATCCTTCACATAAAACAGGGATGTGACCACTGTGGAAAGCAGAAATATGATTCCTCCCATGGTAGGTGTCCCCGCTTTTTTCAGATGAGACTGTACACCGTTCTCCCGCTCAGTCTGTCCCATTTTCAGCTTTCGTAAATAGGGGATAATGATAGGCCCCAGAACCACACTGACTATAAATGCTGTCAGTACAGGCAGTACCATCTTATACTCTGTCATAACACACCTCATTTTTATGTATTTTTTTATCCATGCCCGGCAGCCTGCCAACAGACAGGGCTGCCGCCATACTTCCATTAGTATAAAGCTTTTGTCCTCAATTATCAACCGTAACTATTCCATCACCGGTTACGATCAGCCTTCAATGCCCATATAAGGCAGAATATTTTCATAGATATCCCGGATGACCGGAGCCGCTATGGTTCCGCCGTAATATACCCCCTGCGGATCGTGGATCAGGCAGATCCCCAGTATCTGAGGTGTCTCAGCCGGTGTAAATCCCAGGAAGGAGGAAATATACCGATTGGCACTCCTGGGCAGGGTTTGGGATGTGGCAGTCTTGCCTCCAATGGTTCTGCCCTCAATGGCCGCATTCTTACCGGAACCTTCCGATACTACCTTTTCCAGAATATAGCGCACCTCCTCAGAAACCTCTTCCGTCACCACACCTTTCTCCACGGGATACTTAAGCGTCTCCACCAGATTTCCGTCCTCATCTGTCACCTTGACTCCAAAATGAGGGGTGATCCGGTTACCGCCATTGATGATGGAACTCACTGTGGTGGCGAGCTGGATCGGGGTGATCTGGAAAGACTGGCCAAAGGAAATGGTGGCAAGCTCCACCTGCCCGATATTGGATTTTTTATGCATGATGGTAGCAGCTTCCCCGGGAAGGTCAATCCCGGTCTTCTTGAGCAGTCCAAATTGCTTGAAATACTTATAGTAATTATCCACGCCCAGCCGAAGCCCCACCTCGATAAATACCGGGTTGCAGGAGTTCATAGCGCCCTGTACAAAGTTTTCAGCCCCGTGCCCTGTCCTCTTATGGCAGTGGATCCTTCTGTCCTCCACGATTTTAAATCCGGGACAGGAAAAGGTATCCTCCATGCTGACCACCCCCTCGGAAAGACCTGCTGCCATGGTGATGATCTTAAAGGTGGAACCCGGCTCATAGGTATCGTTGATGGTCAGATTTCTCCACATCTGGTTACAGGCATCCTGTTTTTCCTTGTCCGTCATGCCCGAGGTGTCCGCATCCGTGTTCAGAGTGAACGGTTCATTGAGATTAAATTCCGGTACATTTACATCTGCGTAGATTTCTCCGTTCTGGGGATTTATGAACAAAATGGAGACCGCATCTGCCTGCTTTTCCTCCATAACTTTCTCTGCTGCCTGCTGTGCATACATCTGGATATTTTTATCCAGGCTGATATGCAGGTCATATCCTGCCACCGGTTCCACGCGGCTTTCCCCCAGCTCATCGATCTCCACTCCCCTGGCATCCGTAGTGGTGAGTATTTTGCCGTCTATGCCTTTCAGAATGTCGTCGTACCATACTTCCAGCCCAATGATGCCCTGGTTGTCTCCTCCTGTAAATCCCAGTACTTTGGAGGCCAGCTCATTGCAGGGGTAATACCGTTTGAAATCCTCATCCACTTTGACACCTGCAAGACCGTATTCCCGAATCCTGTCCCCCACTTCTTTCTCCACATTTGTCTTCACTTTTTCAATGGAAGAAACCTTCTCCACTCTTTTTCTGGCAGTCTCCTCCGTAAGTCCCAGCTCTTTCTGCAGCATGGCGATGATCTTATCCGGTTCCTTTACCTGGCTGTGTATGACGGAAATGGTGCACACCGCTTTATTATCCGCCAGGATCTCCCCCTTTGCGTCAATGATCCTGCCTCTGGCTGCCTTGATGTCACGCTCCCTCTCGTGGAGCTGCTCTGCCTTTTTTGCATAGTAATCAGACTTTATCACCATGAGATAGACCATCCGGCCCATAAGTCCTGCAAGCATCAGCACACAGGCGGCAAATACGATCACTGTCTTCTTCTTGTGGTACGTCCTGTTTTTTTTCATTCCCGGTTCCCCTGCAGCTTATCCTTATAAATATATGCACTGCCCCGCAAAAAAAAGAAGGGAATGCTGCACAGATTTCTCATCTGTACCGCATTCCGCTTTTCCCCACATCAAGCTTTCCTTCAGTCAAGCTTATTCTTCCTCGTCATATTCCTCATCGTCAAAACCGGCGTCCTCATTTGTAATGCCATCACTCTGGGCATCGTTATGATCAAGTTCTTCTTCTTGGTCATCCTCGGGCGGTTCCGGCATGTCCGGATTTTCCGTACCGTCAATGACTACGCCTGAAGGACCGTTGCCGTCCTCCCCGTTCACGCTCTCATCCATCCGTGTGGTTCCCGTAAATTCATCCCAGAGCTGAAGCTTCTGGTCTGTATCCTGGTCCGGATAAATGTTCAGATACGGGAAAATCTCTGAGAGAATCGCCTGGGCTATATACTGTGCGTAGGTACTGCTGGCCTGTTCCTCCACGTTCGGCTCGTCCACAACCACGTAAATCACAACCTGTGGGTTATCGAGAGGTGCAAATCCAACGAAGGATACCAGGTATTTATGATTTCCTCTGGGAACCTTCTCGGCAGTACCTGTCTTGCCGCCCATGGAATAACCCGGGATCTTTGCCGTCTGGCTGGTACCGTTTTCTACACTCATACCCATGTATTTCCGGATATCCGCGGAGACTTCCTGGGAGATCACCTCTTTTAAAACATTTCCGCTGAGGCTCTTTATGGTGTTGTTGTCCTGGTCTCTGATCTCTTTCACCAGGTGGGGCTGGTAATACGTGCCGCCGTTAATACAGGCGCTGATGGCTGCTATCTCCTGTATCATAGTACAGGTAAATCCCTGTCCAAAAGTGGTAGTCGCCAGCTCTGTGTCAAACATAGTGTCTAAGTTGAACAGGATTCCCGTACCCTCTCCGGGTAGGTCGATCCCTGTCCTTGTACCAAAATTGAATTTATCCTGATAAGCCAGCAAGGTCTCTTTTCCCATTTTCCTTCCAATGGCCATCAGGGCATCATTGCAGGAGTTCTGGATGGCTTCTCCAACCGTCTCTGTTCCGTGGGAATCCGGATAGACCGCACAGTTGATATACCGGTCAGCCACCTGCTCTCCGCCGTCGCACACAAAAGTATCTTCCTCCGTAATGCTGCCGGATTCAAGAGCTGAGGCTACAGTGATAGGCTTCACTACAGAACCCGGTTCATAGGCATCTGTAATGCAGTAGTTCCTCCACATCTTATAAAGCGCCTCTTTTGTCTGGTCATCATTCATGGCCTCAATTTCACTGTCAGAATACTGGGCGGTCAAATCCCTGGGCTTGTTCAGATCATAGGGATCATTGCTTCCCATTGCCAGGATTTCTCCATTCTGCGGGTTTGCCACGATCACGCCTATATTCTTTGCCCCCCGGTAATCTGTATTTGGCCCGTCCTTCAGGTTCTCCATAAAGGCTTCGATATATTTATCCACTACACTCTGGATATTCACATCCAGGGTGGTAACCAGGCTGTTTCCGTTGACAGGGTCAATAATATTTTGTTCCAGGGAGGCGTCATCGTTGAAATAACCGATCTTTCTGCCGTCTGTACCATTCAGAGTGCTGTTGTAGTAACCCTCCAGTCCCCAGTCCGCTGTGTTACCGGAATAGGTAAATCCAATCACATCACATGCCAGTTCATTGAGGGGGTAAGTTCTCTTATAGTCTTCCTCAAACCACACACCCTGTGTATTGTTCCTGCGTGCTCTCTCATCCTCGGAGAGTGCCTTGGCCTCCTCCTCGTCCGACGGGATCTCTGTCATCTTTTCAAAGTTCTTTTTTTCATCCATGGAGATCTGCTTTTTCAGGATCTGATAGGGACTTTCTTTTGTCGCCTCACCGGTGAGCAGCTCCTCCACGGTATCCTCATCAATCCCCAGATATTCAGACAAGGCCTGTTTTGTGGGTTCCTTGTAATTCTCATTGGAATTCACCACCTGACAGTCCAGGATCACATTGTATACCTTAATGCTGGTAGCCAGGATATTGCCGCTCCGGTCCAGAATATCTCCCCGCTTGTAAGGGATGGTAGTGCTGTCATACTGCTGCTGGGACTGCGCCAGCACCTGTTTGGTGTATTTGTCACCGCTCTTGGCATTGATAATGGTAATCCCAATGACCAGAAACACGAAAGCCAGCAGAATCAACACAAACAATCCCGCCAGCTTTTTCTTCATGGTGCCTGTCATTTTTCTTTTTTTTGATTCCTGTTTATTCAATCTATCACCTGCTTTGTCCTATGTACCGTCACTCCTTTGGTACATCCTGATACTGTCTCACATAGCTGCTGCCGCCCGGTGTATAATGTTTGATCTGATCCTCGGTGGGAAATTTCATTCCCAGCTCCTCAATGGCTTTTTTTCTGATGGCATCCAAATCCACACTGGAAATCGTCTCACTGTAGTACGCATCATTTTCTGCCTTTAACTGGCTGTACTTGAGTTCCTCTGAGGTAAGCTGGCTCTTCTGCTCTGTCAGTTCGGATTTCAGCTTCAGAAAATGTACGCAGGCAAACAAGACCGCCACACACATAACTGCCAAAAACATCACATACCCTCTGCTCATCTGCATGTTCCTGGCTCTGTTCTTCTGCGCGGCTGCGCTAACCTGCTTCTTTTTACGCTGGGGTACTTCCTCTACACGGCGGACCGTGTTCCCATCCACATAATACCCGGTGCCTCTATTTACTTTTCTGCTGTCATATCCCTCTCTCCCGGATACTTTTTTCATGAAATCAACCCCGATTCAGATTTCTTTGCCTATTCATTTTCTGTCCGGTAACCGTTCAGACAACTGAACCGTTACATGCATCCAGCCATTAAAAATCGCTTCGCGATGGGCCGGATGCTTACTGCCACTACACAATCATACGGTCGGCACAGTGAATGCGCAGACCTGACTGAACTATTACCGGGTCCGTTCAAAGACGCGCAGCTTCGCGCTCTTGGAACGCTTATTTACAGCAATCTCCTCCTCATCCGGAAGTATTGGTTTCCTGGTTATGACCTTCCCCATGGGCTTTTTCCCGCACACACAGACCGGAAAATCAGGCGGACATGTGCATGGGTTCTCATTCCTCTTAAAATTAGTCTTTACTATGCGGTCTTCTAAAGAATGGAACGTAATAATGCAGATACGTCCGCCGTCATTTAATAGTTTGATCATATCATCCAGGGAATTTCTCAAGACTTCCAGTTCCTGATTCAGCTCAATACGAATTGCCTGAAATGTTTTTTTCGCAGGATGTCCTCCCACTGCTCTCATTTTCATGGGAATGGACTGTTTTATTAGTTCAATCAGTTCCCCGGTAGTCTCTATGGGCTTGTCCATCCTCGCCGTGCAGATATTCCTGGCGATCTTCTTAGCAAATTTCTCTTCCCCATAGTCCCGGAGTACACGATACAGTTCGTTTTCAGTATAAGTGTTTACAATGTCTTTTGCAGTACGGCTTCCTCTTCGGTCCATACGCATATCCAGGGGCACGTCCTCCCTGTAGGTAAACCCACGCTCCGCGTTATCAAGCTGGTAGGACGAAACACCCAAATCAAGCACGATCCCATCCACAGATGAGATCCCTATTTTCTGCAGTTCTTTTTTCATGTTGCAATAGTTGCTGCGGATAATCGTAACTATGTCTCCAAATTCCTGTAACCGCTCACCCGCAGCTTCGATTGCAGCTTCGTCTTGATCTATACCTATCAAGCTCCCCTTGGCAGATAATTGCCGGCACACCTCATAGGCGTGGCCGCCGCCTCCTAACGTTCCGTCAACATAAATCCCATCCGGTTTTACCTTCAGATTCCGGATTGTCTCTTCTAACAATACGGATTTGTGTTTAAATTCCATAGTTTCCTCGACCTTCCTGCAATTATATTAAGATACCCATTGCCTGCATCCCTTCTGCAATGGCATCCATATCTTCACAATTGCTGTTCTCCATCCATTTTTCCTTGCTCCAGATTTCAATCCTGGTGAGGTTTCCTGTGAGCACAACATCCTTCGACAGACCAGCAAACTCCCGCAGCGTTCCCGGTACGAGAATTCTCCCCTGCTTGTCCAGTTCACATTGTGTTGCACTGGAAACAAAAAAACGTACGAAGGCCCTTGCATTTTTATCATTAAGCGGTAAAGCTTTCAGCTTTTCCTCGAAATCCTTCCATTCATTGTTCGGGTAGATAGACAGACAACCATCCAGACCTTTGGTCAGCACAAAATCTTCGCCTAATTCTTCGCGGAACTTAGCCGGAATGATCAGTCTCCCTTTTGCGTCGATCGTATGACTATACTCTCCCATGAACATATGAATGTCACCTTCTTTCGTGAAGATGCGAGTCTCCCCTTCGCACCCTCCATGGGACAACGGGCGCTTCTGCCACTAGCCCCCCATTTGCCACCACTTTTCACCACTTTCTACCACTTACATGCCCATTCTATAACACAACTGGGAAAAAAGCAAGGGGAACATATATTCTTTAGAAATATTAAAAGAATCGAAAAATGGCGTAAAATCAATGATTTTACGCCATTTTGCCGATTCTTTTTAAGAGTTTCCAATATATGGCAGAGGTGGTGGGCCGGCCCACGTAACCGTTCAGTTTGTCTGAACTGCTGCTAGCCCACAAGTTCTGCGTTTTGCTGGTTTATACAAATATGTTCTTCAATCAAACGGTCCAGTACCAGGCTGAGTGCCATAATGGTCTGCATACCACGATTCTCTGCAATCGCTCTGTCCAGTCTCTGCCGTGCGTCTTCTATTCGTATTTCTAACTCTTTATCTCTCATCGCTACACTCCTTGTTCTTTCAACCTCTTCCTCCTGTTGTGTACGATAAGCAAAAGGGAACATACCACGAGAACGGCGGATAACGCCTGTGATACCGGAAATCCTATCCCCGGGATCAAAAGCTGATCCGTGCGAAGTCCTTCTATCCAAAACCTTCCGGCTCCGTAGCCTGCCAGGTAGCATAAAAACAGTTCTCCCTGGAATTTTTTCTTTTTACGGAACCACAAGAGGAACAGCAGGACTCCCAGGTTCCACAGTCCCTCATAGAGGAACGTAGGATGAACCTGGATGTATTCCACACCGCCTATCGTTACCAGATGGTCCCACATGGCAGATGTGATCTCCTTTCCCCTGACTGCGGAGACAGGAAGCTGCATGGCAAGAAGCCCGTCTGTGTAACCGCCGAAGGCCTCCCGGTTGAAAAAGTTGCCCCACCGTCCAATGATCTGGCCTGCAACAAGTCCCATGCTCACTGTGTCCGCTACCAGCGGAAAATTCATCTTTTTTATTCTGCCGAAAATGTAAACCGTGATCGCGCCGACAATTATCCCCCCATAGATTGCCAGCCCGCCATTTCTGGTATTGAATATCTGTATCAGGTCGTCCTTATAGTTTTCCCAAGTAAAGATAACAAAAAAGGCTCTTGCCCCGATTACAGAAGTTACCATGGTAATCATTAGCATATCCAGGTAAGTATCCGGGTTTTGTTCCGTGCGCTTTGCCTCTTTCATGGCAATGGAGATTCCCACAATCATAGCCAGAGCGATAACCATACCATAGTAGGCGATATCAAAGCCAAAAATTGTGATAGTTTTTCCCACATGGGGCAGAGAAATCCCCAGATGCGGAAAGCGAATGGACATATCCATACAAGTAAGCCTCCTTTAAACGTTAAAGCGGAATAAAATCACATCGCCGTCCAGCACAACGTAGTCTTTTCCTTCCATGCGGACCAGACCTTTTTCCCTGGCTTTCGCATAGGACCCACAGTCAAGCAGATCTTTGTAGTTCACTACCTCGGCTTTGATAAAGCCGCGTTCAAAATCCGTGTGTATCTTTCCGGCCGCCTGCGGCGCTTTGGTACCTACTTTTATGGTCCATGCCCTGGTCTCATCCTCACCGGATGTGAGGAAGCTAAGAAGTCCCAGCAGTCTGTAGCTGGCTACGATTAGTTTCTCCAGTCCTGACTTCTCTATTCCCAGATCCTCCAGGAATTCCTTCTTTTCTTCATCATCCAGTTCTGCAATCTCCTGCTCTATCTGAGCACACAGAGCGAACACTTCACTTCCTGTTTCTTCAGCATATTCCCTTACTTTTTGTACATGAGGATTGGAGGCCGCATCATCTGCCAGGTCATCCTCGGATACATTAGCCGCATAGATGACCGGTTTTCCGGTGAGGAGGTTATATTCCTTCATAAACCCTTCCTCATCCTCGTTATCAGGTTCAAATGTGGAGGCAGGTTTTCCGTCCTCCAGGTGAGCTTTCAGTTTCTTTAAAAGCTCCAGCTCTTTTGCTGCCTCTTTGTCCATACGGGCAGACTTTGTGGTTTTGGCAATCCTTCTTTCCAGTATCTCCAGATCTGAGAATATCAGTTCCAGATTAATGGTCTCAATGTCCCGCAGCGGATCAATACATCCGTCCACATGGACTACATTCTCATCTTCAAAGCATCTCACAACGTGAACAATGGCATCCACCTCCCGGATATTGGCAAGGAACTGGTTGCCAAGGCCTTCTCCTTTAGAAGCCCCCTTCACAAGTCCTGCGATATCCACAAATTCAATCACCGCCGGCGTCACTTTTTTGGAATGATAAAAATCCCCTAAGAGTTTCAGTCGCTCGTCCGGCACAGCCACAATGCCCACATTTGGATCTATGGTACAGAACGGATAATTTGCTGACTCCGCCCCAGCTTTTGTCAGAGAGTTAAAAAGGGTGCTCTTCCCTACATTCGGTAAACCGACAATACCTAACTTCATTTTTATGTCCTCTTTTCTTCTGTATTCCTTCACATGGAATTATTCTAACACACCTAAAAAGGCGAATCAAGCCTTTGACCCGCCTTGTTATTCGACAACTGTTAAAAAAATATCGACTTTTTTCGTTCTTTTTACTTGTCTTTTGACATGACCATCAACAGAAATCCCTGTCGAAATTCCACTAATGCTGTATCTTCCGCCAGCTCATTGCTCACTCCGATTCCGTCGAAATTTGTCATATCATAATCTTTCAGGGGGTATTTAAACCCCGAAAGTGTGATTCCGCGCACTTCATCTCCCATGGAAAAAAAAGAGATATATTTGCCGAAAGCGCACTCTTTTTTGATAGTCCGGCTGCGGGAAAGAACGGTCATGGCATTCTGCTCATCCAGGATCCATGCCTCCTTCCCGGCCATCGCGGGAACTACCAAGGACTGCAGATTTCCCATATAGTGGTCCAGGCGGCCTCCTGTGGCCCCCAGCAGGAAAATCCTGTCGCTGCCAAGCTTCAGGGCAAGTTCCAGACCCATGCGGGTGTCTGTGGCATCTTTTTCCGGCTTGTATTCCCGGATGGGGATTTCCGTTTGCTCTCTGTACCACGCGATCACCTCAGGGCTTATACTGTCAAAATCCCCCAGGATATACTGGGGCACGATCCGGTTCCTGTAACAGAATTCCAGTCCTCTGTCAATTCCAATGATGCAGTCCGGGCTTATATCCTCTATGCAGTCACGTACGAATGAGTCATCCATATGACCGCCGCACAAAAGTATTGTGTCCATATCTTCTGTCCCTCTCCCTTCCTGTGTAACCGTTCTGACTACGGAAGGCTTCCTGGCATCCGGCCATTAAAAACCGCTCCGCCATGGGCCGGATGCTTACTGCCGCCACGGATCCATACGGACAGCGCAGGAAATGCACCGGCCTGTCAAAACGGTTAACTCCGTGCATTTATCACTGACGATTCCTGAATTCTTCTATTTTGGTCATCAGTGCATTGGCATTGGCAGCGATATCCCCGCCAAAGACAGCGGAACCGGCCACCAGGATATTGGCACCAGCCTCCAGAACCTGGTCAATGGTCTTTGTGGAAATGCCTCCGTCCACCTCAATATGGGCGGAAAGACCTCTCTCATCCAGCATTTTTCTCAGTCTTCTGATCTTGTCCCCGGAATAAGGGATGTATTTCTGACCGCCGAATCCCGGATTTACCGTCATCAGAAGGACCATATCCACCAGCTCCAGCACCTGCTCGATCATCACAAGCGGCGTGGCTGGATTCAGGGCAACACCGGCCTTCATACCGGCCTCACGGATACAGTGCAGGGTTCTGTCCAGATGAGGGCAGGCTTCTGCATGTACAGTCAGCATATCCGCTCCCGCCTTTTTGAAATCCTCAATATAACGCTCCGGGTCCTGCACCATCAGGTGTACATCAAAAAACATGCTGCTTTTCTTTCTGATAGATGTGATGACCGGCATCCCCAGGGAAATGCTGGGCACAAAATTTCCGTCCATAACATCAATATGAAGCCAATTGACCCCGGCCTGTTCCACCTGGCTGATCTGTTCCCCCAGACATGCAAAATCTGCTGCCAGAATGGAGGGTGATAGTTCATATCTCATCCTCAATACCTCCTCTTATCTGCAAGCTCCTGATAAAGCTCCAGATAGCTTTCATATCGTTCTTTTGGGATTTCTCCCGCCTCAAGTGCCGTTTTCACGCTGCATCCCGGTTCATGGGTATGGGTACAGCCCTGGAAACGGCAGGTTCCCTCGTACTTTAAAAACTCCCTGAAATAGTGGCGCAAATCTTCCTTGTCCATTTCTTCCACATAAAAAGAAGTAAATCCCGGCGTATCCAGAAGATACGTGTCAGGCTCCACTTCAATCATCTGGGAATGTCTGGTGGTGTGGCGTCCTCTTCCCAGCTTCCTGCTAATCTCTCCGGTCTCCATCACCACTTCCTGCTGCAGAAGGTTTGTCAGAGAAGATTTTCCCACTCCGGAAGGCCCGGCTACGGTTGTGGTCTTTCCTCTCAGGATACTACGCAGTTCCTCCATACCGTCTCCCTGGGATGCACTTGTGAGAAGGACTTCATAGCCGCAGGAAATATAAATCTCCTGCATTCTTTGTGCTTCCTTGGCATCTGCCAGATCCTGCTTGTTAAAACAGATGACCACAGGGATCTCCTGACGCTCCATAATAACCAAAAAGCGGTCCAGCAAAGAGAAATTGGGTTTCGGCTCCCTGGCTGCAAATATGACCAGTGCCTGATCCACATTAGCCACTGCAGGCCGGATCAACTCATTCTTTCTGGGAAGGATATCTACCACATTTCCCAGTTTTTCCTCTTCACTCAGGACCTCGATCTCCACATTGTCACCCACAAGGGGTTTTATTTTTTCCTTTCGGAATATTCCTTTTGCCTTACATTCATAAATTCCGGATCCTACTACTTTTATGTAGTAGAATCCGGAAATTCCTTTGATAATCTTTCCCTGCATTAATCTACCTTCTGGAATGTTACATCATACTGGTCAATAATCTGATAGCTGTCGCCAATCCATTCATAAAGACCTACTGTACCGGTTGCAATTCCCGGATGTCCTGTCATATCACTGATAGACAGCGGGAATTCCGGGTTTTCCACTTCCATGGACTGGTCAGAATAGGTATTGCCCTGGTCATCTGTCTGAACCAGTTCTATCTTAACTTTACCGCCCTGGTAGCTTGCCGGCTGGCCCAGCGCCTGGCCTACTGCCTTCCAGGTGCCATCTCCGCCGTTTGTGTTATCCGCGGGAGCATCCTCACCCCTAACATAAATGGTAACCGTAGTTCCGGCATCCACTCTGGTTCCGGCTGCCACGCTCTGGTCATATACATCGCCTACATCCACAGACTGGTCTGAACCGGTCTGTACTACAGGCACAAGACCTGCGTCAGAAAGTGCTGCTTTTGCATCCTCTTCTGCCCATCCGCGCACATCCGGTACTCTTGCAGCCGTATCCCCTTCACCGATACTGATGGTCAGTGTCACTGTGGTGCCTGACTTAACGGAGGTTCCTGCTGCCGGGTCTGTGGAAATCACATTACCAATGCTCACGGAGCTGCTGTTTGCCTTATTGATCTGTGTCTGCAGACCCAGCTCTTTTAAAGTTGCCTCTGCGGATGTCTGGGTTTCGTTCTCCAGGTCAGGGATTTCCACTTCCTGGGTTCCTGTACTGATATAACATACGATTTCCGTATGGGGGTCCACTTTTGTTCCCGCCTCTGTCTCCTGACGGACGATCTTTCCAGCCTCCACGGTGTCAGATGGTTCCTCGCCGCCTTTTTTGTAGCCCAGCTTCAAATTGTTAAGCGCGGTGCGGGCTTCGTCCGGTGTACTGTTTGTCAGGTCCGGGACTTCTACTTTTTCACTGCTCTCTTTATCATCAGGGTCTGTCGTATTTTCAACTTTTTTATCATTATCTTTATCTTTGCCGCCAAATTTCAGGCCGCCGGATGCAAACACAATAAAGTATACCAGGATACAGATGATGATGGCACCCACGATCAGGCCGCCGATGGTCATGGCTTTTTCCAGCTTTGTGCTGATTCCTTTGCCGTTGTCATCATCACCCTCGTCGTCTTCCTCGTCATCTTCATCATCATAGCCGTAATCATCGTCATCTTCATCCTCATCGTTATCACTGTAACGGCCGGAGCTGGAGCCGGACGGTGCATAAGCCGCATTCTTAATTTCCTTCATTTCATCCGGTGAGATGACTACCGTCTGCGCATGATTGCTCAGAGGAGCCAGGTTGACAAAGCTTCCGTTTGGATCTATCAGGGAATGCTTTAAATCGTTGATCAGCTCTGCCAGAGTGCTGTAACGTCTGTCCGGGCTTTTCTGTGTACATTTTAGAATGATCTCCTCCAGGCTGTGGGGAAGCTCCGGCACAAACTCGGAGGGAGGAAGCATCTCATCCTGCAGATGCTTGATGGCAATGGCCACTGTGGTATCCCCGTCAAAGGGAACCTTTCCTGTCACCATCTCATACATGGTGATACCCAGGGAATAGATGTCACTCTTGTAATCACTGTAGCCGCCGCGCACCTGCTCCGGTGAACTGTAGTGTACAGAACCCATAGCATTGGTACTGATGGTGTTGGAGGACGCTGCTCTGGCAATACCGAAATCCGTCACCTTCACCTTACCATCTGTAGAAATAATGATGTTCTGAGGTTTAATGTCCCTGTGCACAATACTTCTGTTGTGTGCCGCTTCCAGTCCCATGGCCACCTGAATGGCAATGCTGGTTGCCTCTTTTACTGTCAGCTTTCCTTTTTTGGAGATGTATTCTTTTAAGGTAATACCTTCCACCAGTTCCATAACAATGTAGTTAATCCCCTGGTCCTCTCCAACGTCAAATACATTTACAATATTGGGATGGGCAAGTCCTGCTGCGGCCTGCGCCTCCCTCTGAAACTTTTTGATGAAGTTCGTGTCAGCGCTGAATTCCGGCTTCAGAACTTTCATGGCTACAAAACGGTTTAATTTATGATCCTTTGCCTTATAGACATCGGCCATACCGCCGGAGCCTACCCTGCCGGCAATCTCGTACCGCTCTCCTACGATAACTCCCACATTTAACATACTTCCACCTCTTTTGTCTCTGGTTCTACCAGAACTACTGCTATATTATCTCTGCCTCCGTTGTCATTTGCCATGGAAACAAGCCTGCGGCCCGTCTCCTCCAGCGTTTCGCTGGTCATTATCACCTGCCTGATATCCTCATCCGGTACCATATTTGACAAACCGTCTGAGCACAACAGCAAAATATCACCCGGAGTCAGACGGATGTCAAAGAAATCCACATCCACATCTCTTCCTGCTCCAAGTGCCCTGGTAATAATATTTTTATCCGGGTGATTTCTTGCGTCATCCCTGGATATCTCTCCCATGCGGACCATCTCTTCCACAAGAGAATGGTCTTTGGTAATCTGCGATATCTTATCTTCATCAATCAGATACAGCCTGCTGTCTCCCACGTTGGCCACATATGCATAATGTCCTACAATGGTCACCAGCACCATGGTGGTACCCATACCGCTCATAGCCTCATTGTCCGATGCTTCCCTAAGAAGCTGGGTGTTGGCATTCTCGATCGCAGCCCGTATGATCTTCACCGGATTGCTGTTCTCATCTTCCCGGATGGTAGAGAGCAGAATCTCTACCGCATAACTGGAAGCGAAATCTCCTGCCTTGTGTCCGCCCATGCCGTCCGCAACTACGAAGAGGTTTGGCAGATTGCCCACTGGGTTCTCAGACGTGAATACAAAATCCTGATTCACTGTCCGCTTCTGTCCCACATCCGTGATAGAATATGACTTCATCCTACGAATCCTCTTTCTTATCGAATTGTTACATCGATATAACTCTTTCTTAATTGTCCACAGGCCCCATCAATATCCCGGCCCATTTCTCTTCTAATAGTAACATTAATTTGGTATTTTTCAAGTTTATTTTGAAAATTCTCGATAACTTTTTTATCCGAACGCACGTAACTACGCTCTTTTATGGGGTTTACAGGTATGAGATTTACGTGGCAGTTCAGGCCTTTTATAAGCTGGGCCAGACGCCTTGCATCCTCCTGGGAATCGTTTTCCCCGCCTACCAGGGCATACTCAAATGTAATGCGCCGTCCTGTTTTTTCATAGTAATTCCTGCAGGCATCCAGGACCTGTGTGATGGTATATTTTTTGGCGATGGGCATAAGCGCTTCCCGCTTCTCCTGGCTGGATGCATGGAGGGATAAAGCCAATGTGATCTGTAGCTTTTCCTCCGCCAGCGCTTCCATCTTCGGAACAATTCCGCAAGTGGAAACCGTAAGGTTCCTCTGGCTGATATGAAGCCCGTTTTCATCGCTTATCATATGTATAAAGCGAAGCAGGGTATCATAATTGTCAAGCGGTTCACCGGTTCCCATGACCACCACATTGGATACCCTCTCCCCACTGTTTTTCTGTATACGGTATATCTGTTCCAGCATCTCCGCAGGGGTAAGGTTCCTGTTCCATCCGCCTATGGTGGATGCACAGAATCTGCATCCCATTTTACAACCCACCTGGGAGGAAATACAAACACTGTTCCCATGCTTATAGCGCATGAGCACACTCTCCACCACATTGCCGTCATGGAGGGCAAAAAGGTATTTCTGTGTGCCGTCTATTTGGGAAGTCTGTATCTCCAGGGCCGTGAGCGTAGTGAGGGTGCAGGAACCTCTTAATTTCTCACGGAACGTTTTGGGAAGGTTTGTCATCTCCTCATAGCTCTCCGCCAGCTTCACGTGCATCCACTCATAGAGCTGTTTTGCCCGGAAGGGCTTCTCCCCCAGGGCTTCCACAGTCTTTTTTAATTCCTCCAAGGTCTGGGATTTTATATCTGTAAGTTCCATTTTATTCTATCCTTCTAAGCCTTGCCAGGAAAAATCCGTCGCACTTGTGGACCCCCGGCAGAAGCTGTAAATATCCTTGTTTTGTAGTATCACTTCTCAGTTCCTCACAGAGAAGATCGTCAATACTCTCCAATTTGTATGGGTATTCCCTGGTAAACCAGAGCACGTTTTCCAGATTCTCCTCCCTGCACACCGTGCAGGTACTGTATAAGAGCACGCCCCCGGGTTTTACATAACAAGCTGCCTGCTCCAGGATCTTCCGCTGAAGCTCCACCAGTTCTTCCTGTTTACCCGGTGTGATCTTATACTTGATATCTGTCTTTTTCCCCATGACACCCAGGCCGGAACAGGGTACATCCGCCAGGACAAGGTCTGCTTTTTCCACAGATTCATGGTCAAATTCTGTGGCGTCACGGACTGTGACGCTGATATTTCCCATGCCCATGCGTTCTACATTTTCACGGATCAGATCTGTTTTCTTCTCGCTTACATCCCTGGAATCCACCAGTCCGGTTCCCTGCATTTTGTCTGCCACACAGATGGTCTTTCCTCCCGGCGCTGCACACAGGTCGATGACATAGCTGCCTTTCCCGGGCGCAGCCGCTTCCCCCGCAAGCATGGAACTTACATCCTGTACCTGCATATTTCCCATGCGGAATGCGGTGAGCGCAGGCAGATAATCATAACCGCTAAGATAATAGGCATTGTCCACATATGGTGCCTTTTCCACCTTCACACCCTCTTTTATCAGGCTCTGTATCACCTGCTCTCTGTCTGTGAGATACTCTTTGATACGGACTGTCACAGGGCGCTCTTCTATGAATGCCTGAAGCATTTTTTCTGTATTTTCAAACCCGAATTGGTCCATAAAACGGACCACCAGCCATACAGGCATGGAATATGTGACGGAAAGGTACTCCACTTTATGCTCTTTGCCGGGAAAGGGAATCTTTTTATGATCCCTTGCGATCCCTCTCAGAACTCCGTTCACAAATCCTGTCAGATTGTAAAATCCTTTTTTTCTGGCAAGCTTAACTGCCTCATTGCAGACTGCGCTGTCCGGCACATTATCCATATAGATAAGCTGGTAGACACTGCTGCGCAGCAGCTCCCGAATCAACGGCTTCATCTTCTCCACCTTCACTTTTGAGAAGTAATTGATAATATAGTCAATCCGTATCCGGTTCTCCTGGGTCCCTTCGCAAACTCTGGTGATGAATGCCCGCTCTGTTTTCTCCAGATATTGGTATTTGTCCAGCGTACCGCGGATGGCAATGTGGCTGTACTGCCCCTCTTTGTTTATTTCCAATAGTATTCCTAATATTAACTCCCTTATATTCACTCTGCCTGTCATTTGTTTTCCTCTTTACTCCCCAAGGATCCATCCTTTATCTACTGTATATCCCCGCAGAAAGGCTGCGGTGTCTATTCTTTTCTTTCCTTCCAGCTGCAATTCCCGTATTAACAGAAGATCCTTCCCTGTTTTTACCAGGATCCCTTCTTTTCCGGCCTCCAGGATCTCTCCCGGAACACCGTCACCGTCCCCACAGACCACATCAGCCACCCACAGCTTCAGGTTCTTACCATTTATAGACGTGTATGCGCTGGGCCATGGATCCAATCCCCGGATAAGCTGCTCAATCTCTTTTGCGGAGCGCCCCCAGTTAATTTTACCCATTTTTTTGTCAATCATGGATGCATAGGCTGTGGTGCTGCTTTCCGGCTGTTTTTCAAACACAGCCGTACCGTTTTCCAGCTTTTCCAGAGCCTTTACACAAAGCTTAGCTCCTGCCTTGCTCAGTTTGTCAAACAGGCTTCCGCCGGTCTCTTTTTCATCCAGCTTAACAACCACTTTCTCTATCATATCCCCTGTGTCCAGGCCTTCGTTCATGCGCATGATGGTGACACCTGTTTCTCTGTCGCCGTTGATGACAGCCCATTGGATCGGTGCTGCCCCCCTATAGGCAGGGAGCAGGGACGCATGGACGTTGATGCATCCATACCTGGGCATCTCCAGGATCTCTTTTGAGATGATCTGCCCAAAAGCCGCCACCACGATCACATCCGGTGCAATGGCACGGAGGTTATCCACAAATTCCGGTTCCCGCACTTTTTTCGGCTGATACACCGGAATCCGGTGTGCAAGCGCTGCCTCCTTCACAGGTGTCATGGTCAGACTTTTTCCCCTGCCTTTTGGTTTATCCGGCTGTGTCACCACAGCTGCCACCTGATGACCGGCCTCAATCAAGGATTCAAGCGTACCCACGGCAAAATCCGGGGTCCCCATAAAGACTACTCTCATTCTTCATCCTCCTCGTAATTGTTCCGGCGAAGCTCACCTTCCACCAGTTCCGTATACATTTTTCCCTGGAGATGATCTGTCTCGTGGCAGATCGCCCTTGCCAGCAGCTCGGTTCCCTCCAGCTCATATTCTTCCATATTCTCATTAAGGGCCTTTACCTTCACATAATTCGGACGTGTCACAGTACCTGACATTCCCGGAAGGCTCAGACAGCCCTCATCTCCGGTCTGGGAACCGGATGTCTCAAGGATCTCAGGATTGATCAGCACATGAGGGTCCTCCCCTGTGGTGTCGATCACCACGATCTGTTTCAGCACGCCGACCTGGGGAGCCGCCAGACCCACCCCGTAAGCATCATACATGGTCTCAAACATATCCTCTATGAGTTCTCTCAGTTTCGGTGTCATGGCCTCCACTTTTCTGCATTTTTTTGTTAAGATACTGTCGCCTTGTGTTCTAATATTTCTCAGTGCCATATTTCTTTTTTCTCCTTTTTATATATTAAAATCAAACTGGATAAACATTTTATCAAATCCTTTATTTACCGCAATATACCGCTCCAGACAGTCTTTGATCTGCACCAGGGTCCTGCGGTTTTGATGTCTCATATAAATCACCATTTTATACATATCCTGGACCTTTGCCACACTCTCAGGCGCAGGCCCGATGAGGATCAGATCTTCTCCCGGATATATCTTCTCTATATATTTTTTACAATAAGAGAGCCCCTGATACAAAAGATTTTCATCCGCGCAGGCTCCCCGCACAGCTGCCATAGCTCTTGCGGGAGGGTATCCCATAAGCATCCGGTAGGCGATCTCCTCCTTGTAAAATCCGGGATAATCCTGCTCTGCGGATGCCCTGATGCTGTAATGTTCCGGCTGGTAGGTCTGTATGACCGCCTCCCCTGGCTTTTTTCCTCTTCCTGCACGGCCTACAGCCTGGGTCAATATCTGGAAGGTTCTCTCCCCTGCCCGGAAATCCTCCCCGTTCAGGGAAAGGTCAGCTGCCAGGACTCCAACCAGTGTCACATCCGGAAAATCGTGGCCTTTTATGATCATCTGGGTACCCACCAGCACATCCGCCTCTTTCCTTGCAAAAGCGGCCAGGATTTTCTCATGGTCATCCTTCTTTCTTGTAGTGTCCGCATCCATCCTTAACACCCTGGCCTGTGGAAACAGACGGTACACCATCTCCTCAATCTGCTGGGTTCCCGCTTTGAATCCTCCGATAAAAGGAGAACCGCAGGAGGGACACTTCTGCACATCCGGGATGGTATATCCGCAGTAGTGACAGATTAACTTTCCGTTTCTGTGAGAGGTCAGCGAGACATCGCAGTGGGGACATTTCATCACATGTCCGCAGGAACGGCAGCTTACAAAGCCAGTATATCCCCTGCGGTTTAAAAACAAAATAACCTGTTCCCTTTTCTCAAGCCTGTCTTTGATCTTTTCCTGAAGAAGCGTGCTGAAGATAGAACGGTTTCCTGCCTTCAGCTCCTCTTTCAAATCCACGGTGTACACTTGGGGAAGCGCTCGGTTCTCATATCTGCGCTCCAGAGTCAAAAGCTGATAGGAACCGTTCATCCCCTTTTCATAGCTTTCCAGGGACGGTGTGGCCGAACCCATGACAATGCGGGCATTCTCCACCTGTCCCCTCCTGACTGCCACCTCCCTGGCGTGATAACAGGGGGTTTTCTCACTTTTATAGGAAGACTCATGTTCCTCGTCAATAACGATCAGTCCCAGGTTGGGAAAAGGGGTAAACAAGGCCGAGCGGGGTCCCACAACAATGGAGATTTCACCTTTTCTGGCCAGCTCAAACTGGTCAAAACGCTCTCCTGCAGAAAGACGGGAATGCATGAAGGAGACACCCTGGCCGAACCTCTGACTGAAGCGCTCCACAGTCTGATAGGTAAGGGCAATCTCCGGTATGAGGACAATGACCTGTCTGCCTTTTGCAAGGACTGTCTCGATCAGTTCCATGTAAACTTCTGTCTTACCGCTGCCTGTGACGCCGTAGAGCAGTGTGGGCCGGGGGGTGTCTTTGTTCCATTCTTCCAGAATTTTTTTTACAGCTTCCTGCTGGCAGGTATTCAGCTCTTTTTTTATGCGCTCCCGCTGTCCTGTATGCACAGGATTTCTCCACACCCGTTCACTCTCCACAAGGATCATTCCCTTTTCTTCCAGGCCGTGGATCACAGACGGGGCTGCTTTCCACACATTGACCGCCTGCTCATAGGGCATGGGACTCTGTTCCAGAATGCCTCTCATAAGACGGGCTTTGGCCTTAAAGTGTTTCTGCTCGCACGCCTCGAGAAACTGCTGCGCATTTTCTTTGGAGGCTTTTAAAACAAGGAATCTTTTCTCCTGTTTTTTCTTTTTTTCTTTTACCGGAAGCACTGTTTTCAGGGCCTGGTTCATGGTGGAACCATAGTTTTTTGCGATCCATGCTGCCAGGGAGATCAGCCGGGATTCTATGGGAATGCCCTGGCTTTCAGGCCCAAGAATCTGTTTCATCCTGGCAGCCTCCACCTTTGGCTGTCCCGTAATATCAATCACGTAGCCTGTAATCTCCCTGCTGCCGTTTCCAAAAGGGACTCTCACTTTTGTTCCTATCTGAATGTGGTCCTGCAGATGCTCTGGAATCTCATACTGGAACGTCCGATCCAGCTTTTCCTGGGAGATATCCACTATAATATCTGCATATAATCTGCTCATTTATCCACTCCGTATTCCGGCCGGCCCTATAAGGGCTGCTCAGCCAGGATCTCCCTGATCAAATCCCTCTCATCCATGGGATATTTCTTTCCTTTGATTTCCTGGTAATCCTCGTGTCCTTTGCCGGCAAGCACGATAATGTCCCCCGGCTGTCCGTGATGAATGGCATAGGCAATGGCCTCTTTTCTGTCTGCGATCTCCACGTACTCACCCTCTGTCCTGCCGATCCCAATCTTAATATCATCTATGATCGCCTGTGGTTCTTCATACCTTGGGTTATCTGAGGTTATGATGGTCAGATCAGCCAGACGTCCCGATACCTCCCCCATCTCATAACGGCGGAGCTTGGAGCGGTTCCCCCCGCATCCAAACAGACATACAAGACGTGTGGGCCGGTACTCCCGCAGGGTGGTCAAAAGGCTCTCCAGACTCATGGCATTGTGGGCGTAATCAATCATAAGGGTAAACGCATCGGAGACTTTTACCATCTCGATCCTGCCTTTTACCTTGGCAGCTTTCAGTGCCTTTTGGATATTCTCAACACTGACTCCAAAATGGCGGCAGATGGCAATCGCGGTAAGGGAATTATAAACACTGAATTTGCCGGGAAGGTCGATCTCCACCGGAAAATCCATAAGACCTTCCGCCTGATAGGCGATTCCCAGGGTTCCTTTTCCTGTGACGAGATGCAGATCTTTCGCACGCAGGTCCGCCTTTTCACTGAATCCAAAGGTTTCCAGTTCACAGGTATGACCCTCCAGCACGTTTTCCAAATGCTCATCATCCGCGTTCACGATACCCACCCTGCACTGTTTGAACAACATTCCTTTACAATGGATATAGTCATCGAAATCTTTGTGTTCATTAGGACCGATATGGTCCGGCTCAATATTGGTAAAAATGCCCAGATCAAAAAGAAAACCTGCCGTTCTGTGGAGCATCAGACCCTGGGAGGAAACCTCCATGACCACGCTGTCACATCCGGCCTCCACCATCTGGGCAAAGTATTGCTGCACGATGTAGGATTCCGGAGTTGTGTTGGCTGCCGGTATGACTTTATCGCCGATGATGGCCTCAATGGTTCCGATCAATCCCACTTTGTGCCCCGCATTTTCCAGGATGGATTTTACAAGGTAGGTGGTAGTGGTCTTTCCTTTTGTGCCTGTGATACCGATCACTTTCATCTTCTCTGCCGGATGGCCAAACCATGCTGCGGAGATGCAGGCCATGGCGTACCGGCTGTCCGGTACTTTGATCACAGTCACCTGTTCCGGGACTGTCACATCATCCTGTACTACCAGGACGGAGGTACCTTTTTCTACAACCTCCTGTGTGTATTTGTGGCCGTCAGATACAGCGCCTTTGATGCAAATAAAAAGAGAGTCCTTTTCCGCTTTCCGGGAATCAAAGACTACACTCCTCACGTCTGTGTCCAGGCTGCCCTGTTCACATTTATATTCAAGGTTTTTTAAAAGTTCCGTCAGTCTCATTCTCAATCTGTCCCCTTTCATAATTGTTCGATCAGATCTGCGCATTTCCTGCGCTTATCATGCATAAAAGCAGCTACAACAGGTATTTGCCCCTTTCATGAAATCCGGAAGCGGGGTTTTGCTGCCGCCGGGACCGGCTGGGTTTCCCGGGGATTCCGGGGTGCCCTTTGGAATATAGAATAACATAGGGGTTGGGAGG
>ENA-UAPG01000041-UAPG01000041.1-human-gut-metagenome-genome-assembly--contig:-NODE-41-length-31514-cov-10.985696_pt1 | contig 31514 bp, 24 predicted proteins | sample MGYA00243478_ERZ654573 | MGnify/ENA primary metagenome ERZ654573 (study PRJEB26926, sample SAMN06164711) | human gut metagenome | biome: ENVO:00009003; feature: ENVO:2100002; material: ENVO:00002003... | reverse complement strand
GTTTCTGCCGGCACAAGCCAGACATCTATGTCTTTTACTTTCAAAACATGGAACCGCCCGGAAAACCAGAACATCCCCCGGTAACAATCCCATCCGAAAGCCCCTCCTCATCTTAAACGACTGTACAGGAGGTCCGCAGTTATATTCCTGGTAAGTTCACAATGCATATCCCCACTTTTACTGATCCTGGTTTCCGGACAGCCGCCGCAACAGGTATACTTGCAAAAACAGTCAGCACATTCGGGAAAGTTATCCACGCTCATGGATTTGCTATGGCTGTCACAATAGCAGATCTCCTCTTGTTCAAAAAGGAAATGCCCTGTGCTGAATCGGCTTTTTTCTTCTACCTGTGCACAACTGGTTATCAAACCGTCAGGCGAGATGATCATCAGGCTGCCCTGTGCCGCACCACAAAAAAACAAACGTGGGGATAAATGACTGGTCTCCGGCGTGAGCAGACGAATGCCCAGCGCCTTTGCCCTGCTATAGACCGCATAAATGCTACACGTATACGCTTCAGGATCCGGCGGCGTCAGGGTAGTATGACTGCCATGCCCCACTGTAAGCATGGGCGAAACGATCACAGTACACCCCGGAAATTCCCCCGCAAAAAAATCCACAATGCGGTCTATATGTACGAGGGATTGGGCCGTGACCGTGGCACGAAAACAGACCGTGCAATCGGATTTATGTAATTGCTCAGCATTGCGCATGACCCTGTCAAAGGATGCATGCCCATTGGCCCTGGGCCGCTGTTGATTTTGAATATCTTCCGGGCCGTCTATGGATACGGTGACATTGGCAAAATTCTGTATGATAAACTTACTCAACTCCGGATTTGGATAGTTGACATTGGTTGTCATGGACATACGCGCCACCATACGGTGTTGTCCCGCATAGTCTCTTAAATATTCTACAGCGTAGCGAAACAGCTCCTCATTAAGGGTAGGTTCCCCACCACCGTAAAACGTCACCGGTATTATGGGAAATGTTTCAGACTGCACTTTTTTCTTCACGATGGCTTGCACAATGGAGCGTACCTGATCTTTGCTCATAAGTGGCGCGGGTGCCCGGTCAGTGGAGAGATAGCAGTAACGGCATCGCAGATTACAACCATCCGTTAAATTAATGCAGAACGTAGGAAAAGCGCTGGGCTTCGGACAAAACATCAACCATTCATCGGCAGAGGCAGGAAACATACCCAAAAGCCGCTCGTCCAGCGCATCCGGATTTGCCTGCAGGTCAGCCGACAGTTCTTCAGACAGCGATGCCACACGCTGAGCGGCTGGAATATACACCAATTGATGTGCCCAATCCCGGGTTGAAAGAAAAAAGACCTCAATTTCTCTGGCATTGGGATCTTGTGTCGGCATAGTAAGTTTCCGCGAACAAATACGATTCATCCATCTATCTCCTTCAGTTGTGTAAAGGCATCCCTGTCAATCCGCACATGGAATCGGGTACATAGCCGCAGGACAAAGGCTGTAGGGTGCTGCTCTCTTGACAGTTCATACCGCAGCAGACGCTCCCGTTTTCCTGTCTCCTGGTCATAGAATCCCTCCGGTACCGAGCCCACCATGCGAAAACCGCAGACATCGTTGATCCTTTGAATTGTACGATGGCATTCCGCAGTCTTTGTCACAATGGTCTGGATGCCAGGTTTGACTGAAAAAATCTGATCCAGCAGACAGGCATAGCAGGCAAGTCCCATTCCACGGTCGGAAAAAGCAGGAGCAACGCCTCCCATTATTTCAGCCGTGCTTCCCTGTACACTGACACAGACATATGCTGCCCAGACATCGTTCCCTTGCTCCACCACCAAATGGATCGTGTTGCTAGACTGCTTCCGGGTATATACATAATAAAGATCTGTAAAAATAGAAGGGATGCCCATGCGGGTTGGAATGGTACATAGATTGCGCCACGTTTTGTCCCTTAGGCATTCCAGCAAGAAGTCCACATGACGGTTATTACCGCAGTCATACAGGTGCGCAGCCAAATCAATCATCTGTTTTCACTCTTTTCTTAAAAAGGTCAATCCGGACAGGTTATTTTAGTTAATTGACATGTACAGAACAGGTATTTTTGCCACAAGAGCCGGAAGATGGAATCAAACGCGGATCGATCTCTCCCTTAGCGAAATAGTCTCTAATCTCCTCCTCGGACACATCGATATGCTCTTGTTTTGCCAATGAAACAACGTCATCAATCGTTTTTGTTGCCTGCAGTTTTTTCAAAAGTTCTTCATCGCTGAGAATCTGGTCAATAGCTTTATTAATTTTACTCATATAATAATCTCCTTTGTCTGTCCGGATTGAGTGCATTGTGTGGGTACTACTTTTGACTTTCACATTATATAATAGACCACCACTATGCGCATGGGCCAAAACAGCCTATTTCTAAAAACGGATATTCAGAAGATCTGACTTCCCATGGATATTCAGCTTGCTATAGATCTTGTTCAGCGTATTTTTAACGGTCGCAGGGGAAATGACCAGCCTTTCAGCAATTTCCCGCGTAGAAAGCCGTTCTTTGGCAAGCAGGGCAATCTCCCGTTCTCTTGAAGTCAAAGGGGAGTACCCAAAAAGTTCAGCCCGCACCGCTGCAGTACCGGAAACAAACCGCCTGCCCAAGGCGCGTACCCGCTCCAGAGCAGTCTCATCCTTGCATGAAAGTGCAGGGTCCTCCAAAACTCCAGACAGATTCGTGTAATATTCCGCGATGGGCAAATAGACCTCATCGGGAAACGCGTGGGTCAGCGCAAGTTGTACACGCTCTCGCGCCATGACCCGGGAGCCGTCTTCCTCATAACAGGCTGCCTGCTCCAACCAAATATAGAGCATGGGCAGCAGATGGTGCCGGGCTTTACTTTCCTGAAGAAAGACTTCCGCTGCCCCTGCAAATTCATCCCGTTTATGCCGGCGCAGCCACCTCAAAGCGATGATATAGGCAAAGGGAATGCTGACCGGATAGAGCTGCCGACCGATCGCATCCTTACGGAATAACCACTGGGGAATCTTCTCTTCTATATCCAGTACAAAATAAACATAGCCCAGACAGACCTCTGCGGCGGTCACACAGCGAAACTCTTTCCCCTCAAAAGCATGCCGCTCAATGGCTTTTACCGCGGCAGAGAAACACTCCGCATCTCCTCGCAGCAGTGCCCGCCGGGCAGTTAAGGTCAGAGCGCAAAAATAGATGCTGTCCTGGCCGTGTTCTGCAGCAATAAATTTTGCCTGACTGGAGAAAGTTCTACAACCCTCTTCATCTCCGGAGAGAAGATGTGCCTCCGCGAGCATCACCTCCGGCGCACCAAGTCCTTTTCCGCCTCCAATGACCGCATACCGGGGGACTCCCTCTTTGACCAACCGAATCGTTTTCGCAAGCTCTCCCGATTCCCGCCAGAACATATACACCACGCTGGGAACCCCAAAAGTCCAGGAGTCATTTGTCAGATAAAAATCGCTCGGATCATCCAGCAATTCATATACCGCAGTATGGTGGCGGCACATGCCAGCCACATCGTTAAACGCCTGAAAAGATGCGATCAACTCAAGTGCCGCTTCCACTGACTTCTGCTGGCTGCCCCCCGGAAACTCCCGAAGCTGCATCATCCGGGCGATGGCCGTCCTGGCCAATGTGATTTTTCCATTGAGGCTGGCTTTGATGGCCGAACCAAGCAAAAGCTGCCATTTATCAGCCAACAGCTCTACGGAACACCGAAAAAGCAGGGCATTCAACCGGTCCGTTTTCGTGCGCACCAGCTCAGCAAGCTGCAGACTGTTCAGTGTCACGCCAAGAGCTGCCTCATCATTTCCAGACAGGATAAAAAACAGGACTGCCTCCACGTTTTTCCCCTGTACCGAACAAGCATCACCCGCTCGGTCCCACATCATTTTTCGGAAATCAGCATCCCGCGCCAACATCTTTGCGGATAAGTATTCTTTCAAAAGCCCATGCAATATGTACTCTGCGCCCTCCCGGTGAACAAGCGGATTGCGCCGCACAATGGCCCACAAGGCATCAGGCACTGTTTTTTGTCCTGAAATGCGGGCTGCCTGGGCTTCTGTAAATGTATCCAGCAGTGACAGCCCCAGGAAAAAACACCGCTGGCTGTCATCTAATGCTCCCCAAAAGGACCGTTCCATCAGTTCATCAATCCCCACCTGTTCACTCAGTCTGCCGCTTTCCATATATTGTGAGAGATGGAGCCGCAGAGCAGCCACCCACCCTCCTGTCAATTCATACAGCCGCGCTGCTTCCCTCGCACAGATTCCCACGCCATTCTTTTCAAATAGCTTCCGGATATCTTCTGTTTGAAAGTTGAACACATCCTGAAAGATCTGACCAATATGCGGGTTTGAAACAGTACTGACTTTTTCCGTACATAAGGGCTGTGTCAGGACGACCAAGTGCAGCCTCCTGCAGTGATGCGCTGCCAACGCCTCCAGCAAACGGGAGGGCGCAGGAAACTCTGCCAATTGATAGTTATCAACCACCAAAATCGTTTCCTTATCACAGGATAAACCATCCATCAGGAGCGCAATACTGCCCAGGTTGTCCAGCGTAGGAGAAGTGATCTTAGACAAAAAATCACCTGTATATGGATCCACAAAAGACAGCAGCGTGCAAATTCCGGACCATGCACGTTCCGGTGGCTCCCCGAAACAGGTATACCAATGGCAAACCGTATCTTGCCGGAGCTTATCCAGAAAGCAGGAAACCGCCGTCGTCTTGCCAAAACCCGACCCTGCCGTAATCAACGTCAATGGGTAAGATAATATAGATTTTAGTGCGGTTTTTAAACGAGGAGGAAAGAAAAAAGTATTGGTTGGAATCGTTTTCAATGGTTTTTCGCCTCCTTCACTGCCATATATTATATTAATTGTAACATAATCATCCATTATTTGGAAGAAACCGTTAATGTTAGCGGCTTCCTTTGGATTCAACATGAGGGACAACACTCTTTCCATCGAATAAATCCTTCTCATGGCGCCAGGTGGATCACGAGATTTTTACTCCACAAGAATGTGAAGACTTTTCAACCTTAAAATTCCTCTAAATGTTTCTTTACTGTCTTATTTATAAAATGTTCTATTTCATCAAATGGAAGCAAAAAACGGAGTGCCATCTCTTGATACAAAAATTTTTTTGCTTTTTTCATATATTCTGTCTCAAAATCATCATACCTCCTATCCTCCATTCTTAGGTAAACACTTTTTATTATCTTAACCCATTCCACATCATCAAATTTTTTCATAGAAAGCTCATATAGTTCTTTTCGTGCTTTTCCATTTGGTGCTTGAATCGTCTGGATATAAGGCATTCTTTCCATCAGCTCTGTAAGTTCTTCTTTTGTGCTGATTTCACGTATAATACCATGGATGAATGTTTTTTAGAAATAGAATTGCGAAATGAAAAGGCAAGGAAAATATCTACGGCCCGCGAAATAATCAAAAGACGTAAAAGAATACGACATTGAGATTTCCTTGCCAATTTAAAGCCCGATTGCTATTATTATCTTTTAGAAGGGCTTGATCGTGAAACTATTGATAGAGCAAGAGGTTGGGCGCTATGGAAAGCACTGATCACCTGTACTGATCCAAACCCAGCAGTAGCCCAAAACGCCCACCATACATTGAAAGAAATTTTATATGAATTTGATAAAACATCTCGGAGGGATAGCATTATGAATACACCAACATTAGAAACAGAACGCTTAATTTTGAGAAAGTTTACGGAAGCAGATATGGAAGCTCTTTTCCTCATTCTTAAAGATGAGGAAGTTAATAAATTTCTGCCCTGGTATCCTATAAAAAATCTTGAGGAAACCAGAAAATTCTATGAGGAAAGATATGCTGTAATATATGAGCAGCCGCAAGCATACGCTTATGCTATTTGCCTTAAAAGTGACAATTTCCCTATCGGCTATATTAAAGTTGATATGGAAGAGCATCACGATTTTGGCTATGGGCTTCGCAAAGAATTTTGGCATAAGGGGATTGTTACAGAAGCGGGAAAAGCTGTTGTGGAGCAAGTAAAAAAAGATGGGCTTCCTTATATCACAGCAACCCATGACAGTAATAATCCAAGAAGCGGAACGGTTATGCAAAAAGTGGGTATGAAATATTGCTACTCGTATGAAGAACAGTGGCAGCCGAAAAATATCCCTGTAATTTTCAGAATGTATCAATTAAATTTTAATGGCGATGAAAATTTTATTTATAAAAAGTATTGGAATATGTATGAAAACCATTTTGTTGAAGAACTTTAAATGGTTTCGTCATATAAACCTCGGTTTGCATAGTATATAAACTCAAAATCTCTCAAACCGCCGGAGCAATCCAGACGTGGTGGTGTGGCTCTCAGCCATACGCCATGCCAGTTTTTCCGGCAACGGACCGGTTCACTCTGACGGTGGGGGCGAACTTGCCAGCCCCATAAAAGCCCCCATATAGAGTGACACTTATCAGTCGAAAGGATCATGCGGAAATGTGCAGAAACTGATCGTCAGTGTACAAGATGAAACAAAAGAAATACAATACTTTTTATCAATTTATCAATTAAGTCGAACTCTGGGAAAGATGATAAAAATCGAAAGTCCCTTTCCCCATTGTGATTCTGCTTCCAGCTGTAAATTAAGATCATCCGCCATCTTTTTTGTAAGATACAGTCCCATGCCGGTGGCTTTCTTCCCGCCGTCGGTGGAGTCACTGGTAAAACCCTTCTGAAAGATATAGGGCAGATCATAACTCTTGACCCCCATACCGTTATCGGCAATGATCAGAATATCTGCCGCCGTGGATTGCTGCAGGGATACGGTGAGCCGAGGATCATCACCGCTGTATTTTATGGCGTTGCTGATGATTTGTCCCAACATGAATTGAAGACCTCGCCGGTCTGTATAAACGGTTTCCGATTGCAGGAGGTTTTCAACAAGAAACTGCTTTTCTTCCAGGAGAGGCGCATAATCATCTATGATTTCTTCTAATACGCTTTGAAGACGAACCGCCTCAAACCGATAATCTTTTGTACTGCTCCCCAACCGGGCATAGTAGAGTATTTGGGTAATGTCCTCCTGAAACTGGCTTCGCACATATTCTAATTTGGCTTGCAAAGAAGGAGAAAGCTCATCGGCCCGATTATCCAAGATCATGGTGAGCAGAGATAGCGGTGTCTTGGTTTCATGTGCCCATCCCTCCACATATTCCTCATAATCTCGAAGAGATTCCTCCATCTTCTGAATCCTTCTCTGCTTTTCCTGCAAGATAGAAACCAGCAGATAAAGCTGTTCCCGTTCTTGCTGGCTCACTGCCCCCAGAAGCTTCTCCGTATTCACCGCGTCCGGCTCCGTCAGAAAAGCCCGAAAGAATGCCTGTTTGTGCTGCTCTTTGAAGTAAAAAACCATCACGGTTGCTGAAAAAAGTACAAGGCTTGTAAGCAAAATGAGCCCGATCAGAAATTGAAATGCCCGCGCATCGCAAAGCCAGAGGAGCAGTGTGGAAAAGACATCTATAATCAGCAGCAAAAGAAGCCACGGGGCATATCGTTTTAAGATTTTCCAGAACTGTCTCATGGTGTGCCCTCCGTTTCCAGCCGGTAGCCCAACCCACGGACAGCCACCACTTTCTGCTTCATGTCTAAATTCGCCATGGTCTTTTTAAGACGCGTCAAATTAACCTGGAGTGCGTTTTCGTCAATGAACTCCGTGGTATCCCAGAGCGCCCTGCATAGCTGCTCAGAAGTCACCAAATTGTTTCCTCCCGCAAGCAATGCTTCCATAAGCTTTCCTTGATTCTTGGGAAGTACCACGGAAGTGTTGTTTATATATAAAGTATAAGTCCCACGATCCAGCAGGAACCCCTGCCCTTCCAAAAGATTGGAGCGGCCTTCGTATCGTTTCAGTATATTGGCGATTCTGGCCAGGAGCCGCTCTTTACGGCAGGGCTTTGTCAGATATTCGTCCGCCCCAAGCCGGAGGGCATGTAATTCGTCGGCCATCTGGTCTCTGGAAGTCAAAACAAGAACAGGGATAGATGTTTTCTGCTTGAGATTCCGGCAGATCTGAAAACCACTGATTTCCGGCAGATTGAGATCCAGGATCACAAGATCAGGAGTGATGGCTGTCAACTGCTCTGCGGCATTTTCAAATGCAGTTATTTCCAAAACGGAGTATCCTGCCTTCCCCAGCATACTGCAAAGTTCTTCACGCATATAGACTTCATCTTCTACAACTGCAATTCTCTTCATGACAGCCCTCCTTGGTCACTCTTCTCTCTGCGGCTGCATCAGCGTCAGCAAGTACCTGTCGCTGGAACGCTTAATAACGGTCATATATATATATTCTACCACACACAACAGAAAAATCATAGCGGCAGACACCACAAGCATTTCCCTTTGTGTTCCCTGTAACAGGGAGGAAAGCAATCCCGTAAACAATGCCTTGACCCCAAAGATACTGCTGATCGCCGCCACAAAGACGGGCAGCCCCACAAACCAGCCAATCTGTTTCCGGGCAGATAAACAAATATCCTTATAAGTAGCACCAAGATGTACCAGCGTCTGATATCTGCGGCCTGTCTGCTGTTGATTCATCAGGAACTGAACACCCATGATGGTATTGGCAACCACCAGAAAGATGATGGCCAAATAGATGGTAATATAACTGGCTGCTACCATGTAGAATAACTGCCGCCCTATATTTTGCAGATAGCTTTCATATACAATTCCCATATCCTGAAGGCCAATTCCATCCAGTCGGGCGTTCATGTCAGATATTGCGTTCATCAGACTGCCGGCCCTGGCAGCGTCCCGGCTCATAATGCCGTTGATATAAACCTCATAGTCTCCATTTGTATATTGCAAAAACTGCTCGTCGGGCAAGATCAGAGCAAAAGACAAGGTGATAGAACGGTCTGTCACCAAATCAACAGACTGGATATCCCCGGTCAGATACACAGGATTTCCGTCCAGTATGGTCTCCGGATGGCTGGATATGATCTTATTGAGCATGGCCATTCTGGACACATTCTTAAATTCAGTATCCTGATAGACGGCAGCCTCATTCTCCGCCAGTGTCAGTGCAGGCTTACCGGCGGCCTTCAGCAAATCGTTATAATCCGACAAACAGATAAGATGTGGATAGTCAGCATAGCTCAGATTGTTCAGAAGAATATCCCGGTCCTCCGACTGTGTAAGGTTACGCAGGGACTCCATAACAGAATCCATCTGAAACACATTGTCATAATCCTTTGTAGTTTGGACGTATCCTATCCGCATATCAAAAAGCTGGGAGAATTGACTTTCAAGATCATTTTCCTTTAGTACGGTTTGTAAATGAGGAAGGGCATCCTGTGGCTCTTCCGTGTTATCCTCTTGAAAAGTATAATCCAATACATGATCCCCCCCTTGCTGATTGGCGCTTGCAATTGAGATGCCGGCGCCAAAGCAGCACAGCGCTGCCAAGATCAGCAGAGAACTGATGGCCATGGCGGTAGACTGGTGAATGACATTTTCCTGGATTTGACGGAATGAAAATACATGAAGCTTTCGATTTGCTTTTCCCGCTTTCACCAGTAAAGCGATCACTGCCCGCATCCCGTAGAACAGAAGAATGGTTCCCAACAGACCCAGGAGCATGGTGAGGAGCATCATATCTGCTGCGTACCAAGCTATCCCCTGAATGGCCATGGTATAGGCGGCTGCCAGCATTATGACACCTAAGACTGTGCAAATGCCATAGACAAATGCCCGTTTTTGCTTTTTTTCATTCCCGGAGGAATGAGCCAAAAGAGTGCCGATCTCCTGACGGCTGATCTTACCGCTGAGGATCAAAAACGCTGTCAGCTTAATGGCCAGAAATCCCGCAACGGTAAAGCAAACAGCAGACAGAGAAAATGTGAACTGATGTCCAATGATCCCCATACCAACAAGCTTGGCAGTCACAAGACTGATGAGTTCAGAAAGCAGCACCGCAACCGGAAGTCCAATGACCAGTGCCAAGAAACTGCTCAAAAGATCCTCCGCAAGAAGCATGATAAAGAGCTTGCTTCTGCGCATCCCCATCATCAAATAGACACCGAACTCTTTTCTGCGGCGTTCCAACTGATATTTACAGGCAAAATAACTCAGAAAAAACAGGATCCCCAATGTCATCACATAGAAAACAGGAATCATCATCAGCAGCCGGCTTACCGCATCACTCTCCATTTTCGCAAGAAAAATCATCACATCCTGCTTGGAGAGGGATAGGATTATATAAAAAGCCACAATGGAAATGACCAAAGAGCTGAAAAACAGCCCGTTTTCTTTGCGGTTGCGTCTGCTATTCCTAAGTATCAGATTAGAGAACATTGCAGCTACCTCCTCCCAACTGAGCCATGACTTTTAGGATACGCTGGTAGAAATCCTGCTGGCTTTCGTCGCCACGGCGAAGTTCATGAAAGATCACTCCATCTTGGATGAACAAGATTCGTTTGCAAAAGCTGGCTGCGTTGGAATCATGGGTCACCATCAAAATAGTGGCCTGTTCGTCCCGATTCAGACCGGAGAGTTTCTCCATAATATTCTTCGCATTTTTACTGTCCAATGCGCCTGTAGGTTCATCCGCAAGAATCAGTTTAGGATGAAGGATCATAGCCCTGGCTGCTGCCACACGCTGACACTGGCCGCCGGACATCTGCATAGGAAATTTGTCCAGTACATCCGTAATGTCCAGATATTCTGCCAGTTGCTTCAGACGTAGATGACTCTCTTTCTCTGTTACATTGTGGAGCGAAGTAGGCAGCAAAATATTCTCCCGGCCGGTGAGATTGTCCAGCAGTTCAAAATTCTGAAACAGGTAACCCACGGTTTTCCCCCGGTATTCCGCCAGTGCCCTGCCGTTCATGGACTGCAAATCCCTGCCATCCATCACGATACTGCCGCCGGTGGGTTTGATCACCGTTGCAATGCAGTTAAGCAGCGTGGACTTTCCGGAGCCACTGCTTCCCATGATCCCCAGAAATTCTCCTGGCATCGCCTGAAAGGTGATACCATCCAGCGCCTTGGTTTGGTTGGGCACTATACCATATGTTTTTGTTAGATTTTCAATATTCAAAATCGGTTCCATGAGATACCTCCTGTATTTTTCTGGCAGTGTCCATTTTATATCTCTAAAGTCGGCTCAGCCTCAAGGCTGTTTTACACTACCATTTTCTGCTCAAATGATAGCACAGCTTGATGAAAAAATACACTTACAGTTGCTGTAAGATTCATGAGACTACCGGTCTTCCACCTGATTTCTGGCTTTGCCGGTATCCCTGCTGATTTACAGCTTTCTCCATATACACCGTGCCTGGTTTCACAAAAAATGTTAGTTTAAAATAACGGACACCATGATCCAATATGAATCATGATGTCCGTTATAAAGTCTGTCACTCCGTCACACCTAACCTATGTTTTCCCGGTTCCAGTATCCGTGTGCTTCCATCGGGCAAGATCACCTCTGCCTCTGTATTCGCAGGAATCTCTATATCAAAGATCAATTTATCTTCCTCATATTTCCACCCGCTTACAATTTCTCCCACCGGTGATCGATATGAGGCTTTTGCGTATTGCAGCAGTTTATAGGGCATGGGTCTGATCGTGATCTTATTTCCCTCCAGACGAATTCCGCACACACCCCGGAAAAGCCAGCCACAGACTGCTCCATATGAATAATGATTCAAAGAAGCCTTCGGTTTCCCACTTTCATTGATTCCATCCCAGGTCTCCCAAATAGTTGTGGCACCTTTTTTTACTGCATAAAGCCAACCGGGCATAGTGTCCTGCAAGAGCAGCTTATATGCAGTCTCCAGATATCCGTACTCCGCCAATACGGGGCAGAGAGAAGGCGTGGACAAGAATCCTGTGTTCAGATGATAATCATTATTGATCACCAATTGATTAAGCTCTGCTGCCGCCAAAGCCTTTTCTTCCCGGTCCAGTAAATCAAACGTGATGGCGCGTACATAGTCCGCCTGTCTGTCGGAATTGATCTTTCCGTCTTCGGTAGCAATGTGGCGGAAAGCTTTCTTTGCATTTTCGGCAATTTGGCGGTAATTCTCTTCATCCACATTTTTTCCGAGTATCCCCGCAATTTCAGAAAGAAGTTTTCCTGAATATGCAAAATAAGCAGTTGAAACCTTTTCCTGCGGTGTGCGCATGGCCATGGTGCTCTCCACATCCGGCTCGCACCATTCCCCATAGTCTACACCTGTCTCAATGGTATGATTTCTATAAGGATTCTTTTTTAACCGTTTAACCGGATTCAGCGGTTTTTGTTTTGCCCTGCTTTCCAGGAACTGATACCATTTCTGCATCATTTCATAATTTTCTTCCAGAATGCGGATATCTCCCATTCGCTTATACATGACATAAGGAACGATAATGGCGGCGTCTCCCCAGCCTACAGAACCTGCAAGCATCCCGGAAAAGAAACTCGGTTTATTATTTTTCGGTGCAATATTGGCAACTTTTCCGTCCTCATACTGATTCAGGCGGCATTCCCCAAGCCATTTGCGAATCACCGGATAACAGTCTTCCAGGAATAATCCTGTATCTGCAAATACCCCCATATCCCCTGTCCATGCTGCGCGTTCTCTTGTGGGGCAGTCTGTGGGCACATCGCAGAAATTAGATTTCTGGCTCCAAATGCTGTTGTGTACCAGTTGATTCACATATGTATCGGAGCATTCAAAGGTACCTGTCTGTTCCATGTCTGAATAAACCGCAATGGAAGTAAAGCTGGCATCTGTCAAATCTATATCCGTCTCAACTTTTGCATACCTGAATCCCCAGATGGTAAAACGGGATTTATAGTGATTTTGTCCCTCTCTGCAGATATACGTCACCCTCTGCTCTGTTCCCCCCTCTTTGTGACGCTTCCGGTCCTGAAAGTTCTCTGCTGTAAAGTTGCCGTTTTCATCCAGAGTTTCCCCATGAGTCAGGACAATCTTGTCTCCTTCATGGGCCCAAATCGTAAATTCCACATATCCAGCCAGATTTTGTCCATAATCAATCACGGTTTCACCATTGGGCGTCTGTATGATTTTTCCATCAAACCGTTCACGTTCTGCAATCGGATGACTATTGGAGCACACAAGATTTTTCAGACCAAACCTTTCCGTCTTAACCGGATGAAACCCCGTTATTGTTTCCATATTTGCATCATATGTCTCACCCTGCTGCATATCATTTTCCCGGAGAGGACCATTCTGGGAGGCTGTCCAGTTCTCATCTGAGATACAGATCACCTCACCATCTGCCTCCAGTTGGAAGTATAGCGCCACATCTTCCCCGTACAGATTGCGGTCTCCATCCACGCCGGAACAGCTTCGGTACCAGCCATCCCCCAGAATGACCATAACCTCATTCTTTCCTTTTTTTATAAGCCGTGTCACATCATATGTCTGATAAGCCAGGGATTTATCATAGGAGCTTGTCCCTGGAGCGAGGACAAAGCTGCCTACTCTTTCTCCATTTAAATACGCCTCATAAACACCATGGCAGGTAATATAAAGTCTCGCATCTGACACTTTATCCGCATCAAAAGATGTCCTCAAATAACTAGCCGGTTTGTGCACTGCCGGATCACATTCCAATTCCGGATTTATCCATTTTGCATGAAAGTCGGACTCCTCCAAAAGTCCCATCTCAAACACTGCCGGTTCGCTCCACTCTCCAACTTCTTCCTTTTCATCCCAGAGGCGTACCTTCCAGATTACGTTCTGTCTGCTTTTCAGAACACTTCCGTATGCAGCGTGCATGTGATCAGTATAGACTTTACCACTTTTCCAGACAGTGCTTTTGCCGCTTATTGCTTCAATTTCATAGGCCCTTTGTCTCTTGCCATCCCGGCAAGTCCATGACAAATACGGCTTTGCAGTGTCAATGCCCACGGGATTTTCCATATGTTCTGTTTTCAGATTGACTGCTTTCATATCTTTGTAACCTTTCCTTTGGTAATTCCGTTTTCATTGTATGCATCTACACGTACAAAATAATCCTGCCCTTTGACCAGCGCTCCGATTCTTTTGTCTATCCTTCCATCACAGTCCGTTTCCACGTCCCTGACACTGCGGTAAATCTGGTAACTATGATAGAGTTTCTCTTCCTCATGACCCCAGCAGATATTATAGCCAACTGCGTCTTTCTTCCCTTCAACAGCCACCAGTAAATCTAACTCATCCTCACTTCTGCCAGCCTCGAATACAGGCATTTCCGGTTTATCTCCCGACCCTATTCCAAAGATACGCAGCCCGGAAATGCAGGGTTCCACTCCATATGGAATCTCAATAATGGTAAGCCGCACATAACGAACCTGAATGCCATTTTCACGCACGATAAAATCATGGGGCAAATCTGTCACAGCCTCTGATTTATCTTCTATTACAAAATACTCTTTTCCATCCAATGAGCCTTCCAGTTTCCATCTTGTCCGCAGATTTCTTTCCTCGATATACCGCGGCTGCGTGGCTGTGCCCTTAATTTCCCCCGGTGACGCAATGGGAAGATCATCATCTGCAAAGTTGATCTGAATTGCCCTTACATCCATTGTCTTCTTCAGATCAACCTCTAACCATTCCCCTGGGGCACTGCCTGCGGCTCTCCACCAGTTTTGTGAATCTTCGTTTACCGCTTGATCTGCATCCTTTCCCTCCGCCGCAGAAGATGCCTTTGCAGGTTTTGCATAACTTAGAAGATACCATTTAGGTTCATTCCAGGGATTTCTTTTCCCTTCTTCCACTGCTATAGGCCAGTCCCCGTAATTCTGGTTACAGAACAACTCGCCATCCTGATCAAATCCCGCCGGCCAGATTCCAACACGGCGTTCAAACTGGTGGTTCATACTGATCCTCATAGTAGAAGTATGCCAGAGATTTTCCTCCTTGTCCCACATGGTTGACCCATGACCGGCCCCCGGCATGAAACCGCCCGGATGATAGGAAAAAGGATTGTTTGCGGCCAGAGAAAACGGACCAAGAGGCGAATCCGACACATACACGCCGTCTGCATAAGTATTGAACTGTGCTCCCGGACATGCATACTGAAGATAATATTTTCCACCAAACTTATCCATCCACGGCCCTTCAATAAAAGGCCTTCTTGTAAACATACCCCTGATTTGCGGTGCATACACCTTCGGAAGCTGTTCTTCTGTCATATTGCTCTGCTTCAGGAATCCCTGAAACATCATCTCCACCTCTTCCTCACCACGGGGAAACTCACAATTATCAATCCCCATCCGTTCGTAACCGATCTCGTATGGATTTCCCTGGATCACCACTTTCCTCTCTGTCTTAGGAAGCATAGTCTCCGGCTCCAGTTCTACGCCCCATACAGGAGTAATATTAGAACACCCCCAATAAAAATAAATCTTCCCGTCCTCATCAAAAAACAAATTAGGGTCCCAAAAATCAAATGTACCTGCCATCTCCTCATAGGGCCCTCTGATAATGTCTCTGGTCCGATAATAATTACAATTTTCTCCCTTCCTCGATGCACTAAAATACACATAATCACCGCATACTCTTACATCCGGTGCATAATCATAAAGGGGAAGATTCTCGGGAAGAGAATAGGACTCCCAGTTTACCATATCCTCCGATACCCAGACACTCAGATTCATAGAAGCAAAAATATAATACTTCCCTTGAAACTGAATCATAGACGGGTCAGCCCCCTCCCTGTCAATCTGCAGCTTTCCATGAGAACGCGGATCCATATTAAACTGATACCGATACGGTACATTAACAGGATTACAATAATACTTCATATATGAACACCTCTCGCTATTTATATTTTTATAACGTAACCCGGCAACGGCTGTTGGCCCCGCCACAATTAAATAAGTCCACCCAAATACTTCAGACTTGGCTTTGCAGTTCTCTGCTGTGTGCTTCTGTCAACGGAAATCAACCCAAATGTCATAGAATACCCTTTCTGCCACTCAAAGTTATCCATCAATGACCAGTACATATACCCTTTCACCAAAATACCGTCTGCGATACAATTTGCCACACCATCTGTCGCCTTATTGATAAAGTCCACACGCACGGTATCATCCTCAACTGCAATGCCGTTTTCCGTCACTATAATAGGTATATTCAATTCCTTATATACTTTCCGGATACAGGCTTCCAGCGCCTGAGGATAAATTTCATAATCCATCTGTGTCAATCCTGCACCCTGGGGAGCCGCACAAATTCCATTTGCATCGATCACAGAACGTGTATAATTCTGAAGTCCAAAGAAATCATCTTCTTTTATGTAGGGCAGATAATGTAAAAATTCTTCGTTCCATTCTTCTTCTGCCCGTTTTTCTCCTCCTTCTTTTGCCTGGATGTCATGAAGAGAAAGTGTAAGTCCCACCTGAAGATTGGCATTTACCTCTTTGATGGCTTTCTTTGCAGCCTGATGGGCTTTCATAACCAGAATATCACCTTCGGGTGTCCTGCTGCTTACAAATACCTGGGGCGTGGTCACACCGAACACTTCCATGTTTTCCTCGGCCTGCTTCTGCATATTTTCCATCATTTTCTGCATATTCAAGCCAACCTGTACGGTTCCCTCTGTGCTTTCTGCCGCCTGTTTATTTGCATCGGTTCCTGCTCCCTGCTGCATTTTCTCCATCATCTGTGCTTTATATCTTGCAGAAATGGCGGCAATCTGAATCCCCATATTTGCCTCATTGATGGTACAGATGTAATGCATATAAGAGCCTAATCTTTCCACGACATACTTACAGTAATCTGCAAATAATCCAATGGTTTCTTCATTCTCCCAACCGCCCTCTTTGATCAACCATTTCGGTGATGTAAAATGCAGCAATGTGACAACCGGTTCTATCCCATACTTCTTACAGCACTCCAATACTTTGCGGTAATGTTCGATCTCCTTCTCATCAAACTCACCTTTTACCGGTTCAATTCTTGCCCACTCAATGGAAAAGCGATAAGCATTTAACCCTGCCTCTGCCATCATTTTAATATCTTCTTCATAGCGGTTATAATGGTCAACTGCATCCAGTGAAGGCTCTGCAAAAGAAGTATATTTCATATGTTCCATGGCCCAGTAATCACTGTTTTTATTATTGCCTTCTACCTGATGTGCGGCGGTTGCAGCGCCGATCAAGAATCCCTTTTCAAATTTTCCCATGACCTGTCTCCTTTTTATACTGATAATATCATTGGATTTCCTGTAACGATAAGGCGGCCAAACAGCCACGATACCTTTTATGTTATACCATGTGTTGTTTCAAAAACTCCGCACTGAGCTGCAGTGATCTTACGGGTGATCTGTCCGCCCAATTCTTATGGCTCTCCAGAATAATGGCATCCACCTCCACGTCAAGGGCCTGCTTCACTAATTCTTCCAGATTCATGTTACCGTACCCCAACTCCATACTGTCTGATTTCAGGATTGGTGTCATAGACGGGCCGCTTACTTTTGTTCCCCGGTCATTGATATGATAGAGTTTCATCCGCTCACCCAGCTTTTTCATAAGCGTTATTGCCGATACTCCCGCTTCCGTGGGCCAGTAAGAATCCAGTTCAAAATTCACATATTCAGGATCTGTTTCTTCTATTATCATATCATATGCCGTTTTGCCCGGCTCCACTTTTCGGAATTCACAGTTGTGATTATGATATAATAACTGAATACCGGAATCCTTAAGCACTTTTCCTGAACGGTTCAGGTCATCTGTTAGTTTCCTGACAGCTTCTTTATCTGAATAATCAAAACGATACATTCCCGTAATCACAATTTTATCTGTTCCCAATTTATCTGCTTCTGCAATCACAGTCTCCGGATCTCTCTGAATCGTTCCCAGGTCTTCATGAAGGCTTACACAGCAGAGTCCCGCCTGATCCAGTAACTTTTTCCAGTCAAATTGTCCGCCTTTTCCAACCGGCATACCGGCTGCTTTTGTCATAACCCGAACCAAAAATGAAGAGGGGTGTATCATAAAACCATTCAATTCAATCCCATCATAACCTGCCGCCTTTATCTGCTTTAGTGTCTCCTGCGCCTGATCTTCATTTTTTGTAACCGTTCCAAGCATAATCTGCTGTACTGCTTTCTTTGCCATTTCTATTCTATCCTCCTCCTTTTAGTATAAAATAAATCCCATTCCCATGTGTCTCTTTTTTATATAAAATGTTCCTATTTTCACGTTTTAAAATTTATAACGAAAATCCAATCTTTTTTCCCAATATTTAAACATCCAAATCCCCCCTACTATGCTATTATAGTAGAAAACTACTGGAATCAAAAATGAAAGGAAGAATTATATCATGCATCTAAAAGAAAATTGCGATCTTGAAGACTTCTTAAATAAAGTAAAAGAATGCCGCTCCAAAGTCACCTTCAGAACTTCGGAAGGTGATATCCTGGCAATGCAAAGCACCTTATGCCAGCTCATTTTTGTCTCCCTCCAACATCAGCCGGAACTCCTCTATAGCGGCGAGATATGCTGCGAAGACATAAGCGATCACGAAATCCTGAAGGATTATCTGATCTAACTGTAGTCCGGCTGCCGGCTGAAGTTCTGCCTTTGTCAACGTACCATTCTCACTTTTTCTGTGTCCGGATTCTTCTCATAATGATTCTCCTGTCTCTCTGATCTGTTTATTTTTAATATTTTGTATTGTATATACATAGCCAAAACTGCAACAATTGTCGCTATGCCATCTGCCAATGTATGTGCCAGCGCAATTCCCAAAAATCCCATCAGATGATTCATAAGAAATAAAAACGGAATTAACAGCACTCCCTGTCTGAGAAGGGAAACAATGGTTGCCGTCACTGCATTTCCGGCCGCCTGCAGAAAATTTGTTCCAAGATAATAAAATCCTATAATGGGGCTTGCCAGCACAAGGTATACCACTAACTGTTTTCCCATTTGAGCTGCCGCAGCATCCTTTAAGAACATCCCTATCAATGTATCTCTGGCAAATATACATCCGGCTGCTGCTGCCAATCCAATGACAACTGTCAATAGACTCAAAGCTTTTAAAATCTCTTTCAGCCTGGATACATTACGCGCACCGTAATTATACGCCAGCATGGGCTGCACTCCCATACAGATTCCCATCTGGATCATGGATATGATCATGGTTGCCTTGCCGGCTGCCGCCATAGCAGCAACCGCATTGGTTCCGTACAAAACCAAAAGGTTATTGGAAAAAGTAGCAGCAAATCCGCTTAAAATACTGGAAATTCCGTTTGGCATTCCAACTGCAATAATGTGCAGTAAAGATTTTGGTTTCCGAATGGCATAAGATGGTTTTAGACTCAGAATCTGTCCCTTTTTCCGGATATAGATCACATAATAAATGGTGCTGACAGCATTTCCAAGAAGCGTCGCAGCCGCAGCTCCTTTTACTCCCCATCCAAAGACCAGTATAAATATGGGATCCAGTACAATATTGAGTATTGTGCCCGTCATATTTCCAATCAGACCTTCTTTGATCGCACCGTCAGCCCGGAGTAAGGCCCCGAGGGTGGTAGATAAAAGCATCATCGGCGCCCCCAATGCCAGGATCTGCATATAATCCTTTGCATACACGAAAATTTCCGCATTCGCTCCCAGCAGTCCCAGAACGGATTTGGAAGCGATCAGCATTACAATGGTACAGAGAATTCCAAATGCAGCCGCTGTGTAAAAGCAAAGACTGCCATACGTCCTGGCATCCTCAATTTTCCCTGCCCCCGCTGCTTTTGCGATCACCGAACACCCACCGATCCCAAGCATAGTGGCCGCAGCAGCAGCCAGGGAAAATACCGGACTTACAACCGATACCGCAGCCACCTGTGCCATTTCTCCCAATTGCCCGATAAAGAACATGTCCGCCATATTGTAAAAAAACATCACCAGAATGGTAATACAAGACGGCACTGCCATAGAAAAAACTGCTGTCCAGACCGGCATGTTTTCAAACAGTTCCTGACTCTTCAATGTTTTGTCATTCACATTCAATTCCCCTTTGCTGTCCTACCGGTATTGAAATACCTTCAGTTTTAACAATTCATAGCTGTTAAAACACAACCTAGATGCTTCGTCTCCGTTAAGCCTTCTTCCCGCCTTCCAGCAACCATTCACAAATTTACCTTCTTCCAATGAAATGATGTCATAAAACGGTTTCTCCGGGTTTGCAGAAAACGCAGTGATCATGCACCCATTCGCTAATATGTAGAAGGTATCCCTGCTTTCCCTCAGGATCATACACACGCCATCTTTACGCTTCACCAACGGAATATTCATCATGACCCGGAATCCGAAATCATCAAACATCATGGTTTCCCCTTCCATATTTCCCATATCCGCCAAGCGGCTGTCCGGCTTAGCCGGTGTCATATCCATGGTTTCCGAACATACAGCCTGCAGTTCATCACTTCCATATCTGCTTGTCAATAGCGGCATCATACTATCCAAGGTTTTTGCACACCATGCATATTCTGATATGTCCTGCGGAATCTGCAGTAATGGGTCTGTCACATTAACACCAAACAGGTATGCTGTAATATCATCAAAAGGCTGTCCCATATCTTCAAAACCAAATGGGGCAAAACAGGCAGCATGATAATGTCCTATACTGTAAACCAGGCGGGGCGCTGCATGGGAGTGCACTGCCGTTTCCGGAATAAATAACGGATTTCCAAGTTTGGTATAGGTATCGCAAATACCACAGAAATTAGGTACATAGATATCCGGGGCAAACACATCAATAGCCGGAGCTGCGTATTTCCACACCTCCATCACCTTTGCGATCGGTCCGCCGGTGGGATATTGCCCGGCCTCTCCCCCTTTATCAAGCCAGCAGTTTACAACCATCGGCAGATCATACTCTGCCCGTCCGGCTGCTGCAACCTTTCCCACATATCCGGCTATATGATATGCACTGAATATCTCCTCGGCATAGTCTCCAAACACATCCTTCCAGCTTCCGCTGTCCTTTCCTTCTTGTACGGCTTCTTTGATACCCGCTTCCATGGATTCTGTATGAGACTTCATATAAGACACAAACTCTTCCGGCACAGGCTGCGCAAACAGGAAATCCGCCTGATCGGAATGTTCTCTGGCCGCTCCCTGCAGGCCTGTTTCATTTTCCACCTGTATGGCAATGACAGTATGCGTCTCACTGTCCACGTCTTTTAAATGTTTCATAAGTTTAGCAAATGCTCTGGCATCCGCACGATTTGTCTCCTCCCCCAAATATGAAAGTGTGGTATATTCCATTCCGTGGAACATGGAAAGTCTCGTTTTATTTTTCCCTTTTTCGGTCTGGGCTCTGGGAAAGCGTTCCATGTCCTTTTTCACCCATTCCGGAGCATACATACACTGGGCATTCTTCCATGTCCCGAACCACAGAAAAATGATCTTCATATGAAAACTTTTGGCCTGCTCAATCAGTGTATCCACCAGTTCAAAGGAAAACTGACCCTCCGCAGGTTCCGTTAGTTCCCAGGTCACAGGCAGTAAAAGTGTATTAAGCCCCAGTTCCTCTGCCTGTTTCCAAACGTTTTCCATATATTTCGCTGATGAAGAACTGGAATTATGTACCTCCCCCGCAATGGCTATAAATGGTTTTCCATCTACCGTTAAAACCGTTCTTTTACTGTTCATACTTTTATTCCTCCGTAATTTTATAGTATATATTTTATTTGAAAACCTTTTAATATGCGTTTAAAAATTCACTAAAATGTGTTATAATTTCAGCAAATACTCAATTTCATTAAATTTATAACATTTTAATGAATTTCAACACGCAGCATCTGTCACTTCGCGGGCAAGAGGAGGATTTCTATGAATACACCCGATAAGATTTCTTTTTTCATGGAATTGGTCAACTGTAACTACGACCTGTATATATGGGCCTATGATAAGACTCTGAATATGACGCATACAAACTGGACTGAAAGTATTTTTTCCGGCAATTTCCTCTCCTACACCGGTCTTTCCAAACTGGTGGAAGAATATATCGCTTCCGGCCGGAAGACTCCTCTCATTGTGGAAGCCGCCGGAAACCTCTTATGGATTGTGGGATTTGATTACCATGGTTCACTTCTGGAACAATGTTTTTTAATAGGCCCCATCTACAGCGGCCGCGATACCCAGATGCTTCTCAGAAAACATCTGGATGACTATGATTTGACTGTAAAACTTCGATCTATGGTTTTTAAACTGTTTGAGCGTATTCCCACAGTCCCCACCAATATTATCAATCAGTACGCTGTTATGCTTCACTACTGTCTGACGGGCGCCAAAATATCAACGAACGACATAACCTACCAAAGTATTGTCCCTGCGGCGAAAAAAAACGATTCCATCACCTCTTCCCTGGAACATGCCGGAATCTGGTACGCGGAAGAGCAGTTGTTCAAAATGATAGCTGACGGTAATCCCAACTATAAAGACGCTCTGGCAAAGTCCGCGTCTTTAAGTTCCGGCATGAAGATCAATGCAAAAGATTCTTTGCGCCTCCATAAAAATAATACCCTAGTATTGCTGACACTCTGCTCAAGAGCCTGCATACGCGGCGGTCTTGCGCCCTCCATCTCCTATGATCTGAACGATTTCTACGCAGCCAGAATAGAGGAATGTAACTCCATGTCAGAAATACAGAGATTAAATGAAACCATGCTTGCAGATTACGTTTACCGTGTGCGCAGATCAAAGGAAGAATCACATATCTCTGCCCCCATACAAAATGCTTGTGCTTATATCAAATCCCATATAGCGGAGCCGCTGTCAATCCATATGCTCGCCAAACGCAGCGGATATTCAGAGTATTACTTTTCTCACAAATTCAAGGAGGAGATGGGTACAAGCATAAATGAATACGTCTTGAAGGAGAAAATCGACCAGGCCAAGCTGCTTCTGTCCGGTACTACTGAAAACATTCAAACAATCAGCGATAACCTTTCCTTCAGCAATCGGAGTTACTTTTACACCTGTTTTCAGAAACATGTCGGTATGTCACCCAGCGAATACCGTGCACAGAATCACAGGATATGATAGTTCTGATTTTATCTATAATGTTTTGTTTTTCCATATTCCATTTTCTTTCCATGAATTTTTGTACATATAAGCGAATTTCTATACTACATGCAAATAAAACTTCCCTTATAGTTGTCTTATCAGCTGTATAACGCAAATATACACAAAGAAAACGGAGGATTTATTTATCATGGCAAAAAAACAAAAGCTCTCACAGAGCGAAATTGACGGTGTACAATACCGCCGTGCAAAACTCTGGCAAATTATCCTGTTCGCATGTAATGCCTTTGTCGGCATGAGCGTCTACTCTCTCATCGGACTGGCAAGTTACACAGCCAGTCTTGGTTTTGGTATTGCCACTGCAGTCGTAGGTGTTATCCTCACCTGGACAAGGATTTTAGATGGTATCACTGACCCGATACTCGCGTTTGTCTATGACAGAGTAAACACACGGTTTGGTAAAATCCGTATTCTGCTCATCACTGGTTATATCATCGAAGCCTTGGCTCTCATGGCAATGTTTGTCTGGGGACCTGGAAAAGGTCTTGGTATTATCGGCTTTACTTTATTTTACATAATCTATGTCATTGGTTATACCATCGCCAACATGACAGCCTTGACCATCAATCCATTGATCAGTAATGACCCCAAACAACGCCCGACGATCAGCGTATGGTCAACAGCATTAAACTATGTCATCCCCATGGCCCTCAGTATTGTATTAAATACTGTCCTGCTCCCCAAGTTCGGAGGAGATTACAATCTTGAATTCCTGGGTGCTGCCTGCAAGATATGCCTTGGTCTTGCCGCAATGGGTACTCTTCTTGTATGCATCGGTGTATCGGAATACGACAGACCGGAAAACTTCCGCGGATTAGCAGTTAAGAAGGAACACTTAAAACTCAAAGATATGACTGAGATCTTAAAACATAACCGTCCCCTTCAGTGCTACATCATCTCTTCCGCTTCTGACAAGATTGCACAGCAAACAACCTCCCAGGCCGTTATCTTAACAATGATGAATGGTATCTTGATAGGCAATATGGGACTTGCAACCATTCTCACTGTTATCGGTATGCTGCCTTCTATTCTCTTTGCCATCGCCGGTGCAAAATATGCCGGAAAGTTCGGAAGCCAGAAAACGATCATCAATTGGACTCGTATCTGTATTGTGATCAGTGTGGTCATGTGGGGATTCTTAATTGCGATTGACCCCAGGAAGATTGCCAGTGCAGGTATCTGCATGATTCTCTACGTGGTTCTCACCCTGATGAAAAACGGCGCCAATATGTGTGTAACTACTGCAGGTACCGCTTTTATGTCAGATATCATTGACTATGAACAGGATCGCAGCGGCCGTTATGTTCCGGCAGTCGTTACGGGCATTTACAGTTTTATAGATAAAATTGTATCTTCCTTCTCCGCTTTGATCGCCACAGGCGCTGTTGCAATGATCGGTTATACTTCTACTATGCCCCAGCCAACAGATGCTGCCACCCCGGCTATTTTCTGGACCACAACGATCATCATGTTCGGACTTCCAATCCTTGGCTGGATCTGCACTCTGGCAGCCATGCACTTCTGCCATTTAAGTAAAGAAGATATGGTAGAAGTCCAAAAACGCATCGAAAAAAAGAAAAACGCAGTACCGGCAGAAAGTGAGGAAAAATAAGCATGGCCAGATGTATAACACAGCTAAAAGACAATTGGAATTTTGTAAGATCAGCAAAGGATGCCCTTACCGCTGCAACGCTTCCCGGGGAGTCAGTGACACTTCCCCATACCTGGAACGCCATTGATGGCCAGGACGGAGGAAATGACTACCACAGGGGCACTTGCTATTACATAAAGAAATTGCATAAACCGGAATTAAAACCCGGAGAACAGGCTTATCTGGAATTCCAGGGTGCAGCTATGACTGCCGGCATCTATGTAAACGGCCATCTGCTCACCCACCACGAAGGCGGATATTCCACCTTCCGTGTAAATATCACAGAGGTTTTGTCAGATGAAAATACCATTGTTGCCGCTTTAAATAACGAAGACAACAATACCTGTTATCCGCAGAAAGCAGATTTTACCTTTTACGGCGGACTTTACCGGATGGTAAACCTGATCGTCGTTCCGGAAACCCATTTTGAACTGGACTACTGCGGTACACCCGGAATTAAGGTAACACCCCAAGTGGATTTGGAAAATCACAAAGCTACCGTTACTGTAGAGGCATGGATTTCGGCAGATGACCTGGTAACATTCACTGTGGATGGCCGGTCTCAAACAGTATCATCCGTCGAAAAACATGCACAAGCTATATTTATGATTGAAAACGTACACTTATGGGATGGATTAAACGATCCGTATCTCTATACAGCCAGTGCCTCTTTAGAAAGCGGTGATGAAGTAAGTACACGTTTTGGATGCCGAGAGTTCCATATAGACCCTCAGAAGGGTTTCTTTTTAAACGGAAGCTCCTATCCCCTGCGCGGTGTTTCCCGTCATCAGGACTTTAAAGACGTAGGAAATGCCCTTACCATGGAGCATCACAAAAAAGACATGGAAATCATCCTGGAATTGGGTGCAACCACCCTCCGACTGGCGCATTACCAGCACGCACAGGAATTTTATGACCTCTGCGATGAAAATGGGCTGATTCTCTGGGCGGAGATTCCATACATTACCATGCATATGAAAAACGCCCGTGCCAATACGTTGACACAGATGGAAGAATTAGTGGTACAAAACTACAACCACCCCTCTATTATAACCTGGGGATTATCCAACGAAATCACAGCCGCCAGCACCGTAAATGAGGATTTACTGGAAAACCACACACAGCTCCATGACCTGTGCCACAAACTTGATCCCACGAGACCCACAACCATGGCTAATGTATTTATGCTGGAGACGGACAGTCCTATCCTGGAAATCCCGGACATTAACAGTTATAACTTGTATTTTGGCTGGTATCTTGGCGAACTGGAACAAACTGATGAATTTTTTGACGAGTACCATAGAAAATATCCTGACAGAGCAATCGGTTTCTCTGAATATGGTGCAGATGCCAATCCACAATACCAGTCCGCCGCACCGGAAAAAGGTGATTACACAGAAAGCTATCAGGCCCTTTACCACGAACATATGCTGCAAATGATAGAAGCCAGACCCTATCTATGGGCCACACATGTATGGAATCTATTTGATTTTGCTGCTGACGGCCGTGACGAAGGCGGCAAACATGGAGAAAACCAGAAAGGCCTTGTCACCATCGACAGAAAACTGAAAAAAGACGCCTTCTATCTTTATAAAGCGGCATGGAACAGAACCGACAAGTTTGTACACCTGTGCGGCCGCCGCTATGCTGACCGCGCGGAAGAAACCACTGAGATCAAAGTATATTCCAATCAACCGGAGGTCACACTCTTTGTAGATGGAACTGAATTTGCTACTGTCTCAGGCAAAACCATTTTCAAATTCCAGGTACCGATCACAGGTACCCATGCCATTACTGCAAAAGCAGATGCCTGCGAAGACTGTATGACCATAAGGCGCGTTGCAGAAGAAAATCCGGACTATATATTTGTCAAGCGGGCTCCTGTCACAAACTGGTTTGACACAGATGACTTAGATCCTGAATGTTTTTCCATAAACGACCGCCTGGCAGATATCCGTGAAAATCCTCAGGCCGGTGCGATCATTGACCAGATGATGTCACAGGGGGCTTCTGCGCGCGGTGACGTTGCCGATGCGGTTAAGGATAATCCGGCACTTCAGCGTATGATGGGCCGTATGACTTTGGTCAGTCTTCTGAAACAAAGTGGTGCCGATGACGAAAGCATCAAACAGCTCAACCGCGTTTTACAAGGTATTAAAAAATAACTGATATCTGAAAACCTCCCATCCCGGCAGTTAAGTACATGAGCAGATACTTAATGCCCGGATGGGAATTTTTGAAGGAGGAGATAAATGAAAACCGATGCTCGTGTCCGATACACCAGGCAGATCATCCAGCACGTATTCATAGATTTATTAAAACAAAAACCACTTAATAAAATTACGGTAAAAGAAATCTGTGAAAAAGCGGAAATCAACCGCAGTACCTTTTATAAGCACTATGAGGACGTCTATCATCTCATGCATAAACTGGAAGAATCCGCTTTGAATCAGTTGGAGTTATTATTGTTTGGATCTGCGCATAACGGAAATATACATGTTCTCACTACATTACTCACCTCTCTTCTGGAATACAAGGACCTGCTCACATCACTTACAGCCAAATCTCCTGACAGTGATTTCCTTAACAGACTCGCTGAACGCTGTTCCCAATATGCAGTATCTCACTTGGCTTCCGGTGATGTGGATCATCTCAGCAATCCGGACAAACAATGCGTATACAGTTATCTAGCCGGAGGTACCACCATGTTAATCAAACATTGGATGAAAACAGGCGCCAAAGAAGCACCTGCCGTCATCGCAGAGAAAATAGATGATCTGAATCAGCTTATACTATCATATGATCACAGCCATTCCGTATCCTCAAATCTCTGATCATCACTCCAGGATCTCCGGATGGCTCCACTGTGAAACATTTTTACCTCCGGCGGACAGCGCTCCGTCAACAGGAATGGCAGCACCGGTAATATAACGTGCCATATCACTTGCCAAAAACAGTGCAAGATATGCGCACTCCTCGGGTTCTCCCATTCGGCCGGAAGGGCAGTCCTTTGCGAAGAAAGCCATTGCCTGCTCCGGCGCATCTCCAAATATACTTGTTTTTGTATATCCCGGACAGATGGCATTAACCGTAATATTATAATGGGCATAATCAAGTGCAGCTGCTTTCGTCATTCCCACCACTCCAAATTTCGTTGCCGTATACAGAGCCTGACCCCGCTGAGGCATAATTCCCGCGATAGAGGCCACATTGATCAGGAATCCTCCCTGACTGTGGGAACGAAGGATTGCCTCCGCCGCATATTTCATCCCTGCAAAGACTCCTTTACTGTTCAAATCAAAGATATTCTCATAATCCTCCATTTTATACTCATGCAGCGGAGTTCCTCCCTGCCCAATGCCCGCATTATTTACCATTCCATCCAATCTTCCATATTGAGAAACGGCCGTATCAACCAACTTTTTCATCTGTTTTGCATCGCTGCAATCTGTCTGCACAAAAACAGCCTCCCCGCCATTTCCACAGATCGCATCTGCCACCGCCTGTCCCTGTTCCACACTTCTGGCCGCGCAGACAACTTTCATGTCGTTAGCCCCATATACCTCTGCGACTGCTTTTCCAATCCCCCTGCTTGCACCTGTTACAATTACAACCTTTCCTTTTACTGATCTGAATGTGGCTGTCTTATTGGTCTCGTTCATTTCTCTCTCCTTATTCTTTTATAGTGGCTGTTTCCTGTCCTCAACCTCATTTTCATTATATGGAGAGTCTAAGAGTATCTCAATCATCAAAAAATCACCATATGTTATATAATCAACATATGGTGGTGCTTTGGTGAAAAATTAGACAGATGAATTTAAATTGATGCCTTTGTTCCGTATCGTAGGGTTAATACCACCCATCATTTTCATTAATTCGCCCATTGGTCCGCCTGATCCTTTGACATGGATGACCATGATCCTTTTATCGTGCTTGGGTGTCATTGGTATATTCGTCGCTAGATCAAGCAAAACTGAACTCTGTCTGTACTCTCATGGGCTCATATTTCCCAATCCACTTGCAATAAATGAAATAATACACTATAATAGACTAAGCGGTCTATTATTGGAGGTGCTTATGAAGAGAGAAGAACGAACAGCAATAACAATCAATAAGATTATAGAGTTGGGGATTGAAGAATTTGGAACGAAAGGCTATGAAGGGGCATCTTTAAATCGAATTTGCGAACAGGGCATACCAAAGGGATTACTATACCATAATTTCAAAAATAAAGATGCAGTGTATATTGCCTGTGTAGAAAAATGCTATAAGGATTTAACAAATGCACTAAAGGAATTGGGGGAAGGTGGCAGTTTGCAAAGCTATATGCAGGCTCGATTACATTTTTTTAATCAACATATTAACGAATCAAATATTATTTTTGAAACAATGTTAAAGGAGCCGAAGCATTTGACCAAAGAGATACGAAAAGCTAATTCCTGCTTTCAAGCATTCAACTATGCTTTTTTTTACAATATTATTTCGCAATACACATTACGAGAAGGTGTTACAAGAGAAGATGCTTTTCTATATTTCTCAGTTATACAAAGAATGTTCAATTCATTTATGGGAAACCTTGGACTTGATACATACACAAATGAGGAAGTAAAAGTATTGCATGAAGAAAAGGTATTGAAGTTTGTTGATCTGATGCTATATGGATTAGTAGAGAGTGAGGATTAGGTGGAATGACAGTAATAATTCATGTCTTAAGATGGATGTTGACGATTGTAATTGCGTTTATATGTGGGAAACTTGTTTCAAAAATAAAATTACCCTCAATACTAGGGTGGTTGATTGCAGGAATGCTTTTAGGGCCATTTGCGTGTAATCTTCTTCCACAAGAACTTCTGGATACAAATGTTTATAAGGGGATCATTCACGTTTTGGAGTGTACGGTTGGTTTATTGATCGGTACTGAACTTGTTTGGAGAAAGATAAAAAGCTGTGGGAAAGAATTGCTTGTCACTACGCTGACACAATCGCTCGGAACATTTATTGTTGTTTCAATTTCATTTTGTATTGTATTTGCATCCTGTGGGATTCCACTGTACTTAGCTTTTGTTTTTGGTGGTATTGCACTTGCAACTGCACCAGCACCGGCATTGTCCATTGTACAGGAATTTAAGACGGATGGATCTGTGACGAGAACACTGATTCCAATGGCAGCGTTAGATGATATTGTGGGAGTTATTGTATTTTTTACAACTATAACGATTGTTGCACGTCATCTGTCAGGAGGTGGATTGCCGATATACATGATTCCTGTGATGATAGTATTACCACTTCTAATAGGGCTTTTGTTTGGAATACCAACAGGATTTGTATTAAGGAAGATACAGCTGAAAAGTGGGATTGTTATTACACTCGTAATTGGCATTTTGCTGACTTCGATGGTGGGAAATTTGTGTAACACATATTTGATGCCAATACCACTCCTAAACTTTATGCTTATGGGTATGGCTTTTTCTGCAGCTTTTTCTAATTTGGTTTCGGAGGAAAAACTTGTTGAAATAATAAATGATTTTCAAGTAATACAAGCCTTTGCAATGGTCGTTGTTATTATCAATTTGGGGGCACCATTGGATTTCCACGCAATATTGGGTGCAGGATTGTTTACCGCAGTGTATATCATCATGCGTGCAGTGGGTAAATATTTCGGTGCGAGGGCAGGAGCAAAAATGACGAACATGCCAATGACAGTTCAGAAATATTTAGGATTTACTTTATTGCCGCATTCGGGTGTTTCGTTAGTGTTTACAGGGATTGCGGCATCCATGCTCAGCACTGCGGATACGCAGAGTGCTGCCGTTGTAACTGGAACAATCGCAGCAGCAGCGATAATCAATGAGATCATAGCGGTGATTATGGCAAAAAAAGGATTTGAGTGGGCGGGGGAGTTGAATGAGAAATAAAAGTTTCCATACAAAACTTAAACAAGCATGTTCAAGTCAAGCGAGGTTGGAAGCGTGAGTTCTCTGACCGTTTATACAGGAGGACGCATCCATCTCCTTCCCAATAGAGTGCTTTCAGCCGGTTGGCCTTGCGTCCGCAGAACAGAAACAAGCTGTTTGAGAATGGATCCAGCTTACTGCGGTTGGGGCTTGCATCCCGGAAATGGACCTGATAAATCTGTTCAAAATCCACGTTCCACCACACTTTTTATCATCACATATGGTTTTCTATGACAACTCTGCACTGCTTTTTATAACATGCAATTCCATATTTTAATATCCGCTTCATTCCCTCGTCACGCAATTGATCCTCATATTGCATGCTCCGTATCTGTTTCAGGGCCTGTTGGCATTCCGCCTCCAAATCACCACTATCAGAATATTTTACTTCAATAATAATACCTAACTCCTCATTATCAATTTCTATGGTGATATCACTGTATCCGTCACCTGATTCCCTGTTTGAAAATATCCCCCAGGATTCCTTAAACCCAAGAAGACCTAACAGAATGCCATGATAAAAGTTTTCTTTCATTTTCTTTTTCACAAAGGTGTCCCTGATACTGATAGTCTTTCGCAAATACTCCCTAAACAATCTCTCAACACCTTTTGCATCTCCCGATTTTAACGCCTCACAAAATGCATTTAAAGTCTCACCATCATGCTCAACAGTTTCCTTAAAATACTCCATGATCTGTCTGGTAAATATCTTTCTGATCTCCATGTTCGGGATAGCCAGACTAAAAACATCCCCGTCCGGTTTTCCCCGCTGTGTCAGGTAGCCGGTTGTAAACAAAACACTCCAGATATTGTCAACGGACTGATA
>ENA-UAPG01000040-UAPG01000040.1-human-gut-metagenome-genome-assembly--contig:-NODE-40-length-31606-cov-10.650883_pt1 | contig 31606 bp, 27 predicted proteins | sample MGYA00243478_ERZ654573 | MGnify/ENA primary metagenome ERZ654573 (study PRJEB26926, sample SAMN06164711) | human gut metagenome | biome: ENVO:00009003; feature: ENVO:2100002; material: ENVO:00002003... | reverse complement strand
TACAATGGTGGATACCATTTCCATGTGAGCCAGTTCCTCTGTACCTGTATCGTTATCGGTATTGTACACGTGAAGTAATGATTAACGTGGTGCTGCCTGTACGGAAGTGTTATACTATAAGAAAAAAGGAGGAGTATGATATGTACAAAACAGAAACTTACACAGCAGTGGTACCGGTGGAAGACTACATAGAAGGTTATGTGGATGTGGACACGTTTTTAGAGTGCTGCAGAGCATGTCCGAATTACGATACGGTATGGTCCTGCCCGTCTTACGATTTTGACGTTTTATCATACTGGAGAAAATATAAGACTCTGGAACTGACCGCCGTTAAAATAATCTTTGACGATGATTTTGCGGGAAAGGCATTTACAAAGGAGGAGCAGGATGAGATCCTTGGGCAGTCCCTCCGTGTGGAGAAGGGAAAGTTGTCGGAAATACTCTGGGAAAAAGAAAAAGAATATCCGGGCAGTATCAGCCTGTCGGCAGGTTCCTGCGATCTGTGTCAGGGAAACTGTACCAGACCGGATAAAAAAGCGTGTCGTTTTCCGGAAAAGATGCGTTATTCCATAGAATCCATCGGAGGCAATGTGGGGCTTACACTCAGTAAGCTCATGGGAATCGAGCTGGAATGGATGGAAGAGGGGAAGCTGCCTCATTATTTTGTGCTGGTGTGCGGGCTTTTAAGGTAAACGGTTACTATTCACAGCCCTGCAAAAACGCAGTCTGTAAACAGTAACACGCTTCGCGATGCACAGATATGGAGCATTCTGCCCCATATCGCGCTGACTGCCTCGGGATTTTCATGCGCAAGCGCATAAAAACACCTCGCGGGATAGCAGCCGTGAATAGTAACAGTAAACTGCAAATGGGTAAAAAAGGAACTTGACAGAGAATGTCATTTGTTATACACTTTTATCATAAACTTTTAAAAGTATACGATAAAAGTGAAAAGGAGAATGCATATGGACACTCTGACTGCCAGACCAAAAGTATTAAAACAGGCAAATCTTTCCCTCATACGGAAAGTCCTGAAAGCAAAAGGAACTGCCACCAGGGCAGAGATTGCCTATGAGACAAAGATCAGTTCCACCACAGTCCGTTCCCTGTTGTCTGAAATGATGCAGAACGGAGAAATTGAGAGTGTTGGATACGATGAGTCCAGCGGAGGAAGAAAAGCGGAGCGCTATGGATTCAGGCCCGATCGGTATTACGGTGCAGCTTTCTGTATCACAGGAGACCAGATTTACGGTTTGCTGATCAATGTCTGCAGCGAGATCGTGGAAAAAACAAGGTTGCAGGCGGTCAACGGTGATTTTGAGAGCGCCGTCACCGACTGGCTGGATGAGCTGGTCAAAAAAAGAGAACTCAAGTCCATAGGCATTGGCGTGCCCGGAGCAGTGGAAGGGGGAGGGTATTGGAGGACCAATGAGACTGACGGGAAATTATATAAAGTAAATATAGGTGACAACCTTGAAAAACGGTATAAAATCCCGGTAGTGCTGGAAAATGACTTAAATGCCACTGCCATCGGATTCGGTCGGTGTTACGCAAAGGAGTTTCCATGTGAGAACCCGAATAACGTGAATATGGCATTTCTCTATTTTGAAAAGGGCTGTGTAAGCGCAGGCTTTATCGCAGGGGGCAGGGTTGTCCGCGGAAATAATAATTTTGCGGGGGAGCTGGGATTGCTGCCCATGGAACACGGAAAGACGCTGGATGCCTGTATGGCAGAGCCTATGGAGGACGTCAGATATGTAAACCTGGTGGTCCAAGTCATCAGTTTTATCTGCGGAATTCTAAATCCGCAGTATGTGGTCCTTGGCGGTCCCAGTCTGCGGAAGAGCTGTATCGGGCCTGTTGGTGACGGCCTTTCCGCCTTTCTGCCGAAGCATCTTCTGCCTGAGATCCTCTATTCTAAGGATGTGTGGCAGGATTATTTTGACGGTATGGCAAGTCTTACCGCCGGGAAAATGTTCGACGAGGTACAGTTTGTAAAGGAGCAGCCATGTTTATGAGTAAGAGAGAGAAAATCCTTGATACCGGACCCCGGGTCTGTTTCTTTGTGCAAACTGGGTTCGGAACGGCATTTACTTATCTGACCAGCGGTGTATTCCTGAGTGGGTTTGCACTTCTTATGGGGGCAGGGGATGTGCTGGTCAGTTATCTGAGTGTGGTGGTAAATATCTGTGGTGTGCTGATCCTTGGGCTTGCACCATATTTGGAACGGTTTCAGAGCCGTAAGCGGCTGACGGTCATATTTACGGTGTTGTCCAGAACAGCTACGCTTTTTATTGTCATCATACCGGCTGTGGTTCCAAGGAAGATACAGATTCCGGCATTTATCCTGGCTGTGGTTACAGCTTTTACACTGCAGGCCCAGGCAGCGGTGGCTCTGAACCAGTGGATGATGGGCTTTATAGATGAAAAGAAAAGTGGTCAGTACATATCACTGAGACAGACACTCACCCTGAGTGTTACCGTTATTTTGTCCGTGACAGGTGGTATCTGGATGGATCATATGAAGGGAAAGTACCTGGGATTTGTTGTTTTATTTGGCGCGGCAGCCCTGATGAGTGTCTTTGAGATCATACTGCTTTTGCGGACACCGGATGGTGCCCCGTACCGGCCTGCCGGGATGGGGTGCAGACTTCGGGACGCGCTGAAGGTTCCCCTTAGGGACCGGACTTTTATGGGGTTTGTGATCTATATTCTGGCATTCTATCTGCTTCTTAATATTTCAGACAGTTTTACCATGGTGTATATGATAAAATATCTGGCGCTGCCTTATAAAACAGTGACAGGAATGTATATGATCATTTCTCTGCCCCAGATTGTGCTGCTGGGCTTTTGGGGAAGGATCAGTGATAAGCGGGGGCATGCGTTTGTTTTGAAAACCTCGGTGTGGCTGTTTGCCGGGGAGACACTGTTCATGTCTTTTGCAGCGCCAAAAAACTGGTTCTTGTTTATACCGGCGGCGTTTCTCGTGTCCTCCGCCGCGAATGCCGGTTTTGTGGTTGCGGTTTTTAACAGGAGATATGAGCTGATGCCAAAAGGAAACAGAATTCTGTATGACAACTTTTATACAGCAATGATCGGGCTTGGATTTATTTTGGGGCCAATGATCGGTGGGGCCATAAAAGGCATTCTGGAGTCAGGTGCTGCCGTGAGATCTGCTGCCGCTATGAACGGGATACGTGGTCTATATCTGATATCCACAGCGGGAATTTTGCTTCTGCAGGTGATTTACTACCATCTGCAGGGAAAAAGGGAGGTGTGTGTCCATGTCAAAGGTTGATTTCCATATCCATACCAAGTTTAGTGATGACGGAGAATTTTCTCCGGGAGAGATTGTCAGACAGTGTGAGGCCGGCGGGATGGAGTGGATTGCTGTTACAGACCATAATTCTGTCCGCGGCGTGTCAAAAGCTATGGAGGAAGCTGTTTCTGTCCGGGTCATATCCGGTGTGGAGCTGGATTGTGTGTACAGGGGGCATGATTTTCACCTTTTGGGATATGGCATTGATGTGTCCCGGGAGGAATTTTGGGAGATAGAACAGGATATCCTCAACCAGGAGAGAAGGGCAGCAGAGGAAAAGATCCGGCTGTTTTCGCAGGCATCCGGCATTTATGTTGATGCAGATAAGATTCTTGCAGACTCAGAAAATGGTGTTGTGACAGGAGAGCAGATCGCTGCGTATGTCCTGGGACGGAAGGGAGCAGAGAGAGATGAGAGACTGGTACCTTATCTTCCCGGCGGACAGAAAAGTGATATGCCCAATGTGCGGTTCTACTGGGATTTTTTCTCCAAAGGAAAGCCTGCCTATGTGGAGATCTCTTATCTTTCCCTTCCTGATGCTGCAGCTCTGATACACAGCGCCGGTGGCATGGCGGTTCTTGCGCATCCGGGCCAAAACCTGAAAGGGGATGATGAACTGCTGGCTGGAATAATGGAGGAGAAGATTGACGGGATTGAGGCATTTTCTTCTTATCACAGCAGGGCAGAAGCGGCGCATTATCTGGAAGCTGCTATACAGGGCGGTCTTCTTGTTACCTGCGGCAGTGATTTTCATGGCAGACATAAGCCCAATATCAGGCTGGGCGGCCACAACGCCCTGTGGAGTGACGAAAAACTCCTGTCGGAAATGAAAAAAAGCCCCTTACTGAGGCAGCCTGTTCTTTTATAGAACAGGCTGTCCGGTCAGGAGCGGGAAGTGCTTATAATACATCCTCTGCTTCACATCCGCAGGCAAACGGTCCTGCAAGAGGCATCATATCGCGTTTTTTACCGAAATAATCCTGGTCAAACACAATAGGAGTTCCGTCAGGCGCTTCAAATTTCTGTTCCGGCTCAAAAGCCTCACCCAGCATTTCCGTGCTCACAAACGGGGTCTCGAATTTTGGAAGGAATTCATACAGATTCGTCTCCAGGCGGTATTCGCCGCCTTCTTCTTTCAATTCCAGTGTGATCTTGTGTTCCTCATCCACTTTATAATTTTCCTCTGCATCGCACGGTTTCGCGCCGTTAAAGTATACGTTGCCTCCGGTGTAGATAGGAAGATGGTCATAATAGATGTCTTTGTTGTCGTGGTCCACAGCAGTCTCTGCGTTGAAACGTCCAAAGTATGTCTCTGCCGTGGGATATCCGTCGTACGGTTTCGTACCGCAGATAAACTGGTATTTATCCATGGTTCCCATGCCTTCAGCCTCTGCATAGGCAACCAGGTCCCGGCGGATTTCCTTCTGTACAAATATGTTGTTGTAGAAGCGTGCATCACCGTGGAGGATGGTCATGAAACCGGCAACCTCTGTGCGGTGCGGAACGTGGTATGGTGTATATCTTGGGGTAGGCAGATGTTGACCGCCGTTATCCACTCCGGCGCCTACCCAGGTAAAGGAGCCTGCGATCAGGTTGTGTACAAGAGCAGTGCCCTGTGTGCTGATGCGGCATGCGCAGTCGGACAGGAGCAGGTTGTTGTCAACCAGTGTGGGACCATGGGAAACCTCTATAAAAATATCCTCAGCCAGAGCCAGTCCATTGGCGATCTTGGTACCTTTTGGCGGAACATTGTCGTGGAACAGGTTCTGTGTGACACGGGTTCCCTGTGCCTGCCAGTCAAGCCACAGACCACGGGTGCAGTGGTGGAAATGGTTGCGGCGGATGATCACATCAATGGCAGCATGCATTTTGATACCGCCGATTTCCGCACCGGCCAGGTCCTGTTTGTTATTGATATGGTGAATATGGTTGTCCTCTATGACAGAGAACACACCGCCTAAATGTCCTACAATTCCGGTCTGCCCACAGTCATGGATGTTACAGCGGCGGACTGTGTGAGAGCCGATGTTCTCTTTGGTCCATCCCTCTGTCTGTGCCTGGCAGATAGCATCACGTTCTGTCTGGGTGCCGTCTTTATAGAATTTGGTGGTCCACTTGTTTTCATTGTTGGGCTGCAGATATTTTCCGAGGGAAATACCGGAGCATTTGGAATCAGAGACTTCACAGTCCTCGATGATCCAGCCTTTTGACCAGTGAGGGCCGATCATGCCTTCCTGGTAAGCAGTGGGCGGTGCCCAGGTAGTAGCTGCCTGTTTTACGGTAAATCCGGACAGGGTGATGTAATTTACACCTGTCTTATCCGGATAGAAACAGTTTCGGCGCACATTGATCTCAACAGTTTCCTCATTAGGGTCAGCGCCCTGGAAATTGGCGTAGATTACCGTGAAGGCACCGTCCTGTTCGGTATACCATTTGTAGAGGGTAAAATCCGGGTCCCAGGAGCCTTTGTATACGGTTGGGTTTGCCACGTCTTCCAGTGAAAATGTCTCGTACATGGATTTGCCGTTTATGTATACTTCTCCGGTATGGACCGGTTCCTGAGCGCGGTACCAGTCACCTGCGATCACTGTGGTGTAGGGATTGTAGCTGCCGAAGATTCCATTAGGGATGCGGGCCATCCATACATTCCCTTGGTGCTGCGTCCAGTTTTTTACAGGTTCCGCGCCGGTTATGACAGCGGCCAGCGGCTCCTCAGAGCGGTATACAATGCGGTTCTGGTCATCTGTACCGCCGTTTGCCGGATTTACATATTCCCGGTAGATACCGGGAGCTACCAGGACTTCATCACCTGCACAAGCGATCTTAGCTGCCTCGCTGATGGTCTGGAACGGTTTTTCTTTTGTACCGCATCCGTTTCTCGGAGCATTTGCGGCTACATAATAAATCATAGGTGTATCCTCCTTTGATCGTGTTAAGCGTATTTTCTATTGACCTTTTCGGTCTCGCAATAATATAATTATACTGTGGATTTAGGTATATAAAAATAATCATACTGCCTAAAAATATAAAAATCCTGCCATTTACGGAGGGGCCTATGGTACAATTCAGAAAATTTGATATAGACGGAAGAAAAAAAGAGAAAATCGTATTTCAAAACCAGATGCTTCACTATGGACTGTATGTGCCAAGGCCGGAGGCGTATTTCTTTGGGGATATTCCCTGGCATTGGCACGATGAATTTGAGTTCGGGCATATTTTAGGGGGAAGTATGCAGTATAAAACCAATCATCACGAATTTATACTGCATGAAGGAGACGGGATCTTTATCAATTCCGGTGTCCTGCATTATCTCCATCCCCTAAAGCCTGTGGAGGATGTGAGACTGCAGTCCCAGTTCTTTGACCGGTCTTTTTTGGCGGGTGCTTCCGGAAGTATACTGGACATTAAATATATTGCTCCGGTGTTGGAACAGAGACAGCTTGATGCAGTGCCGCTTTACTGTTCCGAGGCGGGGAGCGCCAAATTTCTGGAAAAAATGAGAGAAGGCGCAGAGCTGAGCATCAAAGGGGAGCGTTTTTTTGAGCTGCGCCTCAGAAGCCTTTTTTCGGAACTCTGGGAGATTGTGTATTCCTGGGCCATGGATGAGAATAAGAAGGGAACAGGGTACAATACCCTGGAGGACGAACGGATCAAACAGATGCTGTCCTATATCCAGGAACATTACAGTGAGAAGATAACAGTAGAGGACATTGCTTCCAGCATACATATCAGTCAGCGGGAGTGCTACCGCTTGTTCCAGACAAGTCTTGGGGAGACACCCGGGGAATTTATGGTTTCCCTGCGCCTTCAGAAGGCGCAGGAGCTTCTGCGCTATACGGATAAAAGTGTCCTGGAGGTGGCTGTGGAGACCGGCTTTGGGACCAGCAGCTACTTTGGGAAAATTTTTAAGCAGTACCACCATATAACGCCGAAACAGTACAAAAAGCTCAATGTTGACAAGAGTGACCGCCCGGTACAGGATACTTGACAAACCGAATGTTTCTCATGCCGGCAGTTCCCCGTCCGCAGGCATCCGCTTTATCTCTTTCCGAACCAGAAGAACAGCCAGAATACCGGCAGCCCCATCTGCGATAGGACCTGCGTACATGACTCCGTCAATTCCCATAAAGAGCGGGAAAATCAGGATCAGCGGAATCAGAAACAGGATCTGCCTGGTCATGGAGAGCACGATGCCTCTGGTAGCTTTGCCGATGGAGGTGAAAAAGTTTGCTGTCACCGGCTGCAGGCCGTTTAAAAAAGTACAGAACATAAAAATGCGGAAATACTTCTGGGCAAATTGATAATAGAGTTTATCACCGGAACCGAAAATTCCCACGATCTGCCGGGGGAAAAGCTGGAAACATATAAAGGCGGCAACAGCCAGTATGGTTGCAGTTCCGGCAGCACACAGATAGGTCTTTTTTACACGGGTATAGTTTTTGGCTCCGTAATTGAACCCCACAATAGGCTGGGATCCTTGGGCAATCCCAATGACAATGGACAGAAACACCATGTTTACTTTGGCCACGATCCCTACCACAGCCAGAGGTATGTCGCTTCCGTAAACGGAATGTGAACCATAGTGGCGCAGGACATTGTTCATGGTTATCTGTACCACAGTGAGGGCCAGCTGGTTAAAGCAGGAGGCCATTCCAAGGGAGGCGATAGCCTGCACACAGGACATCCTGGGAATGAGATTCTTCAGCTTCAAATGTACGGTCTTATACCGCGGAAGATAGAAGAGGACCATACAGGCAGAAAAAACCTGACCGATCACGGTTGCCCATGCAGCACCGGCGATCCCCCAGCCAAAGGTAAAGATAAACAGAGGGTCCAGCACTGTGTTGATCAGTGCGCCGGAGACCATGGAGATCATGGAATATGTGGGACTGCCGTCTGCCCGGATTAAATGGTTGCCTCCGGTTGTCAGCATAAAAAAGGGGATACCCCAGGTAGTGATACCCACATAAGTCATGGCATAAGGCAGAACTTTGGGGGTAGCACCGAAGGCCAGGATCAGCGGTTTTAAAAACAGGCGGATAATGATTATCAGGACAATGCCGCACAGTATCAGACTGCCAAAGCCGGTGCCTGCAATATGCTTTGCCTTTTCTTCATGCTTGCGGCCAAGTTCCAGATTAAAGTTGGATGCTCCTCCGATCCCTATAAGAAGAGCGATTGCCGTGGTTATGGTGGTGATAGGGAAAGCCACATTGGTTGCGGCGTTTCCGTACATACCGACACCCTGCCCGATGAAGATCTGGTCCACAATGTTATAAAGTGCATTTACCAGCATACTGATAATGGCCGGCACTGCGAATTTGGGCAGTAATTTACCAATGGGACTGAATCCCAAAGGGTTTTCTTTTATCTGTTGTGTGTTCTCCATAAAATAACTCCATCCTTTCTAGTTTTATTTTAAGCGATTTTGAGGAGAAATCCAATATAAAATTTTAAAAAAGGGTTAGATTGCATAAAGAAGCTTGACAAAAAATTACTTGGGATAGTATAATTTTGCTTGAAATGGGTTTCAAAAATAATTCGGAAATAAAATGCAGAAATACCAGGAAAAATCTTATATATTCCAGCACTATTTTTTTGTATATATTGAAACCGATTTCATATGGGAGGGTGTCCCCATATTGTACATAGCAAGTGATCATCCGGTCATCCGAATCCTTGGGACAGGATGTGCTTGAATAAATTTTTAAGGAGAGAGTTATGGAACAGACAAAGGCGAAGAGAAAGCGGCGCTCAAAATTCCTGAGTGCCCTGCTGGCGGTCTGCGTATTATTCTCAGGCGGCGGAATGACAGTTCCGGTGCAGGCGGATGCAGGACAGACGGAGCAGAACACCATTGTAAACGGAGCATTGTGGTATGATGACCGTGGAGAGAACATTCAGGGACACGGCGGCAATATCCTGGAGTATGAGGGCAGATATTACTGGGTAGGGGAGTACAAGGAGAACGCCAATTTCAGCGGCATTGCCCTTTATTCGTCCTCAGACCTGGCAGACTGGAAGTTTGAGAACATGATTCTGACACCGGATACGCCGGATGATGACGGTACCATAGGCTTCTGTACCATAGAGCGTCCAAAGCTGATTTATAATGGATCGGAATTTGTACTGTGGGCACATTGGGAAAATGGCAAAGATTATGGAGAATCAAAATTGATCGTAGCCAAATGTGATACGGTCAACGGTGATTACGAATTTGTAGATCGATTCAATCCCAAGTCCAGAACTTATAATGCGGAAACCGGTGAATATGAGATAACTACCAACCGTTCCCTGGATATGACTATTTACAATGATACGGAAACCGATGCGGATGGAACGATACATAACCAGGCATATCTGATTTCCGCCAATGGTCATAATATGGCACTTTATAAGCTGACCCAGGATTGTATGGATGTAATTCCTGAGGAGAGTTACCAGTTTTGGATGGGAGCAGGAAGGGAGGCTCCTGCCCTTGTAAAATCCGGGGATTATTACGTGCTGGTGACTTCAGGTCAGTCCGGCTGGTATCCCAATCAGTCCATGTATGGGTATACAAAAGATATCACAGATCCCAACGGATGGACACCGGCAGATGAACTGAAAACCATTGGAAACAATTCAACCTTTTACAGCCAGCCAACCAATATCGCTGCGATTGGGGAAGGACAGTACATTTATATGGGTGACCGCTGGAATCCCGGTGCGTTGGGAAAATCCACATTCGTATGGCTTCCGCTCAATATAGAAGCCGGGGAGGATGGGGTTGCCGCATCCATGGATTATGTGGATGAGTGGTCATTTAATGCAGAAAGCGGTAAAGTTGAGCTTCCGGACAGCGAACTGGTATCACAGGAAAAAACAGCGGAGGCCAGCGTGGCAGGTAGTGATGCACATCCGGTAGAGCAGGCTGTGGACGGCATTTGTGACACTACCTTGGAATGGGGGAACAGCAACTATTTTGCGCCTGCATCCGTGCCCTTTTCCTACACGATTGACCTGGAAGAGGTATATGATCTAAACAGATTTGACCTTTCCACACGTCTGTGCAACGGCTCCGAGACTTATTACCAGTACCGTGTGGAGGGAAGCAATGACAAAGTAAACTGGGAACAGATTCTGGATGAGTCCTCCAATACAACGGCTGCCTTTAGAAGCAATCCTGTAAGCGGGTCCTACCGTTATGTGAGACTGACCGTGGACAATGTGGTCAATGCACATAACGGCAATGGGGCGGCCTGGGCAGCGGGACTGGTAGAGGTGGAAGTCTATGCCTCTCAAAAAACGGCTTCCCATGAAGTCCTGGATATTTTATATGAACAGTACAAATCCGTTGAGCAGGGCTATTACACCAGAGCTTCCTATAAAGAATTCCAGAAAGCACTGAAGACAGCAAAAGAAATTCTGGAAAAAGGGGAAGCGGCAGAGTCGGAATATAAAGATGCTGTAAAAGCGCTCAAGACTGCATACGAGGGGTTGAAAAAGGGTGCCGGGACTCCGGTGAAAGTGACGGGAGCGGTCAGTGATACGGCAACTACAGCGGGCACACTTCCGGCATTGGCGCCTGTAGTGATGGTGGAGACACAGGAAGGTCTGTCCGCAGAGGCAGAGATTGACTGGAATATTTCAAAAGAACAGTTCACCTCCCCTTACAGTACAGTTTCTGTAGAGGGAGTAGTGAGAAATACGGATTTGAAAGTGAGCTGCAGTGTGGAAGTGATTCCGGATAACCTGATCTATTTTATTGACTGCGGTACACAGGGAACAGGCTCCGGGGCATTCAATGCAGTAGCTGCGTCAGGAATTGTGCTGAAGAATCAGGTATCTGACCAGGCCTATTCTGAGGAGAGCGGCTGGGGTATCTTAAGTGGATATGATGGAGCAAAGACAGGGGAACATGCTGATAAATTCACTACCGGATACTATGGAGTCAATGCAGCAGGAAAAGAGAAAGGCTATGCCTACAAATTTACATTGGATGCAGGGGAATATGATATTACAGTGCAGTCCCATGAGTGGTGGTCAGGCCCGCGTACCAGTAATTTTGAAGCTGTTTATACAACAGCAGCCGGTGAGTCACAGTCCGTTATGATCGCGGAAGGACTGTCTGTGGGAAATGGCTACAGCCCCAATGCAATAGGCAGCGGCAGGCTCACCCTGGAGGAAAAGACAGAGGTACAGCTTAATGTCTACGCTTCCACAAATCAAGGGGCAGTCATTACATTTCTGGGTATTGCAAAGACCGGTGAAAAACCCGACAAGGGAGAACTTATCCGTCTGTATGAAGCAAACAAGGATAAAGAATCCGAAAAATATACAGAGGAGAGCTGGCAGGCCTTTCAGGAAACCCTTGACCGGGCAGATGCAGTCATCAGAAATGAGGAAGCAGATGCGGAAATGGTGAAGAATGCAAAAAATTCTTTGGTAGAGGCTGTACTGAACTTAAGAGTTGATAAATCCGTACATACAGATGTGCTGGAAACCTTGATCGGTCTGAATAAGAGCAAGAATCCGGAAGATTATACGAAAGATAGCTGGGCTGCCTTTGAGCAGACACTTTCAGCAGCCGTAAATCTCCTGGAACAGGGAGAATATACACAGGTATCTGTGGATGAAGCCGCCAATGCAATTTTGGAGGCAGCAGGAAAGCTGACTGCTTCCACAAAGGCGGATAAAATCGATCTGCAGGCTCTCGCTTCCGTATTTGAGGAAAAGGATTTAAGCATTTATACAAGAGAAACCAGGGATATCTGCCAGGCAGCTTTTGACAATATGCAGACAGTCCTGGAAAATGACTCGGCTGTTCAGGCAGATGTGGATAGAGCAGCAGAGGCAGCGACAGATGCAGTGGCCGGGCTGGAACTTCAGGAAATAGCTGAAGGAGGAACGACTATAGGGCTTTCCAATCTTCTGGAGCTTTGTGTACAGTACAGAGAGGAAAATTATACACAGGACAACTGGAGTATTTATTCTGAGAAAAAGCAGGCAGCAGAGGCACTTCTTCAGAAGCATTCAGTTACAGAAATTGTAGCAGAAAAGGAGGAATCCGAGGATACGGCAGCGGATATAAGCCAGGCAGAGATAGATGCTGCCGCCGCGGAACTTTATAGCGCCATGAAAGGCCTGGTGAAGATCCAGAAGGAAAATCTGGCGGACAAGACAGGACTGCAGAATCTGTATGAGATGACGGGCATTCTGTCAGAAAGTGATTATACAGCAGAAAGCTGGGAAAAGCTTGTAAAGGCGCAGGAGGCAGCCAAAGTGATCCTGGATTCTGAGCTGGCTGACCAGCAGAAGACAGATGAGGCAGCAAACACACTCCTTCAGGCGGCAAAAGAACTGGTAAGGGAAGAGGATGCTGCAAAACAGGCAGATAAGACATCCCTTCAGAATGTGTACGATGTGTGTGCAGGATATCTGGAGGAGAATTACACAAAAGAGAGCTGGGAGGCATTTAAAGCGGCAAAAGAACAGGCCGGTGTGGTACTTCAGAAAGAAGACGCCAGTCAGGCGGAAATCGACCAGGCAAAAGATACACTCCTCACAGCAATCAAAGGCCTTGTACAAGCGGAGCAGCCTCAGATTGCGGATAAGAGCAGTCTGCAGCAATTGTTCAATGCAGCGTCAAAGCTTAATAAGGAAGACTTTACAGAGGAATCCTGGAAGGCACTGCAGGCAGCGATGGAATCGGCAAAAACTCTGCTGGCCTCCGAAGAGGCATCCCAGGAAGAAGTCAATACCGCTGCGGATGCTCTTGATAAAGCAGTGAAAGGTTTGAAGACGGCAGACAAGAAAGAGTCATCTGATAAGGAAAAAAATACGAATAACGGCACAGACACAGGGAATAAGAAGAATCCAAAGGCCAATGCGGGAAATGCAGCTAAGATAAAAACAGGCGGCGTAAAAACAGGAGATTCCACCCCCATTGCTCTGTTTATAGGAACTGGAGGGATTGCGCTTGCCGGGATTACTTATCTTTTGGCATCCAGAAGAAAAAGAAACAAGTAGGGCGGCAAACCGGTGTGGATCTTTGCCGGTGAGAGTGAAGACAATGAGCACTATTAAATAAGTTTAAACCTGAAACAGAGCGGCAGCAGCTTGTAATGAGCGCTGACCGCTCTGTTTTTTAATTGTCTTTTAAAGAAAAGTATTGACAGAACCGAAAATACTTTGTATATTATATATGAACATATGAATAAACGTTCATATGAAGGAAAAAATATTTAATAGGGAGAATAAAGTTATGAAAAAAACATTTAAGCTGTTAGATTTAGACTGTGCACACTGTGCCGCAAAAATTGAGGACTCCGTGAGAAAGATAGAAGGGGTAGCTGGTGCTGAAGTGAATTTTTTGAATCAAAAAATGGTTTTAGAGGCAGATCAGGAACGTTTTCAGGAAATTGCAGAGAAAGCGGTTACACTGATCCGGAAAATAGAACCGGATGTCACAGTAAAGAAAATCTAAATCCGTGGCGGCAGGCCTGCGGGACTGCCGCTGTCAATTCAAAGAAAGGATGAGAAAAATGACCAAAAAACAGAAAAAACAATTATATAGGATTCTGACGGCTGTTCTTATTTTCCTTCCGGTTTTATGGCTTCCCATGAATGAAACAGGAAAATTTATAGGATTTCTGGTCTGTTATGCAGTGATCGGGTGGGACATTATCTGGAAAGCCATTTCCAATATTCTCCACGGTCAGGTGTTTGATGAAAATTTCCTGATGACAGTAGCCACTGTGGGTGCGATGTACTTGGGAGACTATAAAGAGGGCGTTACAGTCATGTTGTTTTATCAGGTGGGAGAGTTATTTCAGTCTTATGCTGTCAGCAAATCACGCCGTTCGATTGCAGGGCTGATGGATATACGGCCTGACTATGCCAATGTGGTGCGGGAAGGAAAAGAAACCAGAGTTGACCCGGACGAAGTTCTTGTAGGAGATGTGATACTGGTGAAGCCGGGAGAACGGGTACCTCTTGACGGAACGGTTCTGGAGGGAAATTCCACTTTAGATACCTCCGCGCTCACCGGGGAATCCATGCCCAGGGAAATCGGAGCCGGCGCAGAAGTCATCAGTGGATGTATTAACCAGACAGGGACGCTGAGAATCCGTGTAGGCAGGCCTTACGGAGAATCAACGGTATCTAAAATACTGGATTTGGTAGAGAATGCCAGCAGTAAGAAGTCAAGATCCGAGGCATTTATCACAAGATTTGCAAAATATTATACGCCTTCTGTTGTAGCCGCGGCCGCGCTGCTGGCTGTTTTACCGCCTCTGCTTATGGGGCAGGCATTTACACCCTGGATACACAGAGCCCTCACATTCCTTGTGATTTCCTGCCCGTGTGCCCTTGTGATCTCTGTTCCCCTGAGTTTCTTTGGAGGAATCGGCGGTGCTTCAAAATGTGGTGTGCTGATTAAGGGAAGCAATTATTTGGAAGCTCTTGCAAAAGCAGAGACAGTGGTGTTTGATAAAACAGGAACACTGACAAAAGGGTCCTTTGCTGTGACAAGATGTTATCCCCAGGGGATTTCCGGTGAAAGACTGCTGGAACTGGCCGCCTGTGCGGAAAAAGACTCCAGCCATCCCATTTCCAGGTCTATTGTGAAAGCATACGGAAAAGATACAGAACGGTTTGGAGTTACCGATGTGCAGGAGATCGCGGGCCATGGCATCTCTGTCTCTCTGGATGGGAAAAAGGTACTGGCCGGAAATACAAAGCTGATGAGATTAAAAAACATACCGTTTCAGCCTATTGCCGAAGCAGGTACAGTTGTGTATGTTGCCGAAGATGGGAAATACCGGGGGGCTGTTCTGATTGAGGATGAGATCAAGGAGGATGCAGCGTTTGCAGTCAGGGAACTGAAAAAAGCCGGTGTCCGGAAAACCGTTATGCTCACCGGAGACGCGAAAGCTGTGGGAGAAAAAGTGGCAGAAAAACTGGGGCTGGACCTGGCTTATACAGAACTGCTTCCTGCGGATAAAGTGGAGCATATGGAGAGACTGCTGGCAGAGACAAGCGAAAAGGGCAGGCTGGCCTTTGTTGGGGACGGAATCAACGATGCCCCTGTACTTGCCAGGGCTGACATCGGAATTGCCATGGGAGGTCTGGGGTCTGATGCGGCCATCGAAGCGGCAGACATTGTCATTATGACAGATGAGCCGTCAAAAATCGCGTCAGCTATGGGCATTTCAAGAAAAACACTGCGGATCGTCCGCCAGAATATAATATTTGCCCTGGGAGTCAAAGGCATTATGCTGCTTCTGGGAGCTTGTGGAATTGCGTCCATGTGGGCAGCTGTTTTTGCGGATGTAGGCGTATCTGTCATTGCCATCTTAAACGCAGTACGTGCACTGAGGGTGCCGAAGGAAGACAGGGTGCTGAAGAAGGAGAGCATCCGGGAGACTGCTGCTGCATAAGTAAAGAGAAGTAAAATCAGTTTGTAACCGTTCGGATCACCGAGCGGTTACGTCAATTTCACTAAGTTGTGCCGGCTGCTTTTGTCCATTATTTACGAAAACATGGTACTGTGGTAAAATTATCTCCGAATAATATTGACAGAAAAGGAAAAAGGATTATAATGAACTTATTACTTGTCCTACAAGTTGAGGCGAAGGGAAGAGATATGAAGATAAAACGTGTCAATGTAACCAGCCAGGTGGTGGATTATCTGAAGAAGAATATTGAATCAGGAAACTGGGCCGTTGGGGAGAAGATACCATCAGAGAATCAGATGACAGAAGAACTGGGTGTGAGCCGTTCCAGCATCAGAACCGCGCTGCAGTACCTGATTGGCCTGGGTGTTCTGGAAAGTGTGCATGGAAAAGGTACCTATCTGATCAACAGCCGTGTGGAAAACTGGGATGAGACTGAGAACAAAATTACATCGGAGGACTGCAGGGATATTGAAAAAGTACTGGAATTCAGAAAGATACTGGAACCGGATGCCTGCAGATTGGCGGTGGAAAAGTCTACCCCTGAGATTATGACCGCTCTGGAGACATATCTGGAGCAGATGCAGATGTTTCAGGGAAACCGGGAAAAGTTTGTAAACGCAGACCTGAAGTTCCATGAGGTCATCTGCCGTTCAACCGACAATCCTTTACTGGAAAAAAGTCTTCACAAAGTTTTTCAGGAGACAAGGCAGAATCATGAGCAGATGAATGAACTGTTTGGTTACGATTCAGGTATTCATTATCACGCTCAGATTCTGGATGCGTTTAAAAACAGGGATGCAGATGCGGCCCATGATATTATGTATGAGCATCTGGATGCTGCCATGAAAAAACTGTAAGTAGTTCTGCCGGATGGGAAACGTTGTGCATTTCAGAGCGGCAGATATGAAAGTTGGACAGTTACTGCCTGTTTTGATAATGGAACAGGCAGTTATATGGGGAAAAGACAGGGGCGATCATGATTTCATACGCTAACTTGTATGACGAGTAACAAGTAATAGGAGGAGAAAGATGTCAGTTAAAATTCAGGACATTCGGGTCATATGTACGGCGCCGGAGGGTATCAACCTTATTGTGGTCAGGGTGGAGACAAATCAGCCGGGATTGTACGGTTTGGGATGTGCCACATTTGCATACCGCCATTTAACGGTCAAACATTTGATTGAGGAGTATTTGAAACCGCTTCTTCTGGGGCGTGATGCGGAGAACATTGAGGAATTATGGCAGCTCATGCATCAAAACGGCTACTGGAGGAACGGCCCGATTGAAAATAACGCCATATCCGGTATTGATATGGCCTTGTGGGATATCAAAGGAAAGATGGCAGATATGCCGCTGTATCAGCTATTCGGAGGCAGAGTGAGAGAAGGGATACCGGTTTACCGCCATGTGGACGGGAGAGATATTGAGGAAATCTGCGATAATATCCATAGATTTCAAGAGATGGGCATTACACATCTGCGCTGCCAGTGCGGCGGCTACGGCGGGACCCCTTACGGACAGACACCTAAGACAGCACCTGTGGGGGCGCATGACGGCATGTATCTGGATTCCAGAAAATATGTTCGCGACACAGTCAAGCTTTTTGGGGAAATCCGTGACAGAATCGGGTATGACATGGAATTGGTACATGATGTACATGAGAGGATCGCTCCTGTGGAAGCCATCAAACTGGCTAAAGAATTGGAACCCTTTGATTTGTTTTTCCTGGAGGACCCGGTACCCCTGGAACAGACAAACTGGCTGAAAAATATGCGGGAGCAGACCAGCATCCCCATTGCCCAGGGAGAGCTTTTCAATAATCCCAGAGAGTGGAAACAGCTCATTGCGGAACAGCTGATTGATTTCATTCGTGTACATATCAGCCAGATTGGGGGGATCACACCGGCCAGAAAGCTGCAGATTTTTGCGGAACAGTTTGGTGTACGCACTGCGTGGCACGGACCCGGGGATATGTCTCCTCTGGCTCATGCGGCAAACATTCATATTGATCTGGCAGCACCTAATTTTGGGGTGCAGGAATGGTCCGGGATTGAGCCGCCTAATTTTGTGATACAGGATTTGAAGGGGCCCCACGGTGCCCTGCTGGACGTATTTCCGGGGCTGCCACAATTTTATGAAGGCTATGTATATGCCAATGACAAACCGGGACTTGGCGTGGATGTGGATGAGAAGGAGGCAGCAAAATATCCATGTGAGAAGACAGTCACTACATGGACACAGACAAGATTGAGAGACGGTTCTCTTCAGACACCGTAAAGGGAGGGTAACATGAAGGTAAAAAGACTGGCAGCATTGTCCATGGCAGGAATAATACTGGCGCTGGCTGTGGGGGGATGCGGCAAAAACAGCAATATTTACGACGAAAATGGTAAAGTGAGCCTTAGAATGGCGCAGACATCAGCAGCGGACGGGGCAATTGGAATCTCCATGGAGACTTTTGCGGAAGATGTCAAGGAAAAGTCAGAAGGAAGAATTGAAATCTCTGTTTTCCATAACGGACAGCTTGGTTCAGAGAGAGATAATATCGAGGCATGTGAACTTGGAAACCTGGACATGGCGGTGGTAAATCAAAGTGTGCTGGCAAATTTCATTCCTGAGATCGCTGCCTTTGACCTGCCGTATGTGATAGAGGGAGCAGAACATGCGGATCAGGTATTTATGGGAGAGATTGGACAGGATTTTCTCAAAAGACTGGAAAAAGTGGAACTAAAGGGTCTTGGTATTTGGGAATCCGGCTTCCGCAATCTGACAAATTCCAAGAGGGATATCGGTAGTGCGGGGGATGTGAAAGGGCTTAGAATCCGTGTTATGGAAAATGAGATTCATCAGAAGCTGTGGAAAGCCCTGGGAGCTGATCCGGTACCCATGGCCTGGAGTGAAGCTTACACAGCTATGCAGCAGGGGGCCATTGACGGGCAGGAAAATCCAGCCACGGTTATTGATAAAAACAACGTGGTGGAAGTGAATAAATATATGGCGATCACAGAGCATGTGTATTCCACCGTGTATGTTCTGATGGCACCAAAGACATGGGATGCCCTTTCAGATGAGGATCGGCAAATCATTACGGAATGTATGGAGGAAGCCAACCTGGCGGAACGTGAGCTGAGCAGACAGATGGATAAGGAGGCTATTTCCACACTGGAGGAACAGGGGATGGCAGTGACTTACCCGGACAAGACAGAGCTGATCGCAGAGACACAGAGTGTCAGGGATACTTACGGTGCGGATTATAAAGAGACTCTGGACAAAATAGCAGCGGCAAAATAGTGGAGGAGAAGGAAATGGAGAAAGCAAAGCAGGTTTTTAACAGGCTGCAGAATGCTGTGAATGCATTGACTGCAGTCATACTGATGGCAATCATGGTGATCATCCTGGTGCAGACCTTTACCAGATATGTGATTTTTTACAGCATACCCTGGTCTGAGGAGGCATCCAGATATCTGTTTGTAGCAATGATTCTGCTGGGGATCAATATAGGTATTTCCCAGAACCTTATGGTCCGCATAGACATTATAGATAATTTTCTTCCGGGCAGGATGAGGAAGGCTTTTGAGATAGGAAGACAGGTTCTGGCCCTTGGCATATCAGCCGTGTTTTTTTACAGCACCTTTGGTATGCTGCGCATCGGAGGATATCAGATGAGCCCGGCCATGAGGATTCCTATGAATGTAATGTATGGAATTTTATGTCTTGGGTTTGGGCTTGCAGTGGTTTCCGTCATCTTTAAACTGCAGGAAACCATAATGATGAAAACTACAGAAAAGAAAGGGGGAAATCACTGATGTCAGCTTCCGCAGTTGCTTTGATCGTCGTACTGATCGTTCTCATGCTTCTTGGCCTTCCTATCACCTGGGCTTTGGGAGGGGCATGTATCTGTGCTATATTTTTAGACCCGGCGTTATCTTCTGCCATGATCACTCAGAAGATTTTTACGGGGTGTGATAACTTTTCTATGCTGGCACTTCCGGCTTTCTTCCTGGCGGGGGACATTATGTCAAAAGGCGGCTTGTCCAAACGGCTGGTGGCTTTTGCGGATTCCTTTGTGGGGTGGATCTCAGGGGGAATCTCCCTGGTATCCATAGTGGCATGTACCTTTTTTGCGGCAATTTCCGGTTCATCTGTTGCCACAACAGCGGCGATCGGCGGTTTGATGTATCCGGAAATGGTAAAACGTGGATATCCGAAGGATTATGCGGCAGCCGTACAGGCAATCGGCGGAACACTGGGGATCGTGATCCCGCCGTCCACAGTCTTTGTTATATATGGTAATATTACAGGTGTATCGGTGGCAAAACTGCTGATGGCAGGTGTCCTGCCGGGGATATTATGCGGAATACTGCTCTGTGTATATGCATTTTACAAAGCGAAGAAATGTAATTTTCCAAAAGAAGCTGGATTTTCTTTCAAAAGGTTTCTGTTCTCCTTCAAAGATGCAATCTGGGCATTGATCATGCCAATCGTTATTTTGGGCGGCATTTACGCGGGAATTTTTACGCCCACGGAGTCGGCTGTGGTTGCCGTGTTCTATGGTTTTCTGGTTTGTATTGCTATTTACAGGGAAATCAGCGGAAAAGATGTGTGGGAGATATTGAAAGGAACCGCTGTAAGCACCGCGAATCTTATGTTTCTGGTGGTTACGGCACAGATGTTCGGATATCTGATCACTTATTATAAGATTCCAGTTGCAGTGACCAATGCATTTATGGCAGTGGCAAGTAATAAATATGTGTTCCTGGCACTGATCATTGTTCTGCTCCTCATCTGCGGTATGTTTCTGGAAGTAGGAGCCACCAACCTGATTCTCGGTCCCATTCTGGCACCTATCGCTGTGGCATTTGGGGTGGACCCGGTTCATTTTGGTATGCTGTTTGTATTTCTGCTGGCACTTGGACAGGCTACACCGCCTTTTGGGACCACCATGTTTGTGGCATGTGGATTCTCGGAGCAGCCGGTCAGTAAAGTGGCTAAGAATCTGATTCCTTTTGTGGCAGTGGAAGTTGTGTGTGCTGTTATTTTTGCTTATGTTCCCGCACTATCCACACTGCTGCCTAACCTGGTTTCCTGAAAGAGTGATATGGTTAGATTTTAATTTGTGAAAATAGATACTGTCCGGGTATTTTTCCGGGCAGAGGGAATTACCCGGAAAGGAAAGAAAATGAAGAATACCATGAAGGAAGTAGTTGTAGTAAAGCCTCATCAGGTGGAAGTGCGTGAAGTCCCTGTTCCCGTTCCCGGTGATGATGAAGTCCTGATCCAGATGAAAGCTGCAGGTGTATGCGGAAGTGACCACCATATTTATCACGGTGCGAATCCCTGTTCCACATATCCCCGTATTCCGGGTCATGAAAATGCAGGAATTGTGGTGAAAACAGGAAAAAATGTGGCAGATATAGCAGATATAAAAGAGGGCGACCATGTGATCGTGGACCTGATCCATACCTGCCAAGAGTGCTATCAGTGCAGGATTGGAAGAAAGAATGTATGTGAGAAGGTAATGGTCAGGGGTTCAGGTATGGACGGCGGCTGGAGGGAATATTTTACAGCGCCTGCAAAGGAGGTCTACAGGATTGCTGACAGCGTGACATGGGAGGATGCTGCGCTTGTGGAGCCTTACGCAATCGGTGCACATTGTACGGCAAGAGGCCGGGTGGTGCCTGAGGATACAGTCCTGATACTTGGGACGGGAACGATCGGAGCTATTATACTGCAAACCTGCAAGGCAAAAGGATGTAAAACCGTCATCTGCTGTGATATCAGCGACAGTTCCCTGGAACGGGCCAGGGGATACGGTGCAGACTATGTGATCAATACAAAGAAGGAAAACCTGGCAGAAGCGGTACAGAGGATCACAGAGGGCCATGGAGTGACGATCGCATTTGATTCAGCCTGTTTCCCGGGATCACTCACTATGGTCATGCAGCCGGGAATCATCTGCAATGCAGGGCGTGTGGTTCCCCTGGGATTTTGTACAAAACCGGAAGAAATCACACAGGCTATGATCAACCAGAGAGAACTGGATATTATTGGAACCAGAATGTCATGTTATAAATTTGAGCCGACTATTTCCGGTATGGAAAATAAGAAGTTTGATACAAAGGGAATTGCCACTACGTTTATAAACTTCAGTGAAATAGATAAAGTGTTCCATTATATGGACAATCCGGAGCCTGCGGTAAAGAAAATGGTTATCATGTTTTAATTCAGCCAGACAGGGGAAATATCCAAAAGATTTGTGTGTTTACCGCGCAGAAGATAAGAATGTCCGGGGAAATATCCCCAGCAGGCTGGTATCCAATGGTAAAGGTAAGTCTGCAAAGGTTTTTGCTTGGTATAAGCATTTACATTAGAGATTCTCGAAAGGAGGGCAGGATATAAATCCTGCAGTACATGTATGAAGGGAAATGAATTATTTAATATTGAAGGAAAAAAGGCAATCGTGACAGGCGGGACAAGAGGTCTGGGATATGGGATGGCAGAGGGACTTATGGAAGCCGGGTGTGAGGTGGCCATTGTAGGGACATCTGATAAGGTACACGAGGCAGCAGAGCATTTTTGCGGGAAAGGTTTTAAATGCCATGGCATAAAAGCCAATCTTGCCGTACGCGAGGAGGTGTACCGCTGCTTTCAGGAATGTGTGGAAAAGCTTGGAAAGGATCTGGATATCCTTGTGACTGCCCATGGGATCCAGAGACGCCACAGTGCAGAGGTTTTTCCGATTGAGGAATGGGATGAGGTTTTGAATGTCAATCTAAATTCGGTATTTATCCTGTGTCAGGAAGCGGCAAAAGTCATGCTGGAAAAGGGATATGGTAAGATCATCAATATTGCCTCCATGGTATCCTGGTTTGGCGGACAGACAGTTCCAGCCTATACTGCGGCAAAAGGTGGGGTGACACAGCTTACAAAAGAGCTGAGTAATGATTGGATCGCAAGAGGGATCAATGTAAATGCTATTGCACCTGGATATATGGCGACAGAAATGAATGCGGCTCTTTTGGACCGGGAAAATCCAAGATACCAGCAGATCACAGACCGGATTCCAGCAAATCGGTGGGGGACCGGGGAGGATATGAAAGGAGCCTGTATTTTCCTGGCATCACATGCCAGTGATTATTTGGGCGGAGCCATAATTCCTGTGGATGGAGGATATCTTGTAAAGTAAGAAAAATAAGAAATGTATGACAATAAGTACCTAAAAGCGGCAGAGAAAAGCGGCCGCTTTCAGGTGCTTTTTTGTCTGTTATCCTGCCCGTATATTTGTACAGCGTCCAGGACATTAGTTTTAAGGTGATTATTCAACAGATTTGCGTATTTGTTACGCTGACTGTAAAAATCATTCTGCAGCCAAGCAAGAAAGAAGGTATTTATAGTTGACAGGAAACGTTCAGAGAAGTAACGGATCTTAAAGTGTGTTTGAAAATTGCTTTCGGCAAGATGTGCGTTACAGTTTATGCATATTGAGCTCTGTTCAATATGATGTGGGAGATTTGACCTCGATGAGGGAGGCGCAGCGGGCTACGTTGACCGAATTGAGGGCAAATATACCGCGAAGTGGGGCGTGCGGATTGTCCGAATGAATTTTCAAACACACTCTGGGACAGAATGGCAAAAGTTTTGTTTCTGCATATTCTATTATAATGACAAAGCAGGGGATGCCATGTGGGAAATTATAATGAGAAGGATATCTGTATGCAGCAGAATGATATGGAGAATATTGTGCTGACGCCAAAACAACAGATGCATTTTTGCAGGCAGTTAAAACGGGGAATCTGTAAAGAGCTTCATGGAAGCGGCCTGCTGACAGATGAGCAGCTCAATCAGCTGCTGAATGAACTGGAACCATGAAATCATATGGCTGCCGGAATCATTTTCCGGGTCATATATTTTATATGATAAATTTGGAGGCTTTCCGGATGAAAAAGAAAGTAAGGGCAGCTGCGTACGGAAGAGTATCCACAGAGAAGGATGATCAGGTTAATTCCCTCATAAGCCAGCGGGAGTATTTTTCTGATTACATCCGTCAGCACGAAGAGTGGGAATTGACCGGTATTTATTATGATGAAGGTATCAGCGGAACCCAGACTGCAAACCGAAGAGGGTTTAACCGGATGATTCAGGATGCCATAGCAGGAAAAATAGATTTAATCCTTACAAAAGAAGTATCAAGATTTGCCAGAAACACGGTGGATACTCTTTCTTATATAAGAAAACTGAAGGAAAAGGGAGTCCGCGTTATTTTTACCATTGATAATATTGATACCATGGATGGAGATGGAGAACTACGTCTGTCTATCATGGCAACCCTTGCCCAGGATGAGAGCAGAAAGACATCGGAACGTGTGAAATGGGGACAGAAACGCAGGATGGAACAGGGGGTGGTATTTGGCAGGGACCTGCTTGGGTATACGGTGAAGGCGGGCAATTTATTTGTCAATGAGGAGGAGGCAGGAATCGTCAAAGCCATATTCCACAAATATACAAATGAACAAAAAGGCACGCATGTTATTGCCAGAGAGCTTACGGAGGAGGGGATACCGCCTAAACAGGGAGAGAGATGGTCTAATACTATGATTTTAAAAGTTCTGAAAAACGAGAAGTACGCAGGGGATCTGTGCCAGAAAAAAACAATCACCCCGGATTTCTTGTCCCACAGAAAAAAAAGAAATGAGGGGGAGGAGGAAATGGTTTATTTAAAAAACCATCACACACCGGTCATTGACAGGGAACTGTGGGACAGAACACAGAGAGAGCTGAAAGTAAGATCCTCATCGCAGCAAAAAGTTGCTGGGCAATGCAGTCATTACTGGTGCAGTGGAAAAGTAAAATGCGGGGAATGCGGAGGAAGTTTCGTGATCCGTACAAAAAAACGCAGCGATGGAAGTATCTACAAAAGCTGGAGATGTTATAATCATGCAAATCATGGTAATTCCTGCTGCCAAAACACAGCAGTCAGTGACTTGGCGCTGCGCGCTTGTGTGTCTTATGCGGTAAAGCAGGTAAAGATTGAAAAGGATACTATAGCGGCAGAACTTTTACAGAGTATTAAAAGGCTGAAACGGACAGAGCTATACACGTACGATGACTCTTTTATTGAGAAAAGGATAGGAGAAATTCAGTCCAAAAAGAAAAAATGTGTGGATTTGGCGTTGGAGGGAATCTTAAATGCCAAAGAATTGGCTGAACAGAAAGATTGGTACGACGGGCAGATCAAAAGACTGGAAAGAAGGCTGCTAAAAATAGAAAAGGAGAAGGAAATTGAGGAGAAAGAAAGTAAGTGTCCGGAAAAATACATAAAAACGATCAATGATATCTTGCGTTTTCAGGAGAAGGAAGATGTCCTTTACCGAGAAATACTTGATAAAGCTGTCGTGTATCCTGGACAGATTGTTTGTGTATGGCTGAAAGATTTGCCGTTTGGGATAAAAATGCAGATACAAACCAGTGGCAAACGGGAAAATTATACTACAGAAATCCTGGATGTGTGTCTTGTTAAGAAAAATATGAATAATGACATGTTGGTGGAAATGTAAAAGGGGGCAAAGCGGTAACGATATACCTATATCATTCAGGGTACCCATGGCGATGCGGTTAGGCATTGCGAAACGTTGTGACAGATAACGCATAGAAGCGGCGATTTCTCCATCAGGTCCACCGGAGTGCAGTAACCTATAATTGTGCCTGAAGCCCGCATAAACAGCGGGATTTCAGGCTTTTTGACAAAAATAAAGTATTACGGAAATATGAAGATTTGGATAGTATCCAATTGTCTAGGAAATGATGATATCAAAATACAGGCAGCCGGATTCCTTGTCGTAGATAATTTGATCTAGCACTGTACGGATAAACATACCCTTTGTCTCGTAGGTGATATCCGAATTCTGAATGATATCGTAAACAGTTTGGATTTCTTTTAATACGTCTTGTGGTGAGGGTTCAATATTGTTTTGCTGAGATTCCAGCCGGTATATTTCATTTGACAATTCTTCTCTTTGTATGCTCAGCCGCCGGCGGTTTTCACGGTATTCCTCCAGAGTGTCAATTTCATTTTCATAAGCGGCACGGACGCGCTGCTCTTTCACCGCAATGTGTTCCAGCTCTTGCTGCAGGGATTCTATTTGGGAAATGTCCTTTTCAGAGGGAGCCTCCCCTTTGTATACATAAGAAAAATCTGCGCCGTCCAGTATCTTTTTAAAATATTCTAATACAGCCTCTTCTGCTTTCTTCACAGAAAGACTGACAGATGTCTTATGGAATCCTTTGGCATATTTCCAGCACTGAAAGTAGGGACAGGTCTGATTGCCGGTGTAGGAGAGGGTAGAACCGCAAATAGAGCACTTTAGCAGACCGGACAGCCAATGCTTGCAGGTAGATACATTTCGGTGCTTTGCAGGGCGTTTGCGGGCGTTCATGAGCCTGATGCGCTCTTCATAGCGTTCTTTTGAGAGACGTGCTTCGTGGGCACCTTCAAATTCCGTCCCATTCCAGACCACAGTCCCGGTATAAAAAGGGTTTCTTAAAATAAAGTCAATGTTCCTTCGTTCAAAGGGATTTCCTCTCTTGGTCCGATATCCAAGGTCATTGCATTTTCTGGCGATTGCCGTGGCGTCAACATTGTAATGGTCGTACTGATCCATAATGTAATCTATGATTCGGTATTCTTCTTCGTTAATGACGAATGGCTGTCCGCTTCCCACGGCGTCATATCCAAGGCATGGAGTGGCCTGATATCCATTCTTTAAGGCTTTTTCCTTCATACCACGGAGAACTTCGCCGGATAAACGGATGGAATAGTATTCATCCATCCATTCAATGATCCTTTCTATGAGTGTTCCGAATGGGCCATCTATGAGCGGCTCGGAAACACTGATAACCTCTACACCATCCTTTTTCAGCATACTTTTGTAGACAATGGATTCTTCCTGGTTTCTGGCAAAACGGCTGTATTTCCATACTAAAATGACGTCAATGGGGTGGCTTTCCTGTTTGGCAGTGGCAATCATCTTCTGAAACTCTGGCCTCTTCTGGGCTCGGCGGCCGGAAACACTTTCCATGTATATAAAATCATTGGATATGATAATGTTGTTCTTTTTAGCATAATCCAGAAGGAGACGTTTCTGCGCGTCCGGAGACAGTTCTGCCTGATCTGCGGTACTGACGCGGATGTAGAGGGCGCCGGTCTGCAGTTGTTTTGTATCATTTTCGGACATTATTTTATCACCTCTTATATATCATATTGATTTTGGGGTACAAAAATAACAGCCAGCGAACTTTTGTTCCGCTTGCATGGCTGCTCCGGAGATGATACAATATTATTGCTTATGTAATATGTATGCATCTCCGGATGTATCGGTTGCCCTGGTGTTGGTAGCACTGGGGCGTTTTTTCTATTTGACATTTCAGCATATTTTGCTATAATATACTTAACAAGAGAACCGAAAGCTGGGTGATGTCCAGCTGCCGGTAGAGTAATTTGCTAAAAGTAGCGCCTTATCTTACCAGGACGAGGGCGCTACTTTTTGTGTTGTGTAAGAGTAACAACAAGAGTAACGACCGCACAAAGCATTGTTACAAAAGTGAATAATTCGTCATATGTAACCATTCGCGACCAGCTCCTTTCCGTAAAGAATTGGCAGCTGGTGTATGCACCCTCTTCGGTTCCCTGGGTAAATATATTGTTGCCAAGGTGCCATCCCTGTGGCGGTTTTACAGCCGGAAGATGAGTGCATGTCACCCGTCCCGGCGAAGTTTTGAGCTAAAAAATAGCAGAACTCAATAAGCATAAACTGTGACGCACAGCTTGCCGAAAGCAATTTTTAAACGCATTCCAGGGCAGGACGGCTATTTTCTATGCACATAAGTAAGAATTGCTGCCAGCAAAATGCCAGCGGTAAAGATGACCATAAATTCCTTATAGTCATAAGCACCACCCCTTTTGTGGGAGCACGTCCCTCGGCGGCCTGGGTAAATATATTATTTTGATTCAGCCTCTGCCTGTTAGAGCAGAGGCTGGTTTTATGTAATTATGTATTAACTAAGATTTGCTATGGCGTATTCGGCTTCTTCGGCAGTAAATTGTTCACCATATTCGGAAACAAGCTGGTCCCGAATTGCTTCTGGGGACATATCCATTGTATCTTGATAATCCTTGGCCTTTTTTAACGCGTTTGCATTCCAATCAACTTCCACATGATCTATCGCATATTGAGCTTCTTCGGCAGTAAATTGTTCTCCGTATTCGGAAATAAGCTGGTTATAAATTCCCATTTTAGACATATACATTGTATCGCTGTAATCTTTTGCTTTTTCCAATGCGTTTGAATTCCAGTCAGCCTGCACATTGTCGATCGCATACTGCGCTGCTTCTGCAGAAAACTGTTCACCATACTCAGATGTAAGCTGGTTATAAAGCCCTGCTTTGGACATATGCATGGTTTCGCTATAGCTGTTTGCTTTATTAAGTGCAGATTTGTATTCCTTGGGGACCTGATCATCTTCGGAATTATCTGGAGCAGCCTGTTCTTCTTTGGGTTCAGTGGATTTATCTTGTTCTTCAGTCTTTTCCGTTGATGCTGCAGTTTTCTTGGTTGTATTTTGGGCTTTGTCTTTGTCACCGCCAATTGCGGAACCAATTCCTCCTATTACTACAAATGCAAGGACGATTATAAGTAATGTTTTAAGACAGCTCCCTTTCTTTTTTCCTTCTTTAGCCATAAAGATTTCCTCCTTAATTTATACTGTTAATAACGGGATCATTGGTCAATTTTGTCAACATATACTCCAGGGATGGTAATGGTTCCTCCTAAAGTTGATTTATAGCTGATTGTACCAACAGAAGTTCCATATATTGTTATATGGTCATCTTCTAATATCCTGGAGGAAACTATGCTTTTTGAATATTCTGCAAGTAGAACGGTATCATAATCATCGTTGACCGCTAGGCGGATCTGGGTACTGGTATCACCTTCCATAACTTGAATTACTTTACCTGAAAATTTGACTTTTTTTGAAAGATAATCATCAGGAGTTCTGGCTAACTGGTCATACGAGATACCGGTTTCGTAACCTTGTGCCTCCTCCTCAGCAGCGGCCTGTTCCTGCGCGGATAATGAGGCATCAGCTGCTTGAACTGCCTGCATAAGTTCATTTTTTTTGGTTTCATCAGTTAAAGCATTAACCTTGGCTAAGGCGTCATTATATAGTTCTCTAGTAGCTCCGGATACCAGTGTACCATTAGCAAAGTCCCATATTTTATTTACGGCATCATTAGCGGCAGTTTGATTTTGTGTTTCCTTTTGTACTGCTTCAGCTTCAGCCTTTTTCTGTTCAGCTTCGGCCGCTTCCATTTCTTCAAATGGCTTCATTTTCTCTTTGTACTTATCAAAATCTGATTTTAATGAGTCATAATCAGACTGCAATGCAATAAGGTCAGATTTTGATTTTTCAAGTTCATCTTTTGAATCCTCTAATTGAGATTCCAGTGTGCTGTTTTTCTCTTTAGCTGAGTTATAATCAGCTTCACTGATTCCACATGATGTGAATGTCAAGGACATTGACATTGCAAGTAATAGTGCTGCCATCTTTTTCTTCATAAGTTTTCCCCCAGTACATTATAATATTTATTAATACGCCGAAGCGGATTAAACGAGTAGACATAGGTACAAGTTTTTTTGAGCTTTAAAATCTATGCTTTCCGCAGCTACATACAGAAGCATTATTTTGATTTAATCTGCCGCATTTAGGACACAACCATCCTTCTTCGTCTGTAGGTCCTGACTTGGTCTCTCCTAACAGGGATGCAGAACTGTTGGAACGAGAAATCTTTGTGGGTGGGGCGGGTGAAGAGGCGTCTGGATTTTCTTGATGCTTTTCCAACTGCTTCATTATGTATTCTTGATTGTCCATTATTTCTGAAATTGAATAAAGAACAACAAAAAATACATAGGAAACTACGGCACCTATTAAAAAAGTAAAAATGGTCGTGGTCCAGTTTCGCCCCCCTGCATAGACATTGATCCCTGCGCTTTTGGCCAAGATAAAGCTGCCTATTACACCTAAAATCAACTCCACAATTGCAATAATCTTACATTGGCTTTTCATGATAACCTCCTTTGAAATAATTTACTAAGATACCAAAGCAATATGCCTTAATATGAAATGACCCAGTTCATGCATTAGAGAGAAGTGTATCCTCTGCGGGCATATTTTATCATTGCATAATAAGACTTTTAGAAATTTATCTGAAAATGTATCGTCGGACATTCCCTGGAACAGAGAATATAATTTTTAATACTGCATTCTTACAGACTTCCAAGATATTTTGATGTAATTTTTCAGAATTCATTTTGTCCTCCTGAATTATTCTACTATTTCGGACAAAAGTTGTATCAGACGTAATTTCTGCTCTTTTGACATCTGCTTTCCATTTCTTGCAATGAGGCGTTCCACATCGTCATAGGACGGTTCACATTTTTGCTTCTCACCAGTAGCCATTTCTTCAAGCTCTTCAACAGTAATGCCAAGATTCTGACATATTTGTATAACGTTATCAACACTTGCACGCCCCACACCTTTTTTTAAGATTCCATATAAAGTGGTATAGGGGATTCCACACTTTTCAGCAAAAGCCTTTAAACTATACCCCTGCGCTTTGATTAACTGTTCAAGTATTTTAGCTTTTTCCACGTATTTTCACCTCATTTCTGTATAGTTATATTATATACGAAAAATGGGATTGTGTAAATGATAAATATTCGTTAAACCGAATAAATTCGTAATAGGGTATGTTTTTTATTGACAAAATACTGAATAAAGAATATAATTCAATTATTAAATTCGGAATTACGAATTAAAATGGAGGTGAAAATTTATGTATTTAAATCTTCTTGAGGCAATGAAAACTGAGAAAGTCACTTTTGCTCAAATGGGAGAATTATTGGATTGCAGATACCAAACTGTTAGCGACACTGTTAATGGAGTGACAAAAAAGGGTTTTTATTTCGATGATGCTTCTAAAATCCATAAAGTATTTTTTCCAAAATATGATATGGAGTATCTGTTTAAACGCCAATGATGCGAACTTATGTTCGATATAATAAATATACTACGAATATATGTTTGAGTCAATGGGAATATGAGAAGAAGGTAAGGTAGAAATTGACCGCTGTTTTTGTAATGATTGCAACAAACCTACTGGGTGGTATCTATCAGAACATGGTTAAGCGAAGCCGATGAGATGGCAGCAAGGAACCCAGACAAGCATACCCACGTATCATAATCAGAGAGGTGGTGTCATGAAAATAGAAGTGGTGCCCCGTTTCCGTATAGACGGGAAATACTATACGGCAGACCAGCTGACAGAAGAAAAAATCCGGGAGATCGTTACAGAAAAAATAGACCTGGCAATGGCTGGTCTGAAGTACGAAAGGAAAGGAACCGCCTGAGGGCGGTAAAGAGGAGGGACAAGCAATATGCATTATAATACAATCCGGGATGCTGCTTTTGGTACTGCGTTGGCCATTTTATCAGGATTTTGGAAGCCATACAGTGCCTTTGAAGCTTTGTTTTGCTACATGGTCATTTTTATGATTTTAATTTCTTTACTGGAAACGGCACGAGATTGGCAGTTAAGAGTTTGTAAAAAGCAAAAGTCCCTGACGCCGGCAAGCAAACAGGGGCAATGAAAAATTATAATAACTTTATTATAGATGGTGTAAGGAGGAAATGTCAAGTATGCAGAACGTAAATTACGGAATAGACGCTGACTGTGACACCAGCGCCGATATCATCGCTTTACTCACAGCGGACAAGAACCCTGTGGAGATCT
>ENA-UAPG01000039-UAPG01000039.1-human-gut-metagenome-genome-assembly--contig:-NODE-39-length-31681-cov-12.418611_pt1 | contig 31681 bp, 23 predicted proteins | sample MGYA00243478_ERZ654573 | MGnify/ENA primary metagenome ERZ654573 (study PRJEB26926, sample SAMN06164711) | human gut metagenome | biome: ENVO:00009003; feature: ENVO:2100002; material: ENVO:00002003... | reverse complement strand
AAATTATATCAGATGTGAGAAAATGATCTGGAAGTTCTTCATGATAGTGGTACCCAGCCTAATGAAAACGTGATATAATAAAAATGATTTTGGAATGGAGGTACGAGCATGGCAGTAAACTATAATAAGTTGTGGAGGCTTTTGACAGACAAGAACATGAAGAAGATTGAAATGCAGTACAAGACCGGAATCAGCGGAAATATTTTGGCTCGGATGGGTAAAAATGAATATGTTTCCATGCAGACAGTAGAAAAGATCTGCAGAGAATTGAACTGTACCATTGATGAGATAATGGAGTTTACCGATGATAATGCGTAAGGGCTTATGCAATGGCGGATATACAGCAGAGAGCTGTGATTTTCGCCATGCCTGATAGTAACATGTGGTGATGACCAGAGTTGTTGACACCTTAATATTGATGATTTAATATTATACTAATTGTGCGATATATAAGATGCCGTAAAAGGAGGATGAAGGAATGGGCTTAGGGAGCTTTCTAAAAAATCAGTTTATTGATGTTATTGAGTTTGTTGATAATTCTCCCAACAAGCTGCTTGTGCATAAATTCACCAGACAAGGAGACGAAATTAAACAGGGGGCGCGGCTTATCGTAAGGAACGGACAGGCTGCTGTTTTTGTACATCGGGGGCAGATCGCAGATGTATTTGGGCCGGGAAATTATAAATTGGATACGAGGAACCTTCCGCTGTTATCAGCACTTGCGGCGTTACCATATTTATTTAATTCTCCCATAAAATCAGATTTGTATTTCATTAACACAACACAGTTTATCAATAATCGCTGGGGCACGAAAAATCCTATCATTAAGCGGGATGCTGATATGGGGATGGTGAGGATAACATCTTTTGGAAGTTTTGCATTTAAAGTGACAGATCCCAAGACGTTTATGACAGAACTTTACGGAGCACGAAATCTGAACATGACCTATGATATCATTCAGTATCTGATATCTTTTGTCGGAGAGGCAATTGCTCAGTGTCTGGGTGAGAGCTCCAATTCTGTGTTGGATCTTGCAACGCACTATAGACAGCTATCTGCCATGATCACCCCTTATGTAAATGAAAAAGCCAAGGTATATGGCATCGAAGTGGTGCAGGCTGTGATTGAAAATATTGGGCTCCCAAAAGAGGTCGAAAAATTGATTGATGAGCAATCCGGTATAGGTTTAGCGGCACGGGATATGGATACTTTTGTCCAATATCAATCAGCCCGCGCGATCAGAGATGCCGCTCAGCAAAAAGGCGGCCTGGCAGGAATCGGTGCAGGCATGGCGGTGGGAAGTACAGTGGCGAAAAATATCAACGAGAGTCTTGATAAGACTTCAAAGAAGAACGCGTCGAAACAAGATGCCGATAACAAGAAAGTTTCAAAAGCCCAGAATGCAGGAAGTGTTGCGGACAAACTTGTGAAATATAAAGAGCTTTTGGATAAAGGGATTTTGACCCAGGAAGAGTTTGATGAAGTGAAAAGCATGTTGTTAAAGGAGATTTAGAGAGATGGGTAATATTGAAGAACTTGAGAAGTATAAAAAGCTTCTTGATGACGGCGTCTTAAGTGAACAGGAGTTCCGCACGCTGAAGCAGAAATTGCTGGGTCTTAAAACAGATGAGGAAAAAGAATTTGAGAGACAGCAGGAACGTGAGAAGGCTCTTGCAGAGATTGAGCAAATGAAAGCTGAACAAGAGGCTGAAAACGCTGAAGAATACCAGGCTGTAAAGGAACAAAAGGCAAAAGAAGAGGCAGAAGGATTAGACCGTGAAGCTCAGGAGATTGAAACAGGATGCGCAGAGGAATCAGTGCAGGCCGGACAGAAACGAGAAAGTAAATATCAACAGACATATGAAATCGAAAAAGCAAAAGAACAAGCACGTCTAGAGGCTATACGGGAGGCTGAACTAAAACTTCAGCAGGAGAAGAGGGGAAAGATTCAAAGCACAGCCAAGGGTGCCGCATCGTTGGGGATAAAAATATCACTTTGGTTTATCACAGTATTTTTTGCATTGATGGTAATTAGTTGTTTTTCAATACATTATTTTTTGACAGGTATCGTCTCGCTGCTTATAGGGATCATGGCTTGTCCGATAATTTCTGCGAAATGTAAAGAAATTTCACAGTTGCAGCCAGTATTAAAATATAAAAAGATTGTTGTCATTGTGCTTGTGATCCTATGGATGGTATCAATAAGTACAAATGCTTAGGGAGGGATTTTTGTGAAATGCGAATCATGTGGGGCGCCTGTTGAAGATGGAAAATGTACATATTGTGGACGGGATTATTCAACTCCCCATCCAAAGCCTCAACAGTCAAATACCTCAGATAAATATGTAAAACCGGTAAGTCCCAAGGACGGTTCTGCCCGGACAAGTAAAAAATATCAATATACACCTTCCAGTACCCGGCCAAAGTCCAAGAAGAAATCCGGATGTGGGACAATTATTATCATTCTTTTTATTTTGGGGATGATAGGTGCAATCTTTGGAGATTCAGACGATTCAGACTCGAAAGATACATCATCCGTGTGGGCTGCCGGGATAACACCTATAGAAGATTTTAAATATTATCTGGATGGGGGCAAGGTATATTTGCAGGATTATACAGGACACGAGCACAAGGTGAAGGTTGGAAATTCATATGAGATTGACGGAAAAGAGTATGCTGTTGCAGACACAATTGAAGACTTGTTTTGCCTGAACCGTGTAGACAGTATCATTCTTCCGGAAGGAATCGTTACTATGCCTAAGAATACATTCAATAGCTGCGGCGCAGAATATCTATATCTTCCAAAATCGCTGAAAACTACAGATGAGAATAATGGTTTCTATACATATTTACACGATGTTAAAAAAATTTATTATGGCGGCAGCGAAGAAGAATGGGCGGAGTTGACCAATAATGCAGAACGAGTGGATATTGATGCAATAGAGATTATTTATAATGCTGATCCGGAGGATTTGAAATAATTGCCATTGGCGGAGATAACGGAAAGACAAAATTGTAAGAAATTCCCCCATATCCCTTGACATTTTCTTCTCTATCTATTTATAATGAAATTTGATAACGACAAAGACGATGATGGAGACAGTATTCTGCATGAGAAAACCACAGCGAGCCGGGGAAGGTGCAAGCCCGGTATGAGTATCAGCAGAAGAATATCACTCCGGAGCCGCTGCCTGAAATAAAAGTAAGGGATGCCGGATTTCCCCCGTTAAAAGGAACGCGTATGATAGTATGTGTAAGAGGTGGTAAAACGATAGCTGAGGCTTTCGTCCTGTTGCAGGGCGGAGGCCTTTTATTATTGTTCCGGTAAGTCCGGGGACTTCCCGGCACAACAATAAAACCCTCCGGGCAGGATGCGCACTACGCGCAGGCGGAAGATGACCGCAGGCGGTCGCGCTTCTTCGCGTGAATCCTGCAGGCAGGATTCATATGAATATCCCCCAAGCACAGAGAAAGGAGAATAAAACATGTATCAGAAAGTCCCCACGAACATGAATTTTGTGGAAAGAGAAAAAAACATCGAGAAATTCTGGGAAGACAATGAAATTTTCAAAAAGAGCATGGAACACAGAAAAGAAGGTGAGACCTACACTTTCTATGACGGCCCGCCCACAGCCAACGGGAAGCCTCATATCGGCCATGTTCTGACACGTGTTATCAAAGATATGATCCCCAGATACCGCACCATGAAAGGCTGTATGGTGCCGAGAAAAGCAGGATGGGATACCCACGGCCTTCCGGTGGAGCTGGAAGTGGAAAAGATGCTGGGTCTGGATGGCAAGGAGCAGATAGAGGAGTACGGCCTGGAGCCTTTCATCAACCACTGCAAAGAGTCTGTCTGGAAATACAAAGGAATGTGGGAGGACTTTTCAGGAACCGTAGGCTTCTGGGCAGACATGGACAATCCCTATGTCACCTACCACGATGATTTCATTGAGTCCGAATGGTGGGCATTAAAACAGATTTGGGACAAGGACCTTTTATACAAGGGCTATAAGATCGTTCCCTACTGTCCGCGCTGCGGAACCCCCCTCTCCAGCCATGAGGTTGCCCAGGGATATAAGGATGTAAAAGAACGCTCCGCCATCGCCCGCTTCAAAGTAAAAGGCGAGGATGCCTATATTTTAGCATGGACCACAACTCCATGGACACTCCCGTCCAATGTGGCACTGTGTGTGAATCCAAACGAGACTTATGTAAAAGTAAAATCCGGAGAATACACATATTACATGGCGGAGGCGCTTCTTGATAAAGTACTGGGTGAGGAAAATCACCAAATTCTGGAGCGCTATACAGGAAAAGATCTGGAGTACAAAGAGTATGAACCTCTCTTCCCATTCGTAGAACTGAAGAAGAAAGCATACTATGTAACATGCGATACTTATGTAACGCTGACAGACGGTACCGGTGTGGTCCATATTGCGCCTGCTTTCGGTGAAGACGACAGTAAGGTGGGAAGAGCATATGACCTGCCGTTCTTACAGTTAGTAGATGAAAAAGGTGAGATGACAGAGGAGACCCCATGGGCAGGCACCTTCTGCAAAAAAGCAGATAAAGAAGTGCTTGTGGACTTGGAAAAACGCGGTCTGCTTTTTGACGCGCCTGTATTTGAACACAGCTATCCTCACTGCTGGAGATGTGACACTCCGCTTATCTACTATGCGAGAGAGTCCTGGTTCATCAAGATGACAGCCGTGAAGGATGACTTGATCCGCAACAACAACACCATCAACTGGATCCCGGAGAGCATCGGCAAGGGCCGTTTTGGAGACTGGCTGGAGAATGTACAGGACTGGGGAATCAGCCGTAACCGTTACTGGGGCACACCTCTGAATGTATGGGAATGTGAATGCGGCCATATGCACTCCATCGGAAGCAAGGAAGAGTTAAAGGAAATGTCTGATAACTGTCCGGATGACATTGAACTGCACAGACCATACATTGACAACGTCACGATCCGCTGCCCGAAATGCGGCAAAGAGATGCACCGTGTGCCGGAAGTGATCGACTGCTGGTTTGACTCCGGTTCTATGCCCTTTGCACAGCATCATTATCCATTTGAGAATAAAGACTTGTTTGAGCAGCAGTTCCCGGCAGATTTTATCTCCGAGGCTGTGGACCAGACAAGAGGATGGTTCTACTCTCTGCTGGCTATCTCCACTCTGATCTTCAACAAGGCTCCCTTTAAGAACGTTATCGTTCTGGGCCATGTGCAGGATGAAAACGGACAGAAGATGAGCAAATCAAAGGGCAACGCCGTAGACCCGTTTGAGGCGCTGGATACTTACGGGGCTGATGCCATCCGCTGGTATTTCTATGTAAACAGCGCACCCTGGCTGCCGAACCGTTTTCACGGAAAGGCCGTACAGGAGGGACAGCGTAAATTCATGGGAACGCTGTGGAACACCTACGCGTTCTTTGTACTGTATGCAAATATCGACAACTTCGACGCTGCAAAATACAAACTGGAATACGACAAGCTTCCGGTTATGGATAAATGGCTGCTGTCTAAATTGAATACCCTGGTGAAAACCGTGGATGACAACCTGGCAAACTACCGCATCCCTGAAACAGCCCGCGCGCTGCAGGAGTTTGTGGATGAGATGAGCAACTGGTATGTGAGAAGAAGCCGTGAGCGTTTCTGGGCAAAAGGTATGGAGCAGGATAAGATAAATGCTTATATGACCCTGTACACAGCCCTTGTGACTGTTGCCAAAGCCGCAGCGCCTATGATTCCGTTTATGACAGAGGATATTTACCAGAACCTTGTGAGGAGCATTGACAAGGATGCGCCGGAAAGTATCCATCTGTGTGATTTCCCGGAGTCCAATGAGGCATGGATTGATGAAAAACTGGAAGCGGACATGGAAAATCTTCTGGAGATCGTAGTCATGGGTCGTGCATGCAGAAATGCGGCAAACATCAAGAACCGCCAGCCAATCGGCAAAATGTTCGTGAAGGCAGCCTTCCAGCTCTCTGACTTCTATCAGGAGATTATAGAGGATGAGCTGAATGTGAAGAAAATGAGCTTCACAGACGATGTGAGGGATTTCACATCCTACAGTTTCAAGCCACAGTTAAAGACCGTGGGACCTAAGTACGGCAAGCACCTGAACAGTATCAGAGCAGCTCTGTCAGCCATTGACGGTAATGCAGCCATGGATGAGCTGAAGGCGGGCGGTGAGCTGAAACTTGACATAGACGGTCAGGAAATAGTATTATTAGAAAGTGACTTACTCATTGATACTGCGCAGATGGAAGGATATGTTTCAGAATCAGACAATGACATCACGGTTGTACTCGATACAAACCTGACTCCGGAATTAATTGAAGAGGGCTTTGTGAGAGAGATCATCAGCAAAGTCCAGACCATGCGTAAAGAGGCTGGTTTCGAGGTAATGGATAAAATCAAAATTTCCCTTACTGGAAACCAGGTGATTGAGGGCATCTTCCGCGCTCATGAGGCAGACATCAAGGCAGAAGTACTGGCAGAAGACGTCAACTACAATGAAGTAAGCGGCTATACAAAGGATTGGAAGATCAATTCTGAAAGCGTGACATTAGGTGTGGAGAAGATTTCATAAGAAATCATCCCTGCCGGTCAGTTCCGGAGGAGGAGAAAATGTTAGATAATCATTTCAAAAAAGAAGAATTTAAGAAAAGCGTCAAAGAGAATGTAAAGATGCTTTACAGAAAGACCATTGAGGAGGCAAGCCAGGAGCAGATTTTCCAGGCAGTTTCCCTTGCGGTCAAAGACGTTATCATTGACAACTGGTTATTGACACAAAAACAGTATGAGAAGGATGACCCGAAGATTGTATACTACCTGTCCATGGAGTTTCTTATGGGCCGTGCGCTGGGCAACAACCTGATCAATCTGTGCGCATACAATGAAGTGAAAGAAGCTCTGGATGAACTGGGCTTTGACTTAAATGTGATCGAAGACCAGGAGCCGGACCCGGCTCTTGGAAACGGTGGTCTGGGAAGACTGGCAGCATGTTTCCTGGATTCCCTGGCAACCCTTGGATACTGTGCTTACGGCTGCGGCATCCGTTACCATTATGGTCTGTTCAAACAGAAGATTGAGAACGGATTCCAGGTGGAAGTACCGGATAACTGGCTGAAAGACGGCTATCCATTCGAGCTTCGCCGTCCGGAATACGCCAAAGAAGTAAAATTCGGCGGCTATGTGAAAGTAGAATATGACCCTGCTACAGGCAGAAACAATTTCGTACAGGAGGGATACCAGTCTGTGCTGGCTATTCCTTACGATATGCCTATCGTGGGATACAACAACAAGATCGTCAATACCCTGAGGATCTGGGATGCACAGGCCATCAGTGAGTTCCAGCTTGACTTGTTTGACAAAGGTGATTACAGAAAAGCAGTTGAGCAGGAGAACCTTGCCAAGAATATCTGCGACGTTCTTTACCCGAATGACAACCATTATGCCGGCAAAGAGCTGCGTCTGAAACAGCAGTATTTCTTCATCTCAGCAAGTATCCAGGCTGCTATTGAGAAATTCAAAAAATCTCACAGCGACCTGCATGACCTGCCCAAGAAAGTCACCTTCCAGTTAAATGATACGCATCCGACCATGACGGTTGCAGAGCTGATGCGTATCCTTCTGGATGAGGAAGGGATGACCTGGGAGGAGGCATGGGACATTACTACCCATACCTGCGCTTACACAAACCATACCATTATGGCAGAAGCACTGGAAAAATGGCCTATTGAGCTGTTCTCCAAACTGCTTCCCCGTATTTATCAGATCATTGAGGAGATCAACCGCAGATTTATCCAGGAGATCAACAACAAATATCCGGGAAATCAGGAGAAGGTCCGCAAAATGGCCATCATCTATGACGGCCAGGTGAAGATGGCACACCTTGCTATCGCAGGCGGATACTCTGTAAACGGTGTTGCAAGGCTGCATACGGAAATCCTGAAAAAACAGGAATTAAAGGATTTCTATGAGATGTATCCCAATAAATTCAATAACAAGACCAACGGTATCACCCAGAGACGTTTCCTGCTCCATGGCAACCCGCTGCTGGCAGACTGGGTGACAGACCATATCGGAGACGGCTGGATCACTGACCTGGCACAGCTTTCCAAGCTGAAAGTATATGCAGATGACAAGAGGGCACAGCAGGAGTTCATGAACATTAAATATCAGAACAAAGTGCGCCTTGCAAAATACATCATGGAGAACAACGGCATTGAGGTTGACCCACGTTCCATTTTTGATGTACAGGTGAAACGTCTGCATGAGTACAAACGCCAGCTTATGAATATTCTGCATGTTATGTATCTGTATAACCAGATCAAAGAGCATCCGGAAATGGATTTCTATCCGAGAACCTTTATTTTCGGCGCAAAAGCCGCTGCAGGATATGTGCGCGCAAAACTGACCATCAAACTGATCAATGCGGTTGCAGATGTGGTGAACAACGATAAATCCATCAACGGCAAACTGAAAGTCGTATTTATTGAGAACTACCGTGTATCCAATGCGGAGATGATCTTTGCGGCAGCAGATGTATCTGAGCAGATCTCTACTGCAAGTAAAGAGGCATCCGGAACCGGTAACATGAAGTTCATGCTGAACGGTGCGGTAACTATTGGTACAATGGACGGTGCTAACGTGGAGATCGTGGAGGAAGTAGGTCAGGAGAATTCATTTATCTTCGGTCTGTCTTCAGATGAAGTCATCAACTACGAGAACCACGGCGGATACGATCCTATGCAGTATTTCAACAACGACCCGGATATCAGAAACGTTCTCATGCAGCTCATCAACGGAACTTACTCTAACGGTGACTTTGAATTGTTCCGTGACATCTACGATTCCCTGCTCAATACCAAGAGCAGTGACCGGGCAGATACTTACTTCATTCTGGCTGACTTCAAAGCCTACGCTGAGGCACAGAAACGTGTGGAGGCTGCTTACAAGGATGAAGCCGGCTGGGCTAAGAAAGCGCTGCTGAACACAGCATGCTCCGGTAAATTCACATCTGACAGAACAATCCAGCAGTATGTGGATGAAATCTGGAATCTGGATAAGGTTACAATTGAAGACTAAATATATCCGGTAAAAATAAGGATAAAAGGCAGGGCCGCGGAGGCAGACAGAGAATGTTTGCTGCTGCGGCCCGTGATCGTTTTATGATGTGCAGGCAATCATTTACTTTGACATCCTTTTTCGTCTATGGTACACTGAAAATAATTATGGAGAAATATACCCTACCGTAATATGTCTGAAGACTACTCAAAATTGAAGAATATACTAACAGAGGTGAAAACAGTGGACAAGAACGAATACCGTGCCAAACTGGACGTGATCAACGATCTGGTTGACAGGCAGGACTATAAGGGGGCTCTGGAGATTGTCGATACGATTGACTGGCGCAGGGTGCGAAGTGCAAGGACACTCTGTATGGTCGGTGAGATTTATGAGGCAAATAAACGGTATGAAGACAGCCGCAGGCTTCTCATACTGGCGCATCAGAGGGCTCCTATAGGAAAAACAGTAATATACCGGCTGGTTGAGCTGGCAATTAAGATGGGGAATTTTGATGAAGCAGTGGATTATTACAATCAGTTTGCGGAAATATCCCCCAATGATAACTCGCGCTACATATTAAAGTACAAAATTTACAGAGGAAGGCGTTCCCCCATCCAGGAGCAGATTGCGATTCTGGAAGAGTATAAAGGACGTGAATATACAGAGCGCTGGTCCTACGAACTGGCAAGGCTCTATGCCAAGGCAGGTATGAAGGACAAATGTGTGGAAGAGTGTGATGATCTGATCCTCTGGTTCAGTGAAGGTAAATACGTGGTAAAGGCCATGGAGCTGAAGATGAAATACGCTCCTCTTTCTCCCAGCCAGGAGGAAAAATACAGAAACCGTTACGTGGAACCATCACCGGAGAGCGCTGCGGCAGCCGCGGCGGCCACGATCACTGCAGCTACACAGGCAGCGTCAAAGCTTGTCAGTCAGTCCGTCGGCGCAGGCGTGTCGGAACAAATTACAGATGAAATGCCCCATATCGAGTCAGTCCGCTCCAGGGCAACCGGAAAGGCACCGGAGGAAGTATCCGTATTTTCACCGATTCTTGAGACTACAGGGGTTTTACAGGATAAAATCGCCAAGGGCATCCGGGATGTATTCTCCGGAGGGCCGAAGGAAGAGGAAGAGACCCAAGCCGAGGCGGAGGAGACAGCAGATTCCGCTGCTGGAGATACCCAGGACTACAGCATGGTGGATGACACTGAGGATTACGTGGTGAAGGAACTGGAACCGGACAAACCCGCATCCGGAAGCATCGCAGCCGCAGCTATAAGGCAGCCGGCAGCAAGGCCGGTTGAGGCGCCAAAGCCTCAGGCAGCACAGGCCGCCGCTGAACCTGCACCGGAGGTGGATTTGGATGCCATCCTGGCTGAGACAGCCGGAGAGCTGGCCCAGGCCGTTGCCAAGGTTTCCAGTGGAGTGACACCAGTCAGCGATACGGAAACAATTGCGGCAGAGAATACGCCTTCAGAAGCGGAGAACAAAGCTGTTGCATCAGAAGGTACGCCGTCAATGGCGGAAGCGGGAGCCGCTGCACCCGAGGATATCCGGTCAGTATCAGAGACAAAAGCCGTTGTATCAGAAGATACGCAGTCAGTGCCAGAAGCGGAAGCCGCTGCATCAGAAGGTATGCCGTCAGTGATGGAAGCGGGAGCCGCTGCATCAGAAGGTATGCCGTCAATGGCGGAAGCGGGAGCCGCTGCATCAGAAGGTATACCGTCAGTAGCGGAAGCGGGAGCTGTTGTACCGGCAGGATCTGCTGTGCAGGCCGCTGCATCGAAAGAAGTCGGTGATACAGAAACAGTCACGGTCAGAAGTGATGATGCAGTTACAGCCGCAGCCGGCAGCATGGAACCTCAGACAATATACCAGCCTGACCGGGAACCACAGCCGCTTTCGGAAGCTGCTGAAGAAGCCGTCAAAGAATATACAGTCGGTGCCCGGCCGTCTGTTTCTGAGACAGAGGAGAGATACACACAGGCGGAGGAATCGCCTCAGGAATCTGCACAGCCGGTTTCCGGGGAAGCGGCAGAGGAGGAATTCCTGCAGCAGCCTTCCATGGAAGCTATCATGGCAGAGGCTGCCATAACCACAGAACCGGACAACCTGGACGGCAGGACCATCGAGATACCTGTGGAAGAGGTGCGGGCGGGACTTGGCGGAATGACCATTGACCTTCAGAAGGCACTGGAATCAGCCGTAACAGAACCGGAAAGCCCCGTACAGTCTGAAGACTTTGCAGAGTCCGACGAGTCAGAGAATGAATATATGCATACGGTTGCCGAGGATAAGCGTATGCCCGCAGAGGCGTCCATGTCTCCGGCGGGAACAGCGGCGGCATCCATTCTGAGACATCACCTTACCCCGGAGGAACAGAAACGTCTCTTCACCTATTTTGCTCCGATACCCGGGCTGACCCAGCAGATTACAGAAGCCCTTGACATTGCCCAGGAATCGGCATGTGAGAGGACATCAAAATCCGGAAATATAGTTATTACAGGCCGTGAAGGCGCAGGCAAAACCCGCTTGTCCGAGGGCCTCATAAAAGCCATTTGCAAGGAACGTCACATGGAAGGTGCCAAGATCGCCTATCTGGATGCAGAGAAGATGAACGCAAAAGACCCGGCCTATGTGGTTGACAAGCTTGCAGGCGGATTCCTGGTGGTAGAGAACGCTTCATCCCTGAAGGAAGATGTAATAGAAAAACTCTCCAAGGCAATGGAGTTCAGGACGAACCGTCTGACTGTTATTCTGGAAGACTTAAAACCCGGCATTCAGAGCCTGGAAAAGACATATCCTGACTTTATGGAAAAATTCGATTCCCGTGTGGTCATTCCGGTCTTCACCAATGACGAGCTGGTATCCTTTGCTAAGACATACTCCAAGGAGATGGGATATAAGATTGATGACATGGCTGTTCTGGCCCTGTATACCCTGATCGGCGACAACCAGGATGAAGACGATCCCGTATCTGTGGGACAGGTAAAAGAGATGATGGACAACGCCATCAAGCGCGCCTCCAGAGGCGGAAGACGCCCGGGCAAGAAAGTGGCAAAGCGCCATTTGGATGAGAGCGGACGCATTATGCTTTACGAAAAAGACTTTGATGTATAAAAATATCCCCGGCAGGCGCATATGCCTGCCGGGGAACCTTAATTATGACGGGAGATGAAAAGATGACAGCCCCATATCTGGGAAACCCAAAAGGGACGATTGAGGTCCTGCAGAAATATGACTTTGTTTTTCAAAAGAAATACGGGCAGAACTTTTTGATCGATACCCATGTACTCGACAAAATAATAGATGCTGCACATATCACGAAAGAGGACTTTGTGCTGGAGATCGGACCCGGCATCGGAACCATGACCCAGTACCTGGCACAGGCTGCGGGAAAGGTATATGCGGTTGAAATTGACAAGACGCTGATTCCCATTCTGGAAGACACACTTCAGGGATTTCCGAATGTGACCATATTAAATGAAGACATTCTGAAAGTCGATATCAAAAAACTGGCAGAGGAGCACAACGCAGGAAAACCGATCAAAGTTGTAGCGAATCTGCCATATTATATTACCACGCCGATCATCATGGGATTGTTTGAAGGTGATGTGCCCATTGCGTCTATTACGGTAATGGTACAGAAAGAGGTGGCGGACCGTATGCAGGTAGGACCGGGAACCAAGGACTACGGTGCCCTGTCCCTGGCAGTCCAGTATTATGCGGACCCCTATATTGTGGCAAATGTACCGCCCAACTGCTTTATGCCCAGACCTAAAGTGGGAAGCGCAGTCATACGCCTGACGCGCCACAAAGAACCTCCGGTGGATGTTAAAGACGAAAAGCTTATGTTCCGCCTGATTCGTGCGTCCTTTAACCAAAGGCGCAAAACGCTTGCTAACGGACTGAACAATTCCCCTGAATTGTCATTTACCAAGGAGAAGATCCAGCGTACCATAGAAGCCTGCGGCTTCCGGGAAGGAATCCGGGGGGAGGCACTGACACTGGCAGATTTTGCACGGCTCGCCAACGCGCTTGCTGATACCGGAGATCCGTATCCGTAATGAGAAAGGATCAGCAGATTTTATTGCCATTTGCCATCAGCTTAAATTTCATGCCCAGCATTTCCGAGGCCCGCTTACACATGAGCATACGCTGCATGAAAATTTCAAAATAGTCCATAATGGAACAAATTTCTTCATCCAGTTCAATATTGAGCTGGATGATTTTTTTATCCATCTGAATGGAGAGGGTGGAGGAAATGGCGGCATAATTGACTCTGTCGTGTTTATCAAAGTTTTCCCTGATGGGATTGCGCACCCGGTTGCGTCGCACATCCGTTTTATCCGCCAGGATGACAGCAGCGGATACCGGATCCACGGCACTTCCGGTTCCCTCATCGTGCTGCCCAATGGCGCTTATGATCACGGCTGTATCCCTGGGAGAAAGCTTATATTTTTGAAGGATCTGCATAGCCATCAGTGCGCCGCTGTGGGCATGGTCGTTTCGGTTGATGCAGTTGCCTACATCATGGAGAAGTCCCGCTACTTTTGCAAGCTCCGTTTCCCGTTTTCCATAGCCGAGCTTTTTTAGTATCTTCCCTGCTGTCTCAGCAACCTTAATGGCGTGCCTGCAGGAGTGCTCCGTGAAGCCCAGGACCCCAAGGCTGTGGTTGCCCTGTTCCATATACGCTTTCACTTCTTCTGAGTTCTTCAGTTCTTTATAAATACTTTCATTCATATTTTTTGTTTACAGCCTTCTGACAGCGTCCATAGCCAGGTCAGAACGTTCGCATTCTTCTGCTGTGAGTGTGATCTGACAGCAGAGCGGGCTTCCTTTCATATATTCTGATGCATAACAAAGGCCATTGGTCCTCTCGTCCAGAAATGGCCGGTCTATTTGGCCTGGGTCACCAAGCAGGATGATCTTAGTTCCCTTTCCGGCCCGGGTGATAATGCCTTTCACCTGATTCGGTGTCATGTTCTGGGCTTCATCTATAATGAGCCAGGTGTTTACAAAAGAGCGTCCTCTTATGAAATTCAGAGCCTCTGCCTGAATGACCCCTCTCTCGAAAATTTCATCAATCTTACCTTGTAGCTCTGCTTCGTTCTTATACCGTTCCTCCTCATTGGAGTCAATAAGCTGTTCCAGATTGTCAATGACAGGACGCATGAGCGGAGATATTTTTTCCTGTTCATCGCCGGGGAGGAAGCCGATATCAGAGTCAAACTGTGCATTGGGGCGGCTGATCAATATGCGGCGGTACTCTTTGGTGTTGCTGTTCAAAACCTTTTCAAGCCCTGCTGCCAGAGAGTAAAAAGTCTTTGCTGTTCCTGCCATCCCCTTGACGATCACCAGTGGGATTTTATCAGGAGGCATCATAAGAGCTTCCTGAAGAAAATATTGTCCGGCATTTCGCGGTTCTACTCCGTATGGGCGGCTTTTTTTGTAGGCAAGAGGTACGATCTTTTCCTGACAGACCCTTCCGAGATGTGTCTTTCTCAAAGACTGGTCAGCTTTCAGCAGTACAAACTGATTCTCCCACAGTTCGGGCGGGAAAGGTTTTCCCTGTGCGTCTGTCAGGTATACAGCATCCAGTGGGATTCCCTTCTTTTTAAAAGTCTTAAAAGTTTCCTCCGGTACAAAACACTCACATCTTCCTGTGTACTGGCCTTCCCTGGATGAAACCTGTTCCTGCAGAAAATCTTCAGCCCGGATGCCCAGTATCTGTGCCTTCATCCTAAGAAGGATGTCTTTTGTGACTAGTACCACAGGAAGTCTTCCGTCCATAAGGTGTCGGCAGACTTTTAAGATCCGGTTATCCATTTTGTCATCCGGAAGGCTTTCCGGAAGTTCCACATGGACACAGTTGGCTTCCACCCGAACCGTACCGCCGTTTTTCAGGGGTGAACCTTCCAGAAGGTTTCCCTGCAGCCGCAGATTCTCCAGGCGCCTTATGGCTTCTCTTGCGTGGGCGCCTTTTTCCCCGTCAGCTTTTTTTAATCCATCCAGCTCCTCCAGAACCGCAAGGGGCAGTACAAGCTGGTTATCTTCAAAACAGTCCAGAGCATCCGGTGACTGGATCAGCACATTGGTGTCCAGGACGAATATTTTTTTCATATAATAGGTCCCTCCTGTTTTTTCATTTTACATCCCAATCTTACATCTATATAGGAAAGGGTTCTATCCGTCCATTGTTAAATCTGCTGAGAGTTTTTGTAAAACAGCGGAACCGGCAGCCGTTTTACAGGCATTTAACCAAGAGCTTACGAAAACAGGATGGATGAAAAGGTAAAAATGCAGTTTAATAGTTACAGTTCACAGGTCACTGTACCGGGAGGCGTTTTCATGCGGAAGCATGAAGATCCCGAGGCAGGCAGCGCAATATGGGGCAGAATGCTCCATATCTGTGCATCGCGAAGCGTGTTACTGGACACGGGGTGGACAGTAACATTTAATAAGCTTTGTAAGCAGCTTTGCTGTACATGAAAGGAAAGGAGAATACATTTCATGTTAGAACTTCAGAATGTAAAAAAATCCTATGACGGAGTCACTATTTTGCAGAATATCAATCTTTGTATCGAGGAGGGAGAGATCGTCTCTATCCTGGGCCCGTCCGGATGCGGAAAAACAACACTTTTGAATCTTATACTTGGTATTACTGATTTAGATGAAGGAAAGATCATATTCAATGAAAGAGATATCACAAACGTACCCATGGAGGAACGTGGATTTAACATTGTATTTCAGGATTATGCCCTGTTTCCCAATTTAAATGTATATGAAAATATTACCTATGGCCTCAGAAACAAACCGAATATTTCCAGCGATAAGGAAGTACAGGAATTCATCCGCCTTCTGGGACTGGAAGAACACCTGGATAAAAAAATAGAACAGCTCTCCGGGGGTCAGAAACAGCGCGTGGCTCTTGCCAGGACCATGGTAATGAAGCCCAAGATACTCCTTCTGGATGAGCCTCTGAGTGCCCTTGACGGAGTGATAAAAGAATCCATCAAAGAGAAAATAAAAGAGATCGCCAGGGAATTTCACCTGACTACCATCATCGTCACCCACGATCCCGAGGAAGCGCTGACTTTGTCCGATAAGGTGCTGATCGTGAACAAGGGAACCATTTCCCAGTACGGATGCCCGGAAGAGATCATCACTTCCCCGCAGAATCTCTTTGTAAAAGAGTTTATCCTGAACCAGCTTGAGATCAAGAAAAACAATATTTTTATGCTGTTCCGTCAGGATAAGCAAGTGAGCCTGCAGGTGGTGTAAACATATGATAAAAAGAAACGAAAAGGAAATAAAAGTAATCTATGTGCTGGTGGTCCTCCTGTTTCTGGTCTTCCTTGCGGTCCCCATACTGAGACTTCTGGGAAAGTCCTTTGAAGGGGCAGCGGGGCTGTCCGTGGAGAATTACATAACCGTGCTGACAGGAAAAGGATTCGGCAGGGCGCTCCTGAACAGTCTGTGGATCTCGGTCTGCAGCGCGCTTCTGGCCACTCTGCTGGCTTTTTTCCTGGCTTATACCATCCACTATACAAACCTGAAAAAGAGGACAAAAAAACTGATCCGTACCCTGGCTGTGCTGCCTATGCTGCTTCCCACAATTACTTACGGGTTTGCGATCATTTATTCCTTTGGTAAACAGGGACTTCTGACAAGACTTTTCGGACGCCAGATTTTTGAGATATATGGGTTTAACGGTCTGCTTCTGGGGTACGTGATCTATACCCTTCCCGTTTCCTTCCTGCTTATTCTGAACACTATGAGCTACATAGACAAGAAGTTCATGGTGGTGTCCAGAGTCATGGGAGATAAGCCCTTCGCCACCTTTATGGGAACCGTGGTACGACCTCTTCTGGGCACACTTGCGGCCTCCATGGTACAGTGCTTTTTCCTGTGCTTCACAGATTACGGGATCCCTGCATCAGTGGGCGGAAAATTTGAGGTTGTGGCAACCGTTCTCTATAACGAGATGCTGGGCAGTATACCCAATTTCCAGAATGGAGCCGTGGTGGCAATGATGATGCTCCTTCCCTCTGTGCTGAGTATCTCCCTGCTTCACTGGCTGGAACGCTACAATGTCCGATACAACAAAATTTCCACCATAGAAATAAGAAAAAACAGGAAGAGAGATTACTTCTGCGGCCTGTCCAGCAGCGTGATCCTGCTTGTGATCCTCTCCGTGTTTGCTGTGATCCTTGTGGTTCCCTTTGTGGAGGAATGGCCGTACCGAACCGATTTCACCCTGTCGCATGTGACAGAAGTGTTCCGGGACAGCAGTCTGCTGGGTGTTTACAAAAATTCACTGTTTATGGCAGTGCTGACAGCCATTGCGGGGCTTATCACCACTTACGGCGCGGCACTTGCCACAGCCAGAAGCCAGTTGGGCAGGAAATGGAAGGGGATCATTGAGAGCATCGCGCTGGTGACCAACACCATCCCGGGTATGGTGATCGGTATTGCCTTTCTTCTCATTTTTACAGGTACACCGCTGCAGAATACCTTTGCCCTGATCATCCTGTGCAATGTGGTGCATTTTTTCTCCACACCATATCTGATGATGAAGAATTCCCTGGAGAAGCTGAACAGTTCCTGGGAGACAACTGCCCTTCTCATGGGGGACTCCTGGGCAAAGACCATCTTCAGGATCGTGACGCCCAACATGCGCTCCACTATCCTGGAAGTGTTCAGCTATTACTTCGTCAACGCCATGGTGACAGTAAGTGCCGTCATCTTCATTGCCGGTGCCAGGACCATGGTCATCACCACCAAGATAAAGGAACTTCAGTATTATACCAGATTCAATGAAATATTCGTCCTGTCCCTGCTGATCCTGGCAACGAATCTGCTGGTAAAAGGACTTGTGGGATATCTGTCCCAGAGGGAATTCCATCCGGGAAAGATCCTGGACTTATCCATATTAAAAAAGAAAAGAGGAGTACAAAAAGTATGAAAATGAAAAAAGTAACGGCATTTATAATGACAGCAGCCCTGGGGGCATCCATTCTTGCCGGATGCGGCTCAGGCAGTGAGAAACAGGTAGTCATCTATTCAAACGCAGATGATGAGGCTGTGGAAGCCATGAAAGAGACCCTGGACGCAAATGGCTACGAGGGAAAATATCTGTTCCAGACCTTTGGCACCTCCGAACTGGGGGGCAAACTGCTGGCAGAGGGAAAAAACATTGAGGCAGACATGGTGACCATGAGTTCCTTTTACCTGGACAGTGCCCAGGAGCAGAACAACATGTTCCAAGATCTGACCTTTGACTATGACACCCTCACAGAATTCCCCGCATTCTATGCGCCTATCACCTCCCAGGAGGGAGCGATTCTTCTGAACACGGAGATGCTTAGTGAAAATAAGCTGGACAGGCCTGAAAGCCTCAAAGATCTGACAAAGCCGGAATACAAAGACCTGCTGTCTGTGACAGACATCAAAAGTTCATCCACAGCATGGCTTCTCATGCAGGCCCTTGTCAGCGAATATGGGGAGGACGGCGCCAAGGACGTTCTGAAAGGCATCTATGAAAATGCCGGCGCACACATCGAAAGCTCAGGCTCCGCGCCGCTGAAAAAGATCCGTGCCGGTGAGGTTGCCGTTGGATTCGGTCTCCGCCACCAGGCAGTTGCCGACAAAAAGGACGGCCTTCCCGTAGACTATGTGGACCCAAAAGAGGGCAATTTCTCCCTCACAGAGTCCGTTGCAGTGGTCGACAAGAAAGACGCCAATCCCCTGGCTATGGAAATGGCCCAGTGTATCGTGGAAAAGGGAAGAAGCGAGCTGATCAAGACATATCCAAACCCAATCTATCAGGGCGAGGAAGCCGACCCGGAAAATGTGTCCACCTATCCGAAAGTTTTCTCAGAGAAGTTAACCGTATCCCTTCTGGAACGCCATCAGGAGCTTTCAGAGGAATGTAAATAAGCAGCCACACCAATACAAATAAAAACACAGGAGAAATGAAAATGCTAAACTATAAATTATTAACCCCAGGCCCATTGACCACAACAGACACCGTTAAAAAAGAGATGCTTTTTGACCATTGCACATGGGATGATGACTACAAAAAGATCACCTTGAAAATCCGCAGCCAGCTTCTGAAGCTGGCCCATGTATCCGAGCCGGAATACACAGTTGTCCTCATGCAGGGCAGCGGAACCTTTGGCGTGGAGTCTGTCATCACCAGCGTGATCGGCAAAAGCGACAAACTCCTCATTGCAGCAAACGGCGCCTACGGGGAGAGAATGGCCGACATTGCCGCACATGCAGGCATCCCCTATGTACTTTACCGCGAGGAGTACGACAAAGTCCCCTCCGCAAAGATCATTAAAAAGATAATGAAAGAGGACCCGGAGATCACACATGTATCCATGGTACACAGCGAGACAACATCCGGTATCCTCAACGACATAGAGTCAGTTGCAAAAGTTGTAAAAGAGATGGGCAGAACCTTCATCGTGGATGCCATGTCCAGCTTCGGCGGCGTAGATATCCCGGCAGCCAAATGGGGTATTGATTTCCTGATCAGCAGTGCAAACAAATGCATCCAGGGTGTTCCCGGATTTTCCTTCATCATCTGCAGAACAGACAAACTCATGGACAGCAGCGGAAAAGCCAGAAGCCTGTCCCTGGACCTGTACGACCAGTGGCTGACCATGAACAAAGACGGTAAATGGCGTTTCACATCCCCCACCCACGTAGTTCTGGCCTTTGCGAAAGCCCTGGAGGAACTGGAGGAGGAGGGCGGCATCCCGGCCCGTTCCAAACGCTACGCAGAGAACAACAAATACCTCATCGAAAAACTACAGGAGCTGGGAATCCGCCCCTACATAGAAGGCAGATACCAGGGTCCCATCATCACTACCTTCTTCTATCCGGAGGGGAGCCACTTCTCCTTCCAGGAGATGTACCGGTACATCAAAGAGAGAGGCTATGCCATCTACCCGGGCAAAGTCACAGATGCCGACACCTTCCGCATCGGAAATATAGGCGAGATCTACCATGAAGACATGGAAAACCTTTACAACATCATCAAAGAATTTCTGGAGGCAGACAAAAAATGAACAAATTTGACGCGATCATATTCGACTGGGCAGGAACCACAGTAGACTACGGAAGCTTTGCTCCCGTACAGGCATTCATAAAAGCCTTTGAAGAGTTTGGCATAACCCCCACAATAGATGAGGTACGTGCTCCCATGGGTATGCTGAAGATAGACCACATCCGCACCATGCTTTCCATGGACCGCATTAAAGATCTGTGGACCCAGATCCACGGCACCCCCTGGACCGATGATGACGTAAAAGAAGTGTACGAGCACAGCGAGACCGCCATCCTGGAGATCCTCCCGGACTTTGCGTCCCCCAAGCCCCACGTCCCTGAAACCATAGAAAAACTACGGAGCCTGGGCCTGCAGATAGGCTCCACCACAGGCTACACAGAGCAAATGATGAAAATAGTAGCTCCCAGAGCCGCAGAACAAGGCTATGCTCCCGACTTCTGGTTCAGCCCCGACGATGTAGGCGGCATCGGCCGTCCCTACCCCTACATGATCTTCCGCAACATGGAATCCATGCACCTCATGGATGTCCGCCGCATCATAAAAGTAGGAGACACGGTAGCGGACATCAAAGAAGGCAAAAACGCAGGCATGCTCTCCGTAGGCATCCTGGAAGGCAGCTCCGTCCTGGGCCTCACCGAATCCGAATACAACGCCCTGTCCCCAGCCGACAAGTCCGCCCGTCTCACCCAGGCCGCCCAAACCTACAAGGCCGCCGGCGCCGACCACATCATCCAAGACATCCGAGGCCTCCTAGACCTCCTATAGTCAACATCCCCAAAAAGAACCGCTCCCAACTCCAACAATCGGGTGCGGTTCTTTCCGCAGGTTAGCTGAGGGACGCGGAACCTCGAAGAGAATCTGAAACCTCTCCCCTCCTCCCCCGTCCCTTTCGCCACCTACTTCTGATGTATCATCTCCCGATACTCACTAGGCGTCCTCCCCATATTCCTCTTAAACAACCGCGTAAAATAATTCAGATCCGCCACCCCGCACGCCGCCGCAATACTCTGTATCTGCAAATCCGTAGAATTCAGCAAGAGCACCGCATTCTCAATCCTCTTCTTATTCACAAAATCTGTCAGCGTACTCCCCGTCTCCTTCTTAAACAGTGTAGACAGATAGCTGGGGCTGATAGAAAACTCCTCCGCCAGCCTTTTAAGACTCAGATCATCGGTCAAATACAGGCAGATATGGTTGATCACATTCTGAATAATAGGTGAATATCCCTTCAAAGAATGAGACTTCACCAGCAGACAATACTTCCGCATCATTTCCCGTTTCAGCTTCCCATCCTCATCCTCACTGGTGATCGTCTCAATCTCCCGTGCATACTTAGAAGAAAGTTCATCCAGATACAGCGGGTGCACCCCGCCATACTCCGCAGCCTTCCGCAGCAGGGTATTTAATATGATCAGATAATTCTTAGAGTCCCGGATCCGGTTGGAAAGCCTCTGCTCCAGTGAGACCGTCATTTCTCCGGCTGCCAGCAGTTCTATCTTTTTATAATTTCCTGAAGCCACTGCCTGCATCATCTCCTGCTCTGACCGGTACCGCTGTTCGATCAGCTCCCGGTTTTCCAGATTGACCTGTGCCTGTCCATAGTAAACCTTTGTAATTTCATCCATAAACATATCACAGTATTCAACAGAAAAATGTTCAGCCCCGCCAAATATTTCCGCTGCCAGCAGAAGCAGTATGGTGCGCACATCATCTGCGTGGTTAATGAAAGGGATCAGTTCATAGTACTGTTTCAAAAATCCGGAAAACTCTGTGGGGATGGACAATCTTTGCTGCATCTGCAGGATGAATTTTTTATCGGCTCTGTGCTGCAGATAAGGCCCGGCTATAAAAAAGGCAGGTGATTCCGTCTTCGGCAGCCGCATCACTGTGTGATGACAGTTAAAACAATCTTTGGAAAAATACATCACATGCTCTTTACTGTTTCTGATAAAATGCAGTGCGTTATCCCTGGAATCACTGTCTGCCGCGATTTTCTTTCTCAGTCCCAGATCCAGATCAACATGGTCAAGTTCATCTTCCGTTAAAATATAGGTTTGGAAATTATAATTTTTTAACACTTTACGGGAAAAATTCAAAACAGTGTCATACGACGCCATACATCTGCCCCCTCATACTATTTTTAATTATTATCATACAATTTTTTGAAATGTTCAAGTCCTAAATAAAAAAATGCGAATAAAGCAAAAAAATGTAAGAATGATGTTGGCTTAAAACTGCTAGAATCTAGCCATACAAGGAACGAGGAGGAGAAGAAATGTTAGAGTATTCAATGTTATACCCAAAACAGTCCGTATCCAGAAGAACCGTGAGCATGGATGGCATGTGGAAATTTAGCCTAGACCCGGAAGGAAAGGGAACAGAAAACGGGTGGACAGATGGAATCCCGCAGGCAGACCTGATTCCCGTGCCTGCCAGCTTTCAGGATTTTTACACAGACAAAGACACAAGGGAATATGCAGGTGATCTTTGGTATGAGACAGATGTATTTGTTCCGGAAGAATACGCGGGAAAAAATGTAGCTATCCGCTTTGGCTGTGCAACCCACAGAGCAGAGGTTTATTTAAACGGTGTCCATGTGACGTCTCATGTGGGCGGGTTCCTTCCCTTTATGGCTGACATTACAAATGTGGCCAGATACAATGCAGTAAACAAGGTTGTTGTCAAGATCAACAATGAGCTGAGCGAGACCAACATCCCCTGCGGTAAGACAAAAGTACTCAGCAATGGAAAGAAAATGAACAGTCCGTATTTTGACTTTTTCAACTATTCCGGGCTGCAGCGTCCTGTAAAGCTGGTTGCATATCCAAAGGAGTATGTGTTTGACCTGACAGTGGACCACAGGATAAACGGCAGAGACGCGGATGTTTCTTACAGCGTTGTAACCACAGGAGAGCATCCGGTGGAGGTTACGGTGTATGACGAGGACGGCAGAGAAGTGGCAGTTTCCCAGGGAAAAGAGGGAATCCTCCACATTGAAAATGCACATCTGTGGCAGGTGAGAAACGCCTATCTCTATACCTTTACGGTGCGCATCAAGGACGAAGAGGAAGTGCTGGATGAATACAGTGAGGAGATCGGCGTCCGGACTGTGGAGGTAAAGGGAAAAGATATTCTGATCAACGGTTCTCCTGTTTATCTGAAAGGTTTCGGAAAACACGAGGATAGTGATATTGTGGGCCGCGGATTTCATATGGGTGTCATGAAGAGAGACTTTGAATGTATGAAATGGATCGGAGCCAACTCCTTCCGTACCTCCCATTATCCATACAGTGATGAGATTTACCGGATGGCAGACCGTGAAGGCTTCCTGGTCATTGATGAGGTTCCGGCTGTGGGACTTTTTGAAAGTCTGATGAACTTCATGGAGGCATCCACCGGAAAGAAGACGGCATTTTTTGCGAAAGACACCATCCCTGAACTGCTGGAAAATCATCTGCACGCAGTGGAGGAGATGATAACCAGGGACAAGAACCATGCCTGTGTCATTGCCTGGTCCCTGTTAAACGAGCCTGAGACCACAGATGAGGCCGCGGTGCCGTATTTTGAGAAAGTGTTTGCGCGGGCTCATGAGCTGGATGTGCAGAAGCGCCCCAGAACATTTGCGCTGATCATGAATTCCCTGCCGGATACCTGCAAATGCTATCATCTGGCAGATGTGATCAGTATGAACCGTTACTATGGCTGGTATCTTATGGGCGGATACGAGATGTGTGACGCAGAGGCGGCATTCCGGGCAGAGATGGACAAGTGGGCCGGCAAGAACTTGGACAGGCCGTTTATCTTCACTGAATATGGAGCTGACACGTATGCCGCGGAGCATAAACTGCCTTCTGTTATGTGGAGCCAGGAATACCAGAAAGAATATCTGGAAATGTGCCACAGAGTCTTTGACTCTTATGATTTCATCAAAGGTGAGCAGGTTTGGAATTTTGCGGATTTCCAGACCACAGAGGGGATCATGCGTGTAAACGGCAACAAAAAGGGAATCTTCACCAGACAGAGACAGCCAAAAGATGCAGCCTTTTACTTTAAGGAGCGCTGGGAAAGCCTGCCGCTGGACCATAAAAGTAAGTAAGTATAGCCCGCACTAAGCAGAGAGTTACTATTTACAGCCCTGCAAAAAAAGCAGTTCTGTAAACAGTAACACGCTTCGCGAGGCACAGTTGCCTGAGGATAAGAAAAAAATACAGGGAGATTACCATGAACGAGAAAAATAATGCAAGGCCATTTGGGATGCGGGATAAGATCGGTTATATGTTCGGTGACTTTGGAAATGATTTTACCTTTATATTTGCCAGCTCCTTCCTAATGGTATTTTATACAAAGGTACTTGGGATCAGCGGCGCTATGGTAGGAACACTGTTTCTGCTGGCCAGGGTAGTGGATGCCTTTACGGATATCACCATGGGGCGTATTGTCGACTCTGTGAAGCCCTCCAGAGACGGAAGGTTCCGCTGCTGGCTGAGAAGGATGTGCGGTCCGGTTGCCATTGCCAGCTTTTTGATGTACCAGGGCGGCATGGCAGGAGCGCCGATGACACTGAAGATTGTTTATATGTATGTGACATACCTGTTATGGGGCAGTGTGTTTTATACATCGATCAATATCCCTTACGGTTCTATGGCATCTGCTATTACGGAGAAGCCGGATGAGAGGACTGCCCTCTCCACATTCCGTACTGTGGGAGCCACACTGGCCGGTCTGGTTATCGGAACGGTGACACCGCTTCTGATCTACGTGAAGGATGCGGACGGCAATCAGGTCATCAGGAGTACCTCCATTTTTACTATCATTGCAGGTGTGTTTGCGGTAGGCGCAATCCTTTGCTATATCATTTGCTATAAGCTTACCACAGAGCGTGTAAAAGTGGAGCCGGATCCGAATGCTAAAAAGGTAACATTGGGACAGACCTTTGCAGCTATTTTCAAGAGCCGTGCACTGCTGGGGATCATCGGGGCAGCTATTTTCCTTCTGCTGAGCCAGCTTCTCATACAGGCCATGAACAATTATCTGTACACAGAATATTTTGGATCTGCAGGCGCGATCTCCATTGTGACCATAGTGAACACAGCCCTTATGCTGCTGGTGGTTGCACCGCTCAGTGTGCCCATCAGCCGCAGATTCGGGAAAAAAGAAGCATCCACGGCAGGAGTGCTCCTGGCAGGAGTTATCTTCCTTGGCCTGTATTTTATGCATGTGCAGAACGTTGTGGTCTACATTGTACTTGCCAATGTGGGTATGCTGGGACTTGGATTCTTCAATACCGTGATTTGGGCCAATATCACAGACGTTATAGATGACCAGGAGGTAAAGACAGGGCAGAGGGAGGACGGTACCGTTTACGCAGTGTATTCCTTTGCAAGAAAACTGGGCCAGGCACTGGCGGGAGGCGCGGGAGGCTGGGCACTGTCCATTATCGGGTACGACCAGCTTGCTAAGGTACAGACAGCGTCTGTGATCAACGGCCTGTACACAACCTCCACACTGATACCTGCCATCTGCTTTTTCGTTGTGGCTCTGTTCTTATGGTTTGTGTATCCGCTGAGTAAGAAAAAGGTGGAAGCCAATGTGGAAGAGCTGAAGAGCAGACGTGAGAATGTCTGACAGGTAAATAAAACAGAATTTTTGGCAGTATAACATTTGTATCTGTTATACTGCCAATTCGTTTTAAAGAAAAAGAAATATGGCTGTTGGAAGGAGAAAACAGACCCAAAAGGATAGACTGAAAACACATTTTGCAGTGGAATGATTTTTTCCAAAACAAAAGTCATCGCCCGGACATATCCAAACCGGGCGATGACTTTTTCTATAAATATTAAAGGAAGGAGAGCCGGTCTTGCGACCGACATATGAAAAAGAAAATATAAAAATAATGTTTGATTTAAATTATTTTTATGATATAAGTATATTCCCTAAATATGTGCAAATCATGTTTAACTTGTGAAGAATTCATGAACGAAAACCGAATCTTTTATGAATGTAAAAAATTATCGTAAATTGTCACTAAATGGAACCCGTATTTTCAAATGTTTGATATCCAAAAAGCGCTCCGCACACAGCCGTATCCCCCCCATAAGTCCTGATGTATCCTGCAGTCTGGAGGGGATGATGCGGCAGTCCCGGTTTTGATGGGAGGCCAGGTATGCCACGATCCGTTTATTAATATCAGGGATATAGTTGGAAAAGGAACTGTTGAGCACGATCAGGTCAATATTGAAGGTGTTGATGATATTATTAATGCCGATAGACATATATTTTACAAAAAGATCCATCATCTCCAGTGCATCTGCGTTCCGATCCTGATATGCCCTGAGAAAGCTGTCGATGGTAACGGTGTCCTGATGGGTGCGCGCAGCATATTCTTTCAGGATAGCCCTCTCCGAAGCATACAGCTCAAAACAGCCGTTATTGCCGCAGGGACAGGGTTTGCCGTCGGGGAACAGGATGGTGTGGCCGAACTCTCCGGCGTAGCCGTCACGGCCTTTGTAGAGCTGCTCATCAATAAGGATACCCATGCCGACTCCATCGTGTATGTTCAGATGGATCATATTCTTATAATTATAATGAAACGCGGACTCACCCAGCACGGACAGATTGGATTCATTTTCCACATGTACCGGTATGCCAAACTCCCCGGCCAGTATTTTTCCCAGGTAAGGCTCCGGGAGAGGGTAGTAGGGGGTGAAAATGATCTCATTGTCCCGCACAACACCGTAAATACCGATGGATACTCCGACAATCCCATAAGGCGCATCCTTGCACCGGGGAATGGCCTCTTTCATAATACCGCGGAGCAGATCCAGCAGACAATCCTCCTCCCGGAAGGGATATTCCTTCAAATGGCAGTCTTCACCCTTTAAGTCAGCGGTCAGTGTGATGATCTGACGGGGATGGACATCTATGGAAAAAACATAACCGCATTTTTTCTGGAATTCCAAAAGGATGGGCTTCCTGCCCAGGGCGGTCTGGGCGCTCCCTATCTCAGCCACCAGATTCTGGTCTATCAGCTCCTGCACAATGTTGGATATGGTTGCCTTTGTCAGATGCAGCTCCTTAGCCAGAGCGGCACGGGAGATGGGCGGATTGTTTACGATATATTCTAGGACCTGCCGCCTGTTGTTGTCTCTTATCATTTCTTGGTTTGCGATTGCCATAAATAATCCTCCATAATGCCGAATGTAAATACTGTTATGGTAATCATACCACTTCTCCTATACTTGGGGCAAGTAATTTGTTTACCCACTATACAAATTAAAGCCATATTCCATTCTGCACCACACAGCATCCCCTTGGGGAAAATACCGGATTGGACGGTGGGCAGTAAACTGCAGTCTTAGAGTGTGTTAGGGAAGTTACTGTACACAGGCCACTGTACCGGTAGCGTTTTCATGCCGAAAGCATGAAAATCCCGAGGCAGCCAGCGCGATATGGGGCAGAATGCTCCATATCTGTGCATCGCGAAGCGTGTTACTGGACACGGAGTGTACAGTAACTTAGGAAAATCCTAGGAAATTTTTAAGAGAAACTTTAGATGCAGGATTTGACGATTTATGCTATCCTTATAGCAGGCAGGGACATCCTGCGTGTTACAAGGGGATATAAGAAAGGAGTTATGAACATGATGAAAAAAGGACTTGCATTTCTGGTGGCGGGGATCATGCTGCTGGCATCACCTGTCAGTGTACTGGCAGACCGTGAGGACGCCAAACTGGAAAAACCATATGTATCGTTAGGTGCGGATCTGAATGCACAGGAGCGTGCCACTGTGCTGGAGCTTTTGGGGGTGACGGAGGATGACCTGAAAAATTATACGGTCGCCACCATCACCAACCAGGATGAGCATGACTATCTGGACGCTTATCTGGACAAAAGTGTGATCGGATCAAGGGCACTTTCCTCCGTATTGGTTGAAGGCAAGACGGATGGGAACGGGATCAAAGTAACAACCCACAACATTTCCTACTGCACCACAGGCATGTACCAGAACGCTCTGGTAACTGCCGGGATCAAGGATGCAGATATTGTGGTAGCAGGACCCTTCAAGATTTCCGGAACAGCCGCTTTGGTAGGTGCCATCAAATCCTACGAGAACATGACCGGGGAGAAGGTGGAACAGGAAAATGTGGACACAGCCACCAATGAGCTGGTCATCACGGGAAAGCTTGCAGAAAATGTGGGTGACAGTGAAAAGGCAGAGCAGCTTGTAGGCGCGGTAAAGGAAAAAGTAGTGGAAGCACAGAATCTTTCAGAGGATGAGATCGGTGATGTGGTGGACCAGGCTGCAAACGAGATGGAGATCAAACTTTCTGATGAGGACAGACAGGCTATCGTAGATTTGATGGAGAAGATCAAGGGTCTGGATTTGGATGTAGACAGTCTGAAAGAGCAGGCTAAGGACTTGTACGGTAAGATTGAGGACCTGGGACTGAAGCTGGATATCAACCAGGAAAAGGTACAGGGCTTCTTTGATAAGATCATCCAGTTCTTTAAGGATCTGTTCAGCTAAGAAAGCATGGAGGCCTGCAGCCGGGCATCCGTATAACGACAATAGATAAAGGCCCCGAACATACAGATCACTCTGTGGTTCGGGGCCTCTCTTTCTTACCTGTTTAACAGCCGGAGTTCTGTGTAAGCCGGCCGGGACGTCTATTCGTTTTCATAACCGGTGCTGCATTTCTGAATTGCCTCGTTCAGGGAAAGCATGCGTCGGTCAAGCTGAGATGCTATTTTAGCACATTCCTGTAATTCACTGCTTATATAATCCGGGGCATTTCCTTCAAATTTATAATAAATCTTGTGCTCCAGGCTTGCCCAGAAATCCTGGGCGATGGTGCGGATCTGTATTTCCACCTTGGTCTCCACTACACCGTCTGACAGGAAGATGGGGACGGTTACAATCATATGATAACTCTGATAACCGCTTTCCTTGGGATTCTTTATGTAGTCCTTCAGGGAAAGTATCTTCAGGTCAGTCTGCTTTGCAATCATGTCGGCTATGCGGTAAATATCTGAAGTGAAAGAACAAATGATCCGGATACCTGCAATATCGTTTACATACTTGACCATGTTTTCAATATTGGAATCATATCCGTTCTTTCTCAGTTTCTTTACAATACTCTCAGGAGTTTTGATCCTGGATTTTACATGTTCAATCGGATTATAACGGTGGATGTGCTGAAATTCTTCATTCAGAATATCAATCTTGGTCCCCACTTCCTTCAGTGCGGCATTGTACAGGAACATCAGAGTTTCCCAGCTGTTTACGTCCTCGTAATTGGTAATATGAAGGGCGCTGCTCATTCTTTTCACATCCTCTTTCGTGATTCACGGCAGTGCATTTACAGGTGCTTTTCACTGCCGGCGGGAACATTCCCACTTTTATCAAGTATATCACAAAAGCGTCAGATTGTCACAATTTTGACGATTGTTAATGAAAATTTTATAGGTCTGTCAATATTTTACACTTCCAGTTTCATATCTCCGGTTTTGATCCAGTTCAGCTTCCGCATACAGTTGCAGAAGAACAGAGACAAAAGTCCAGGAAGCAGGAAATGGAGCAGTATGATCTTTACCATTACGAGCACAGCACCCTCTGCGGGAACCATGGTCTGCCAGGTCATGATCTGGCCTACAAGACCCGCGGTCCCCATACCGGAACCGGTGGCGTTGTTGGTCATTTTAAATACCATGGTGCCAATTGGACCCAGAATTGCGCTGGATAAAATAACCGGCAGCCAGATGATCGGTTTTCTTACGATGTTGGGTACCTGGAGCATGGAAGTACCGATTCCCTGTGCTAAAAGGCCGGAAATTCCGTTTTCCTTAAAGCTTGCCACAGCAAACCCTATCATGTTGCAGCAGCATCCCACGGTAGCTGCACCCGCTGCCAGGCCGGATAAATTCAAGATCACACCCAGGGCTGCGGAGCTTATGGGGAGCGTCAGTATCATTCCCATAAGGACGGATACAATAATGCCCATGAGAAGTGGCTGCTGCTCGGTTCCCCAGTTGATCAGGGAGCCTAACTGGGTCATCATGCGGCTGATCGGCGGTCCCACCAGAATGCCCACAGCGGAGCCGGAGAGGATGCCTACCAGAGGCGCCAGGATAATATCCAGACGGGTCCTTCCGGCGACCAGGCGTGCCAGTTCAATGGCTACATAGGCGGCTACAAAGGCACCCAGAGGTTCCCCCGGGCCGGACAGGATCACAGCGCCATCCTCAGCAAATACGGCACCTGCAGTGATCTTGCCTGCAAAACCGCCTACCATGCCTGCGGTGGCAGCAGAGAGAACCACCAGGGGCGCTTCTTTAAATCTGCATGCCACACCCACACCGATACCGGCACTTGTCATGGCGGCAGCCATTTTGCCGAACTGGTACAGCAGGGTTCCGATGTTTCCGCCAATGAGATTTCCTATCTGCTGGATGATGGTGCCGATGATCAGTGTGGCAAAAAGACCGGAAGCCATGCCGCTTAAACCGTCCACAAAAATGCGGTTCAGTAATTTTTTCAATGTTCTGTACTCCTGTCTTAATCCAGTTTGATATTTTTAAACAGGGAGCCAAGTGTTGTTGTCAGCTCTTCGCTTTTGGGGATCTCGATATCTTCAAACTCATCCTTCTCCTCCGGAACTTCCTGGAGTGCTTTCATGCTGAGGCTGATTTTACCGTCTTCATTCTTGATCACCTTTACAGTCACTTTGTCGCCTACGGATAATACGGCTTTTGGAGATTTGATCCTTTTCTGGCTGATCTGGGATACATGGACCAGGCCGGAGATACCGTCGCCCAGGTCTACGAAAGCGCCGTAGTTCTGCAGGGTCTCAACTGTGCCGTCCAGGACTGTGCCTACTTTGATATCTGCGATCTTCTCACGTTTTTCAGCGTCTCTTTTCTCTCTCAGGACTTCCCTTGCAGAGAGTACCAGGTTGTTTTCCTCCTCGTTTACATCAAAGACACGGACTGTCAGAGTCTTTTTCAGGAACTCCTCCGGGTCTTCCACGTACTGCAGGGACAGTTTAGATACGGGGATGAAAGCGCGGATGCCTTCCACATAAGCGATAGCGCCGCCTTTTACAATGCCTTCGATGGTTACGTCAAATTCGGTCTTGTCCTCTTTCATTTTCTCCAGCTTTTCCCAGATGTCCATATCTGCATCTCTGAAGCTTTCAAAAGAAGCGTCGATCTCTTTTGCGAAGTCGTCCATAGTTTCCTGGTTTTTCATTTCTTCTGCCATGATTTTTCCCTCCTGTGTCGGTTAGCAAATTCTTTTGCCTTCGATTATATCACAGAAAGGGGAGGGGCTGCAATGATTGTGTGCAGAAAATAGCGGGGAGAGGCGGGAGAGGCGGACGGAGAGGTATGGGAGAGGGCCGGGGGTGAGAACTGCCTGGGAGCGATGTTTCGTGGAGCGCCGCGGAGATCCACCTGCCCCATACACTTAATGAAGAGGCCTCTGCCGATGAATTTAGTGAATGGGAGCAGGTTAGCTC
>ENA-UAPG01000034-UAPG01000034.1-human-gut-metagenome-genome-assembly--contig:-NODE-34-length-32640-cov-9.174835_pt1 | contig 32640 bp, 25 predicted proteins | sample MGYA00243478_ERZ654573 | MGnify/ENA primary metagenome ERZ654573 (study PRJEB26926, sample SAMN06164711) | human gut metagenome | biome: ENVO:00009003; feature: ENVO:2100002; material: ENVO:00002003... | reverse complement strand
TTTTGAAGATATACCTGTAGAAATGGAGAGGGCGGCAGAGCTTGACGGATACAGCTGGTTTGAGGTGTTTTTTAAAATGTTGATCCCACTGATCCGGCCGGGGCTTGTGGCAGCAGCCCTGCTGACATTTATTTTCTGCTGGAATAATTTTACTTTTGGGCTGATGCTGTGTGGATTTAACATCCAGACAATTACAGTTTCCGCACTGACTTATATTGCTACGGATACCATACATTACGGACAGATGGCTGTAGCTTCTCTGATCGCCATTGCTCCTGAGATAATTTTGTGTCTGTGTATTCAGAAACATCTGGTCCGTGGACTTAGCTTCGGTGCTGTGAAAGGATAGGTGAGTGGTATGGCGAGAATCAGGCTGGAACACGTAACAAAAAAATATGGAAAAATCACAGCGCTTGAGGATGTATCTATCGATGTACAAGATAACGAATTCTATGTTATTTTCGGTCCGGCAGGTGCAGGCAAAACGTCTGTTTTGAATCTGATAGCAGGGATCGCAGACCCGGAGGAGGGGAACATCCGCTTTGATGATACGAATATGAATTACGTGGAGCCCAGAGAGAGGGATGTGGCAATGGTTTTTGAAAATTATGCCCTGTATCCCCACAAAACAGTGTACGAAAATATTGCGTCCAGTATGAGGACAAAAAAACACAGGCAGCCGGAAACGGTTGTTGACCGTGAAGTCAAAAGAGTGGCAAAGCTTATGAATATTTCTGAGCTTTTGGAACGAAGGCCCGCCCAGGCCAGTAATGGACAGAGGCAGAGGATTGCCCTGGGCCGTGCCCTGGTTAGAAATCCAAATGTATTTCTTATGGATGAACCGCTGGCCCATCTGGATGCAAAACTTAGAAATTCTATGCGCAAAGAGTTGAAATCTATGCAGGAAGCATTTCACACAACCACAATTTATGTGACACATGATTACACAGAGGCTATGAGCCTTGGCGATAGAATTGCTGTTATAGATCAGGGGAAAATCTGTCAGGTGGGTACAGGCAACGAAGTGTATTATCTGCCTAAGTCAGAATTTGTGGCAAAACTTTTCGGGGATTGCGAGATTAATATCCTAAAGGGCCAGGTTGTGGAGGAGGAAGGAAAAATCAGTATTCGTCTTCCTTACGGGCAGGAAAGCTATCTGGTACCGGAAGACATCAGAGATAAGCTGAAAAGCGCGGACGTGAAGCAGGTGGATATCGGTTTTAGAGGATGGGCTATTGACTATAGCAGGAATCCGCAGGAAGGGTTTATCAAGGGCAGTATTTATACCCATGAACCACTTGGGAACAAAGTAGAGCTTACGGTAAGCCTTGGTGATGACATGATTCGTTTTATTGTACATGTGGACGAGAAATTTGAAATTGATGAGACAGTTTATCTTCGTTTTAACATGGATAAAGGTATTTTTTTTCACAGTGAGACAAAAGAATATCTGGTACGCCATAATGAGGAAATCATGAGAGGCGGTGGAGAAAATGGCTAATTTAAAGCTGCGGAATCTATATAAAATGTATGAACAGGGCAATGGGAAAAATAAGAAAAAAAGTATACAGCAAAACAATGAATACGCGGTAAACAATTTGAATTTGGAGATTGAAGACGGAACATTTCTCGGTATTCTCGGCCCTTCCGGATGTGGAAAATCCACGACTTTGCGTATGATTGCCGGATTGGAAGAGATTACAAAAGGTGAGATCGCTATCGGGGATACTGTTATCAACAATACCCATCCGAAAGAGAGAAAAATCGGCCTGGCGTTTGAAGATTATGCTTTATATCCGCCTCTGTCCGTGTACAATAATATTGCTTTTTGCCTGAAAGCAAACAAAGTGGATAAAAAAGAAATAGACCAAAGAGTAAGAAAAATCGCAAAAATCATGAAGGTGGATGACCTGCTGGATGAGAAAGTAGAGGGACTGAGCGGAGGACAGAAACAGAGAGTCAATATAGCCAGAGCCCTTGTAAGGAATCCGAAGATATTATTGCTGGATGAACCTTTGTCTCATTTGGACGGAAAGATGCGGCAGATATTAAGAGGTGAAATCAAAAGACTGCATAAGGAGATGAAATGTACCACTATTCTTGTGACACATGACCAGATGGAGGCACTGTCTTTGGCTGACCACATCGCGATCATGAAATTGGGAGTTCTGCAGCAGTATGGTACACCGGATGAGATTTACAATGACCCGGTCAATGTTTTTGTGGCGGATTTTATCGGTGAACCGCCTATGAATCTATTGCCTGTGGTGGTAAAAAAACTGAACGGCGGCTTCTGTTTTGTCCTGCAGGACGGGACGAAGATAAAAGCCCCTGCTAAATTCAATTCCGTTTTAGATGAGGGCCAGCAGTATACTATGGGGATCCGTCCTACCAGTATTACCATTGCAGATGAGATTGACTTTGACGCAGAATTTACTGTAGATGTATTTGAAAACCTGGGTGATGAGAGAATTGTCAGCATCCGTATCCTGGAGGATTTTCTGACAATAGTCATAGAAGATATGCTGGTTTTCCAGAAGGGAAATAAGATATATGTAAAAATGAAGGAGGACTTGCTGTATCTTTTTGACAGAGAGACAGGAGAGCGGATAAGAGAATAAAAAGGAGGATGAATATGGGTAAAGTATATTCCAGAAGAGAACGTGTTGAGACTGCACTGAACCACCGGGAGCCGGACCGGGTTCCCTGTGATATGACAATTGCGCCCCCGGCGTATATGGAACTGTGTGAATATCTGCATGTGCCTTTTGAACCATATTGGTGGGATGACTGCAATCATGCTTTTGCATCCGTGGAAGTGTTGGAAAAACTGGATATTGATATCATGCATTTTTCTGCAAATGCCTTTGTACCAAAGGATTTTTCTATCGAACAGGATGAATTCCGGGACCAGTGGGGGGTACTCAGAAAAAAGATTTGGGATACAGATACAGACTTTATGTATATCAATGGAGATGCACCTTTGGCCGGAATCGAAGATGTAGCGGATGTTTACGCTTATCACTGGCCGAAACCGGAGGAGCTCTATGACCCGGATTTAGCGGTGCCGTTGGTGAGAAGCTTGTATAAGGAGACGGATTTTGCGCTTACCTGTCAGGTAGGAGGACATCTGTTTGAAATGGGGCAGTTTCTTTTGGGATTTGAAGATTATCTGGCATATCTATATACAGAACCGGAGATTGTGGAAGCTATCATGGATAAGACCAGGGAAATCCAGATGAAAGTGGAAACCATGGTGATGGAAACCATAGGGGAATACCTTACCTATGTCAGACTGAACGGGGAAGATGTGGGAACACAGAATGGCCCGTTGATCAATCCAATATATTACGAACAGGTAGTAAAACCACGTCACCAGATAGAATGGAACCATGTAAAAAAAGAGTTTAGAAAATACAATCCTCAGGGAAAACTTTCCATCCATACCTGCGGCGGCGTCTATCCTTTTATATCGCATTTTATAGAAGCCGGTGCAGACATTCTAAATCCGATCCAGCCGTCCGCGGCGGGGATGGACACAGCGCTTATCGGGCATGAGTTCGGCAGCCGTCTTTGTTTTCATGGCGGCATAGACAGCGTAAATGTACTGGCTCTTGGAAACGAGGAGGATGTAAGAAGAGAAGTGAAAAAGAGGATTCATGATCTGGGGCAGGGCGGAGGTTATCTGTGTGCTCCTTCTCATAATATACAGGGCGGTGTACCTATGGAAAATGTGATCGCCATGTATGAAGCTATCCATGAGTTTGGAAGATATCCGCTTACATAAGTGACAAAAGAGGTGATATATATGGATGATAAAATTCTGATGGGGTTTGATTTTGGCACCAATGGAGTGAAGGCTGTGGCATATAGTGTGAAACAGGAAAAAGTAGTGATGTCCGCCTATAAAAGTTATCCTGTGGTGACCCCTTATAAGAATCAGGCGGAGCATATACCGAAAGAATGGTGGAATGCATTTGTTTGGTGTATAGGCAAACTTTTGGCAGAGAACACTTTTCAAAAGGACCAGGTATCGGCCCTGTGTGTCAGCAGCCACACGCCGACACTTACACCCATAGGAGAGGACGGAGAACCTCTGATGAACGGTATGATATGGGCAGACGGTAGGGCCGTGTCCGAGAGCCTGGAACTGCGAAGAGATTATGGGGAGGAGATCGCTTTGGTGAATCCTGCCTTCATCAGACCATACCATATTATCTCGAAACTTTTCTGGCTGAAAAAGCATAAGAAGGATATTTATGACAGGGCAGTCATGTTTCTGGACTGCAGCAATTACATTACATACAGACTCACCTCACGTTTTACCATTGATCGTTCCATGGCGACAAACTATCATTTCTATAATATCTTTGAAAAAAAGTGGGACAGCGGATTGGCTGAAAAACTACAGATAGATATGGAATGTTTTCCGGAGGTTTGCGACTGCAATGAGGTAATAGGGTGTATAACGGAAGAAGCAGCTCAGGAGCTGGGCCTGCCTAAACATATCCTGGTGGCGGCAGGTGCTTCAGATACTGCTATGGCTGCGTTGAGTGCGGGTATTTTCAATACAAATCAAATGGCCTATTCCTGCGGGACAGGAAGCAGTGTGGTCATGCTCCGGGAATGCACGGAGAGGGAGACGTATAAGACGGATGACCGGCTGATCACCATTGGGTATGCGGATAAAGATTATATGATGAATATTGGAGTCATGTCCAACACAGGTGGAGCCTTCAAGTGGATGAAGGAGGCGGTCTGTGATATGGAAACCCTGTGTGCAGTGACTTTGCATAAGGATGTGTTTACTGTTATGAGTGACTATGTGACGGAGGCGCCTATCGGAGCAAACGGAATTGTATTTCTTCCGTATCTTGCAGGGGAACTGTCTCCTATCTATAATCCCAACGCCAGGGGTGTATTCTTTGGATTGTCAGGGACATCAACGAAAAAAGAGATGCTCAGAGCGGTAATGGAAGGAACTTGTTATGCAGTCAGGCAGAATGTGGATATTGTGTTGGATGCCCAGGAGATGAAGCCGGATGCCGTCGAGGGAATAGTTGCCACAGGAGGCCCGTGTAAAAGCAGTGCCTGGATGCAGATGCTCAGTGATATCCTGGGCATTCCGGTGACCATCCAGGAAAATACAGAGGGTGCAGCTATAGGGGATGTGGTGGTTGCAGGCTGCGCGGCCGGTATATTTTCCAACCTGAAAGAAGGGGCAGGAAAGATGAAGACCATTGGCCGGACATACTTGCCCGATCCTGAAAATCAAAGGCAGTATGAAATAAATTATAAAACGTATTGTGAACTGCAGAAATGTCTGCTTCCCTGCTTTGACTCGCATATGCTGAGACAGAAAAGCAGAGGGACATATCAATTGGAGGAGGAAACGTATGAAGATTGTGTGCATCGGTGACCTGCTCCTTCCACCGGAAATGATGGAAAGGGCTACGGAGAACTTTCAGCGTTATGATGAGAAAAGATATTTTTATTTTGGGCCGAAATCCCATGAGGAGATGCGGATTTACATAAAAAATATGGAGACTGCAGGTTCGCGCTGTGTTCCTGTTCCGGACGATATCATGAGAGAGATAGTGGATGCAGATGTGATTCAGACGCATCAGTGTCCTATTCCTTCGGAGGTGTTTGAAAAGGCAGGACATCTGAAATTGCTGCTGACAAACAGGGGAGGAATTGAAAATATTGATTTGGGAGCCGCCACAAGGGCGGAGGTTCCTGTGCTCGCCAATCCGGCACACAATGCCAATGCCGTAGCTGAGATGACAATAGGGCTGATGATCGCAGAGACAAGAAATATCGGCCGCTGTCATGCATCCATGCGGGTAAACCACCAATGGCTGGAACACTTTCCAAACTTTGGCAGAATCCATGAAATGAAAGGCAGGACAGTGGGACTGATTGGATTTGGAACGATTGGGCGGGCCGTCGCAGAGCTTTTAGCCGCGTTCAAGGTAAAACTGCTGGTCTATGATCCCTATGTGAAGGAGCATGAGATACGGGAAGCAGGAGGGGAGGCAGTCGGCCTGGAGGAACTGTTAAGATGCAGCGATATTGTCTCCATGCATGCAAGGGTGTCTGAGACATCTAAGGGTATGATGGGCCGGGAACAGTTCCGGATGATGAAGAAAACAGCGGTCTTTATTAATACAGCCCGCTCCCCTCTGGTTGATATGGATGCTCTTTATGAGGCGCTTAAAGAACAGTGGATCACCGGGGCGGCCATTGATAACTATGAGGTGGAGCCAGTGCCAAAGGACAGTCCGCTTCTCAATCTGGATAATCTGACATTCAGCTGTCATAAAAGCGGGGATACGGTGGAAGCTTTTGCAGATAGTCCGGCCATGGTCCTGACGCAGGCAGAGCGGTATTTTGCTGGAGAGACACCCAGGTTTCTCATGAACCCGGAAGTGCTGAAAGGGTCAAGGTGATGGAATGCTTTTTTTGGGAATTGACCTGGGAACCCAGGGGGCCAGAGGGATTGTGTGTGATGAACGGGGGAAGGTATTTGCACAGGGGACGTGTAATTTTGGAAGTCTGAACACAAGCTGTAAGGAAGGACAATATGAGCAGGCGCCGATCATGTGGTGGAACGCGGTTAAACAGGTTATAACAGAGTGTATGGATAGCCTCCTGCAGACAGGCAGAAAACCTTCACAGATCCGGGCCATCACTGTAGACGGGACATCCGGTACAATTATACTTTTAGACAAAGAGAAACGTCCTCTCAGGGATGCACTCCTTTATAACGATATGCGCGCAGCAGCCCAGGCGGAGAAGATACACAGGTATGCTGGTGAGCTGGAAAAAAAGATGGGATATCTCTTTAACGCTTCCTTTGCCCTGCCGAAAGTTCTTTGGATAAAAGAGGAGGAACCATATGTGTATGAAAAAGCAAGACATATGGTGCATCAATCAGATTACATAGTGGGAATGCTCACAGGCGAATATGGGGTGACAGACTATTCCAATGCGCTGAAAAGCGGGTTTGATCTGAAGGAAGAGGAGTGGCCAAAACTGCTGGATGTACTGGGGCTTGACCGGACGATCTTCCCGTCTGTGATCCCGCCGGGACAGGGCATAGGAACTATTACTAAAAGAGCTGCAGAGGAATTCGGATTGTCGACAGATACAGTGGTTGCTGCAGGGGCAACAGATGGTTATGTATCTGCCATTTCAACAGGGGCAGTCAGAAGAGGTGACTGGGCATCTGTCATAGGTACAACCATGGTTCTGAAAGGGGTAACAGAAAAGTTGCTCTGTGATGCAGGGGGAAGCAGCTATTCTCATAAACTGCCTTCCGGTGACTGGATGTTTGGGGGCGCTTCCAATATAGGAGGAAGGTGCCTGAACGATTCTTTTGACAAAGAACAGTTTGAGATGTGGAACCGTGGAGTGATGGATGTGATACCCACCAAGGTCATCAGTTATCCGCTCCATGGCCGGGGTGAACGTTTTCCTTTTCTGGACCCGGAAGCAAAAGCATTTGTTCTGGGAGATATCTCGGACCCTCAAATCCATTATGCCGCGTTGATGGAGGGAGTAGCTTATGCAGAGCGGTTTGCATTAGAACATATGCAGCACTGCGGTGCTGCTGTGGGGAATGAGATTTACACAACAGGGGGTGCCTGCAGTTCATCGGAGTGGCTGCAGATTCGGGCAAGTGTGCTGGACAGGGTGCTGAAAGTGCCGGAGCATACAGGGGCCGCCATTGGATGTGCAATCTTGGCGGCATCTGCTTCCTGTTATGGCAGCCTGACAGAGGCGGCCGGACACATGGTATCTTACAGAAAGATCATAGAGCCGGTGCATAGGCTTACTGCAGCATATGATCAGCTTTATCAAAGGGCGTTTCAGGCATATAAAGAAAGGTATCGTGTAACTGTTCGGTAGTGCTGCGCCTTTACTGCGCTGGCCGAAGAACGTATTCAGCCAGGCAATGATCCAACCATTTATATACAGAATAGTTACCAGCTGAAACAGGAATGAACGGCAAAGGAGTGTCACATGAGTATTTATAAAGACTGTGATATACGGGGGATCTACGGAGAAGAATTTGACAAGGAGGATGCGTATCTCATCGGAAAAGCAGTGGGAACTCTGCACAGAGGAAAAACCTTGGTGGTGGGCGGGGATGTCCGCCTTTCCACCCCTGTTTTGAAAAAATATCTTATTCAGGGACTGATGGAAACAGGGATACATGTGTTGGATATAGGATGCGTGACAACACCCATGTTTTACTTTGCTTTAGACGCAGAGTTTTTTCATGCGGCAGCGCCCCAGGGAGGGATCATGGTCACAGCGTCCCATAACCCGGCCAGGTATAATGGGTTTAAAATGATGTTCGGAAACGCCCCGGTGACAGCGGAAGAGATTAAAAAGGTGGAAGAGCTGGTGCATCTGAAAAACTTCTGCACAGGAATCGGGTCCTATGGAACAAGACGCATAGATGGGGAGTATGCGGTCTTTATAGAAAAACACTGCAGAAAAGGCAGACTAAAGATAGTCCTTGACTGCTGTGATGGTGCTGCCAGCAAAATAGTGCCGGACATCATGGAAAAAATGGGCTATGAAGTAATTCCGCTTTACTGCGGAAGTGATGGGAATTTTCCGAACAGGAATCCAAATCCCGCAGAATATGAATGCCTTGCAGACGTTTGTAAAAAAGTTTTGGAAACAGGCGCAGACTTAGGAGCAGCCTATGATGGAGATGGAGACCGAGTGGTTTTTATTGACAATCGGGGACGTTATCTGACCAGTGAGAAAAGTTTTGCTATTTTTATCCGGCATTATCTGAAGGCAGAGACAGGTTCTTTCGTGTATGATCAGAAAAGTGCTTCCCTGGTGAAAAACACAATACTGGCCTACGGCGGAACACCTATTGTGGAGCGGAGCGGATATGGTTTTATTAAACAACGCTTTTTAGAAGCTGAGTCTCTGGCGGCGGGGGAGATCAGCGGACATTTTTTCTTTCATGAAATCGGAAGAGATGACGGGCTCTACGCAACTCTGAAAATGTGCGAAATTATAGAATCGGATGGGAGGAGTCTGGCACAGATGGCAGAAGAATTTCCGGATTCAGTCATTACGGCCGATTTGAGAGTTTTCTGTCCCTATGAGGATCAGGAGAGATGGCTGAAAAAGGCGGCAGAGATGGGAAAGTTTTATCCCATGAGCAGAATGGACGGTGTGCGTATCGAGTTTAGGGATGGCTGGTTCCTGCTCAGAAAATCTGTGACAGAACAGGCCATGACATTTCGGATAGAGGCGTCAGACAAAGAGGCGTTGGGGAGGATAAAAGAGGTCGTGGAGAAGGCAGTACCGGAAATAAAAGAGGCCCTGCCAGAATAGGCCAGGAAGCAGAGGGAACAAAAGAAAATGGAGACTGGAGTCAGTGGAGATACTCACTGCTACTCCAGTCTCCGTTTTGGTATCCTCACATTTTCGCAAGAATCCCAGCCCCCATCACAATTTCAGGGCGCCCATCCACCTCATTTCCAGGCATACATAAAAAGATACTTTTCCGTCCCAGAAAGGGCTGCAGATTTTCCCGGATCCTTTTCTCATCCAACATAACGGCGTCCTTACCCAGCAGGCAGATAACCAGTTTGGATCTGGCATGAAACCGTTTCAGGGTATCAGTCAGGGCATCTAAAGATTTTTTTTCGGGCAGGGTTTCATAACCTTCCAGTCCTCTGCCGAGCTGCAGCATAGAGAGGGGGATTGGTTGGTTTGTGAGCACGCTGTCTGTCTTCCAGTGCAGCAGGTTCAGCCGGACATTCTGGAAGACCTGGCTGTGGGAGCGGAGTAAAGCGGCTGTCTCTTTTGTCACAGATACGGCAGTTTCTTTTGGAAGCGCATAATCCACCACAAATGTCATCTCCAGAATACCACCCGTATAATTATGCGGAACATGAAGGACACGTTCCACGGCATTTTTTACATTTTTTCGGAATATCAGATCCATTTTCAAGGAACCTCCCATGCAGTTTTCTGTTCTTTGGTCCGGCAGTTGGGAAATTATCCGGATACTCATCATTATACTACATTTTTCGCGGTCTTCAAGTGGCCTTTGACAGACATATGCTGGCAAGAATAAAAGGATTGCGGTTTTGCATCCCTTCCTTTATAATTAAAATGATCGTTACACAGAAAGGTATGATGGCTGTCATGAAGAGCTGGAGAGAAGAAGGGTACGAAATCTTCCTTTGGGGAGAGGAGACAAAAGAACCGGTTCCTGTGATCTGGTGTCATATTTTTTCCCGGGAGGAAGGAGAAAAGATATGGAGCCGGATCACAGAACCCTGCGTTTTTGCCTGTGTATCAGGAAGAGACTGGAACCGGGATTTTTCTCCCTGGAAGGCGGATAAGATCTATGGGAAAAACACGGATTTTTCAGGCGGTGCGGGGGAGTATCTGCAGTATTTTGAACATGTGATTCTTCCGGAAGCAGAACATGCCCTTTCTTTTGAAGTAAAAGACAGAGGCATCGTGGGGTATTCCATGGCCGGCTTATTTGCCGTATATGCCATGTATCATTCGGAAAAGTTTGGAAGAATCGGAAGCATTTCTGGATCCCTCTGGTTTGACGGCTGGGCGGATCACGCATTGAGCCACACCATGAAAGCGGAAAAGCCGGTCATCTATGTATCTCTTGGGAGCCGGGAGCATAAGGTGCGTAATGCGCGTATGGCTTCTGTGAAAAAGAATACAGAACTTCTGGCTGCTCACTGGGAAAGATCATGTCCGGTCATCCTTGAGAGCAATCCGGGTGGGCATTTTGATGACCCGGAGGGGCGTGTGGCAAGAGGGGTCTCCCGGCTATTGACAGCTGATAAAGCCCCATACTAGGTAAAGCGCCATACTAGTACAGCATTGCGCAAATACCAGTGAATTCAGCACCCGCTATCTACGCCAGGAGCACGCCTGCAAAGCTAGTCGTAGCGCCCACTACGCCGTCGCTTTGCAGACGCACACCTGACGCAGATATCAGGCACTGACTTCACTGGTATTTACGCCATACTGTACTAGTCCCATGAGAGCGCCTGGCAATGGAAGGCCCTAATACAGAAATACATAAGACAGAGAGGTTTTACACATGGAGAGAGAAGTTCTTGCGGAGGACTTAAAAAAATTATATAAGGCAGGAGATCTGGTAAAAGCTGACTGCGGAGGCTGTCAGGGCTGTTCCGCATGCTGTCAGGGTATGGGGGATTCCATTAAGCTGGACCCGCTTGATGTATACAGGCTGGAAACGAACCTGGGCCTTACCTTTGAGGAACTGATGAACAGCCATATGGAGCTGCATATAACAGAGGGAAGTATTCTGCCCAATCTGAGGATGCAGGGAACAAAAGAGCGCTGTACCTTTTTGAATGAGGAGGGGAGATGCGTTGTCCATGGGTTCCGCCCGGGGCTTTGCCGCCTTTTTCCTCTGGGAAGGTATTATGAGGAGGGCGGGTTTTCCTATTACCTGCAGAGTCAGGAATGTCCAAAGAAAAATAAGACCAAGATCAAGGTGGGCAGATGGCTGGATATGCCGGACTTGAAAAAATATGAGGAGTTCGCCGCAACATGGCATTTTCTGCTGAAAGATATCCGGAATCTTCTGGAAGAAAACCAGGATGAGCAGCTTACAAAAGAGTTGAATATGTATGTCCTGAATCTTTTTTATACAAAACCGTATGAAAGCGGAGCGGATTTTTATGTACAGTTTGAGGAGCGTCTGGAGCAGATGAGAAAATTGTTGTTAGTGCTGCGGCAGAATGCATGAGACTTCCGGAGCCTGGCTGCTGCCGGGCTTTTTCCTTTCCGTGCAGGAATGGTCTAAGACAAGGAATGGTTTAAGACAGGAGAAACCGCGCTGACTGATGCCGTAAGAATATCCGGGGAGGGATGGCAATATGAATGATGAACTGCAAAAGTGGATACCTACAGATGAGGTGGAAGGATTTCAGGTCTGTCCGGGCCTGTATGGCAACTATGGTGCCACGGTCTTCCAGACAGCCGTTAATTTTACAGTGCATTCCAAAGGGGCTGAATTCTGTGAGCTGCTTCTGTTTCACAGGACCCAGGAGGAGCCTTATGCGGTCCTCAGATTTCCGGAACACTTTAAAATCGGGGATGTTTACTCCATGATGGTATTTGGCCTGGATATCGGGGAGTTCGAGTATGCTTACCGGCTGGGGGGAGTCTGGGACAGGGAAAAAGGTCTGTTGTTTGATGAAAACCATATTCTTCTTGATCCCTATGCGAAGGCGGTGACAGGACAGAGTGTATGGGGCAAAAAGGTCAATGAAAAGGGGTATCGCGCCAGAGTGGTGAGAAATGATTTTTTCTGGGGCAGGGAAAGACGTCCCCATGTGCCTATGGATGAACTGATCATCTATGAAATGCATGTCCGGGGTTTTACAAAAATGGCAGAAGATGTGGAACATCCCGGAACTTTTGCAGGGATCAAAGAGAAAATCCCCTATCTGAAAGATCTGGGCGTCAATGCGGTGGAGCTTATGCCCATTTTTGAGTTCGACGAACTGCGGGAGCGGAGAATGGTGGATGACAAGCAGGTTATCAATTACTGGGGGTATAATACAGTGGCATTCTTTGCGCCGAATACCAGTTACGCAGCCACGAAAGAATATAACAGGGAAGGGCTGGAGCTGAAGGAGCTGGTGCATGCGCTGCATGAAAACGGAATAGAAGTCATTTTAGATGTGGTGTTTAACCATACCGCAGAGGGAAATGAGAACGGTCCGTTTATTTCATTTAAAGGGTTTGACAATAACATTTACTATCTTCTGACCCCGGACGGCCACTATTACAATTTCAGCGGATGTGGCAACACCCTGAACTGCAACCATCCTGTTGTGAGAAGAATGATCCAGGAATGTCTCAGGTACTGGGTGGCGGAATACCATATTGATGGTTTCCGGTTTGATCTGGCATCTATTCTGGGCAGGAATGAGGATGGTTCTCCCATGGAAAAACCGCCTCTTGTGGAGGCGCTGGCTTATGATTCCCTTTTAAGCAGCACAAGGCTTATTGCGGAGGCGTGGGATGCCGGAGGATTGTACCAGGTGGGACAGTTCCCGGCCTTCTGCCGCTGGTCAGAGTGGAACGGAAAGTACAGGGATGACCTGAGGGAGTATTTAAAGGGAGGTCTGTGGGCAGCCCAGGCGGCAGCCATGCGTATAGCAGGCTCCACGGATATTTATAAGCCCCAGATACGCGGCAAAAATGCCTCCGTCAACTTTCTGACCTGTCATGACGGTTTTACCCTTTATGACCTGTACGCCTATAACTGGAAGCACAATGAGGCGAACGGATGGGAGAACCGGGACGGTTCAGATGACAACAGAAGCTGGAACTGCGGCGCAGAGGGGGAGACGGAGGACCCACAGGTCATTGCTCTGAGAATGCGCTTGATAAAAAATGCCTGCGCGGTACTCATGTGCAGCAGGGGTACCCCCATGTTTTATGCAGGGGATGAATTCTGTAATACCCAGTATGGAAACAATAATGCCTACTGCCAGGACAATGAGATATCCTGGATAGACTGGAGCAGGCTGGAAACACACAGGGATGTATATGAATTTTTCCGGTTTATGATCCGTTTTAGAAAAGAGCATAAGAGCATCAGCGGTAATCTGGGCAGTAACCGGTTCGGCCTTCCGGAGATTAGTTTCCACGGGGAACAAGCGTGGGTGGAGGGCTTTGGAACGGAATCCAGGGTTACGGCTGTTATGTTTGCAGGCTATGATGAGAAAAAGGGGAAGGATGATATTGTCTATCTCCTGATCAATGCTTATTGGGAGCCGGTTTCGGTCAGCCTGCCTGAGCTTCCAAAGCCACTGTTCTGGCATGTATCCGTGAATACAGGGGAGGCAGGCGCAGAATGGAAAAAACAGCCGGTCCGTGTGGATGGCGGCAGTGTGCTTGCAGGCCCCAGGAGTGTACTGGTGCTGACCGGATGTGAGTTTTGTACCTTGTAAAGAGAAGGAGACACAAGATGAAATATATAAAACCCCACTACTATGATGCGTTTGTCTGTTTGGCAGGCAGTTGTCCGGCTACCTGCTGCGCGGGATGGCAGATCGTCATTGATGAGGAGTCCTTAGACAGATATGGGAATGTAAAGGGGGATTTTGGCAGCAGGCTGCGAAACTCCATTGACTGGATGGAGGGTACTTTCTGCCAGTATGACGGAAGATGTGCCTTTTTAAATGAGGAGGACCTCTGTGACCTGTACACAGAACTTGGGCCGCAGGGGCTGTGCAGCACCTGCCGGATGTACCCCAGGCATGTGGAGGAGTTTGAGGATTTGAGAGAGCTTTCTCTGACATTATCCTGCCCGGAGGCAGCCGGGATCATTCTGGGGTGCAGGGAGAAGGTGGAGTTCATCTCCTGGGAGACAGAGGAGGAGGATGACTTTGAAGACTTTGATTTCCTTCTTTTTACTAAACTGGAAGATGCCAGAGATGTGGCATTTGGGATTCTTACAGACAGGGAAAAAGATCTGCGGGTCAGGATGAGGACCGTACTTTTTCTTGCGGAGGAACTTCAGGCTTGTATTGACCGGGAAGAGTTTTTTGAGATGGATGCGGTGATTGAGAAGTACCGTTATTTTCCCGGTACAAAAACAGATCAGACGGGCCGGTATACCCGAAGAAAACAAGGATTTTCCGTGTTTGGAAAACTGGAACAGCTCAGGGCAGAGTGGGGGGAACTGCTGGCGGACGCCTGGGAAAGCTTCTACGGAACAGACGAGGATAAGTATTTGGAGCTGTGCAGGGAGTTTGACTGTGCCTATGGATATGAGAGCAGCAGACGCGGGGAGTGGGAGCGTATGGGAGAACAGTTGATGGTCTTCTTTGTATACACTTATTTCTGCGGAGCCGTATATGATGATGCGGTCTATTCCAAAATGGCGCTGGCTGTATTTTCCACGGAATGGATACAGGAGTTTGTCATGCTGAGATGGCTGAAAAAGGGGAAAAAGCTGGAATTTCAGGATGTGACGGAGATTGCTTATCGTTATGCCAGGGAAGTGGAGCATTCGGATTTGAATCTGGAAGTGCTGGAGAGATGGCTGGAGAAAAATAAAACTTGAATCTCCCCTGGGTTTACTTTATGATGAAGTAAGACCAAGAGGGAGACAGAACAAATTATGAAATTTTACCTTGCACCAATGGAGGGGATCACAGGGTACATTTACCGAAATGCCCTGTATGCCTGTTATGATAATATAGACAGATATTTTACACCGTTTATCATGCCAAACCAGAACCGCTGTTTTAATTCCAGGGAGTTAAATGACGTGCTTCCCGCCCATAACCGGGGAATGGATACGATACCCCAGATCCTCACCAACAATGCGGAAGATTTTGTGAAAACAGCGCTTGAACTTCAGAAAATGGGGTATAAAGAGGTCAACCTGAATCTGGGATGTTCGTCCCGGACGGTTGTGACGAAAATGAGGGGCGCGGGATTTTTGGCGGAACAGCAGCTCCTTAAAAAATTTCTCGATGAGATTTTTGACAGGCTGGATATGAAAATTTCCGTAAAGACCAGGATCGGTATGGAGGATGCGGAGGAGTTTTACGAACTGATAGAGATTTACAACAAATATCCTATGGAAGAACTGATCATCCATCCGAGACTGCAGACGGATTATTATAAAAACAAACCGAATCTGGATGTTTTTGCAGATGCCTTGTCCCTGAGCAGGAATAAGATCTGTTACAACGGAGACCTTTTTACCCGGAAGGACTATGAGGCTTTTACTGCCGGGTTTCCCCAGGTGGAGGCTGTGATGCTGGGCAGAGGGGTCCTGACAGACCCGGATCTTGTGGGACATATTACCGGAGGGACACTGCCGGATCAAGAGCGGTTTAAAGGATTTCATGATTTACTCTGTTCAGAGTATGAGAAAGTCATGTCAGGGGACAGAAATGTACTGTTCAAAATGAAAGAACTCTGGTTTTATATGATACATCTGTTTCCGGACAGTGAAAAATACGCAAAGAAAATAAAAAAAGCCCAGCATTTGAGGGAATACAGAGCAGCGGTTGATGCCCTGCTTCGTGACAGGACCATGCAGATGCCAGGCGGAAGTGAGGGATGACCATGAAACTGAGATTGCAGGTAGCGGTACAGGAAAACGAGTATTATTTCAGAGGGTTTGTCAGCATGGCGGATTTGGCGGTGCTGTTTGCGGAGTATCCTTTTGAGGAGGATACATTGGAAAAGGCAGCCATACACAGGCGCAGTATGGAGCGGGGCGTAACCCCGTTTTCCGTGACACTCCGGGCTATGCCGGATACCGGCTGGACGGCAGAGGGAGAAGACCTGGTCTTTAATGATACCCGTTGGGAGATCAGGGATGGAAAAAGCCGGGTGGCTGCTGTCAGCAAAATGGCAGAAGAAAACCTGGCTGATCATGAGGCAGAGGTCAAGATATTCCTGCTTACAAAGGAAAAAATGGAAAACATGGAGCAGAACCGCATCTGACAGAGGAAAAGACAAAAGAAAAATATGGAATACGCATAGTTATACAAGGAAATATGAGCGGAGGAAAGAGTATGGTACATGTATGACGAAGAAAAGAAAACATACACGGGCAGAGTTGACGCTGTGGGTGTTTGTGGTATTGACAGTTTTTCTTGCAGCGGCAGTCATTAATTATAATCAAAAGACAAACCGCCGGATCAGTGAAGAGATTCACGGGACGCTGGAAAGTTATGCACAGCAGCAGGCAGAGCATGTGGGAACCGTGCTTGCTGGCCAGTTCAATTCCCTGAATGCCTTTGCAAGCTATCTGGGACAGGCGGGAATGGAGAATACGGAAACTTTTCTGAGCGCAGCCAATGCCATCAGGAGGACCCAGGAATTTGACCGCATCACAATGGCTGATGTGAATGGAAATGGGATGACAAATGATGGGATACAAAGAAATATTCAAGACCTGACAGAGTTTCAGGAGGCTGTAAAAGGTGAGCAGACAATCTCAGAGCCATTTCTCTCCAGCGTGGAGGACGGGTATCTCTGTGTCCTTCTGGCGGTTCCCATAAACGATCCCCAGGGAGAGATCATAGGTGTACTCTGCGGGTCTTACACAGCAGAACAGTTCGGAACCTTGTTTCTGCATGATAATTTTAAACGGAATGATGCCTGTGTGCTTATCAATGGGCAGGGCGATGTCATAGTGGCGTCACAGGAGGAACGGATCGTTGTAGGGGATAAGAACCTGGAGAACATATTTGAGAAAACACAGGGAGAGTCCTTTCTGGACGGCCACTCTGTGGAGGATATGCAGCAGGCGATTCAAAATGGCGAGAAACTGGTATCCCTCATACAGGATGGATCACAGGAATATTATGTGACGCAGACACCGTTTGGGTATAATGGATGGACACTTTTATCCGCCATAAGGCGGAGTGAGGTGGATTCCGCCTATGCTTTTGTCAGAAGCTATGCCGTAAAGCTTAATATTGCTTTTGCCGTATATTTTCTGTTTTGCTTTCTTCTGATGTTTTATCTTTTCCGGTCAGAGAGAAGTTCTTTGAGGGCGCAGACCCAAAAGCTTGTGGAAGAAAAGGAGAAGCTGGAGGTTTCGGAGGAGAGATTCCGGCTTTTGGCAAGGGACTCGGATGTACTTGTATTTGAGCTTAATTACATGGAACATACATTGGAATTCAATGAAAACTTTGAAAAGATACTGGGGATAAAACCGGACTTCCAGTCCTTTTTAGACGGAAAATGGGTGTATCCTGAGGATGTCAGTGCATTTTCCAGGATACTGCCCCAGTCCAGCAGCAGGAAAGGGGTCATGACCCGGAATATCCGTTTCTGCAACCGGGACGGTGTTTATATCTGGTTTTCCGTTCTCACCAGTATCTTTGCGGATGACAGGGGAAGAGTTGTCCGCATTCTGGGAAAAATGATGGATATTGACGAGAGTATGAGGGAAAAAGAGGCGCTCAGGCTGCGTGCCCAGACAGATTCCATGACAGGGCTCTATAATAAAATGGCCACTGAGGAACTTGTCACCCATGCGCTCAGAAAATATAAGGACAGTGTCTGCGCACTTCTCATTGTGGATATGGATAACTTAAAACGGATCAATGACACACTGGGACATACCCAGGGGGACAGGGCAATCGTGGGATTTGCGGAGGCCCTGCACCGGACCTTCCGGTCTTCCGACATTGTGGGCAGGATTGGCGGGGATGAATTTATGGTGTTTCTTATCAATGTGCAGAGCAGTCAGCAGCTTACGCTTATTTTAGATGCCATTGTAAAGAAATGGGATCTCCTTTACACCGGGGAGAAAGATGACTACCCGGTACACGGCAGCATAGGTGCGGCCTTGACCAACAGCAGTGAGAATTTTCAGGAGCTGTACCGTAAGGCGGATATGGCCCTTTATAAGGCAAAGCGGGGAGGAAAGGGCGGGTATGCCGTCTATTCTCCCCAAATGGAAGAGGAATGAATACAGGCGCCGCGGATATATGCATCCGTGGCGCCTGTGTGTTTGCCGGGGGCTATTTTTTTCTGCTGTCAAAGTAAATAAAATGGTCCACCGCATCCAGGATATCCCGGAAATCCTCCCTGGGAGCCAGATCAATATAGCGTTTCAGCAATTCCTGTTCCTCCGCTTTATAAGGTCCATAGAAAATGTCGAACAGATTGTGGCCCCGCATGTGTATTTTAAATTCTTCCATGTGGCTTTTAAGATCTTCCTCTGTCTGAATTTCAAATCCGAGTATCTCCGTGAGGTGACGCCCGCTCTTGATCTTATAGAGATAGGCCTTCCACTTTTCCAAAAGGATCCTGTAAAAATCCTCTTCTTTTTTAAGGACCCCGATCTGAACCATGACGACGGGATTGAGAAAATAGTTTTCAAAAGAATAGTATTTTAGGATCAGCACATTTTTCGGCATGACTCTGGGAAGACGGTCCACGTCCTCTGAACTTCTGGCCTCATAATAACGGCAGAGCTGGGAGGCCAGTTCGGCTCTGTCTTTACCGTCCCCGTCCCGGATCATCAAAAACTGGTCGCGGAGGTAAATTTGGTTCATATATTTCAGATTGGCATAGGTCTTGATATTGGTGCAGCTGTTGGTGGTGATGATGGCAATTCTGGAAAGGCTGCCGTCCGAAGCAGTGATCTCTGAATAGTATTTCCGAAGAAGCAGGGGAAGACGGCTCTTATCCTGCTTGCCTTCCACAATGAAGACAAAGCTCACGTTCATAAGATCACTGGCGTTGAAGCCCAGATCATCTAAGATCCGGTTCATATCTGTCCGTTCCCGCAGTATGGTGTAGTATTGTTCGTCCAGAACCACCTGCCGTATCTGGTGGCTGCTGAAGTTAAAGATCATATCCGGAGAATGGGTGGAGAACAGGATCTGATTCTTTTTGGACAGGCGGTACAGGATTTCCCCGGCCTTTTTCTGCAGCTCGGGATGGAGGAAGGTCTCAGGGTCTTTGACCAGGATCACACTGGGGATCCGGTTGCTGTCCTGGGTGTAGGCTTCCAGCAGGGAGAGCATGTAAATGCTGCGCATACCTTCCCCCATATGCTCCACCAAAGTGGCAGTGCTGCGTTTCGTGTTGTAGGCCTCAGCCGTGACGGAACACATTTCGTCAATGTTGCAGCGCATGGTATAGCGGATCTCGTCGAAGCCCCCGTTCCGGTGAAAGCAGGTGTTCACCCGCCTGGCAAAATCCGTCAGGTTTATCTGGCAGAGCTTATATTCCAAAAGCTTTGCGGTCTCAAAGGCAGTCAGATCCTCCGGGCGTTTCTGGTTGATCAGGCCGATGCACTGGAAACAACGGCTGCAGTGTTTGCCGCTCTCGAACAGACACACATCCAGACGCATCCTTTTTAACTGCTCATCCTCCTCAAAGGCCAGTAAATCCTTTTGGAGCGCTTCCAGGCGCCTGTCAGTTCCGATGTAATAAATCTGGGGAAGTACCTGCCGGATATATTTGTTGTGCTTTTCATGACCGTCACTCAAACGCTCCTGCCCAAGTACATTGGTGGTGTAAGTGAAAGTCAGATTTCCGTTCTGGTAGGAGGGGAGCTTTCTGCAGAAATCCTCGTACCAGGCAGTATACCTGCGGTAAATACTCACACGCCCATGATGGTGGAGCATCTGCAGGTCTTCCCTGGAGATGGACAGAGACATGGAGATCTCCACTCTTTGTTTTTTCTCGTTGAAATCCCTTTCCCGGACTTGGTAAGAACCGTTCACTGCCCGTATGGCGTCCAGAACAGAGGTTTTTCCAGTATTGTTTTTCCCCACCAGGATCAGGGCATTTTCAATGTCCCGGATTTCCATATCCCGTATGTATTTGAAATTTTTGATATGAAGGCTGTTAATGTGCATAAAAAATCCCCTTTTGTCAGGACGGCTTTCAGGTCCTGTATTGATATATTTTCATTCTATCACGGTAAGGAACGTTCTGAAAGTGGTTTTGAACAGTTACTTCAGAATTGGGGGGAAAACTGCGGGTATTTGTCTTTACGCGGTCCGGGCACTCTGCTAGAATGAAAAGAAGACAGCCGTAATAGGACGGTAAAAATGATACAGGGATGAGAAATATGGAAAAGATATGGAAAAAAAGAGCGGAAAGGGATGGGATACTATCGGACTTTCTGCTTCATGATATGGGACTTACCAGGCGGCAGGTAAAGCAGGCTAAATTCAGAGACGGCGGAATCTGCGTGAACGATGCCAGGGTCAGGGTCACCCACAGGCTGGGCGCCGGAGACAGAGTGGAGGTAAAACTGGAGGAGGAACGGACAGCCTCCCTGCATCTTGTACCGAGGAAGGGCGAACTGGATATTTTGTATGAGGATGAGGACCTGCTTTTGGTGAATAAACCGGCAGGTCTTGTAGTGCATCCTTCCCACGGGCATTACACGGATTCCCTGTCCAATATGCTGGCTTTTTACTTTCAGGAGGCAGGAGTCCATGTGAAGATCAGAAGCGTGGGGCGGCTGGACAAGGACACCTCAGGCATTGTGGTATTTGCGAAGAACGGGACAGCAGCGGGAAGGCTGGCCAGACAGAAACAAGAGGGAAAGTTTAAAAAAGAATATCTGGCGCTTGTGGAAGGCATTCCTGAAAAAGAGGAGGGGATCATCACAGAAAAGATAGGTAAAAGGGAGGGGGAACTCATGCGGATGTGTGTGACCTCCCATGGAAAGGCGGCTTTTACCCAATATCAGGTCCGGGAGAAAATGCAGGACTATGCCCTGGTCAGCCTCTCACTTGCCACAGGGCGGACACATCAGATCCGGGTGCACATGGCATGGATGGGCCATCCCCTTTTGGGTGACAGTCTGTACGGAGGCCATTCAGAACACATAGAGAGGGCTGCCCTGCACGCTTCCTGCGTATCTCTTATCCAGCCGTTTACAGGAAAAGAGATACAGGTGCGGGCAAAACTTCCGGAGGATATGCAGAAGTGCCTTGGAGCAGGGAGGAGGGAGACAAGATGAGTGTTACGGTTGAGGATCTGCTGAAGCTGCCTTCTCTTTTGGGCGCCGGTGTGGCGGCGGGAAGATCGGGGCTGAAAAAGGTGGTCACCTCCATATCGGTCCTAGAATACGCCAATCCCGAGATGATGAATGATGCGTTGTTCCCCGGTGATTTTTATGGCGGAGAGATTGCTATTACAGGATTTATCAATGCGAGGGAGGATGTACCACTGCAGCTTGCCACGATACGGAGACTTTACGAAGGCGGGGAAGTGGGGCTGATTCTATATTATGTGGGAATCTTTTTGAAGGAAATTGCCCCTGAGGTCACAGCGCTTGCAGACGAGCTGGGGTTTGTCCTTATCTGTATGCCGAAAAACCGCATGGACCTGCGCTACAGTGAAGTGATCACAGAGGTTATGCATGCCATTATCAGCGAGCAGAAGCGCGATACCTACCTGGTGGGAGAGATGCTGGAACGGTTTGGTTATCTTCCTGAAAGCCAGAGGACCGTGGAATCCGTGGTCAGGATGCTGCGCGACCGGCTGCGCTGTTCCCTCTTCCTGGTTGACGGGCGATTCCGCCCGGTGAATGTGGCGGTATGGCCCCAGGCAGGTGTTTCCTCTCTGGCGGAACTGGAGCAGTTTTATCATGGGGAGGCGCCGGGGCTGTCAAAGGAGATGGAGAGGCTTCCTTCCGGGCGCTGGGTGTTCTGCGCTCCGGTGAGGGATGCCGACAATGCCGGACTGTCTCTGTTTCTTGTCCGTGAGGACCAAAAACTACATGCCCAGCTCTGTCTGCAGGCTGCCGAGGCGGTGAGACTGTTCATCGGAGTTTGGAGCAGAGGGTATGGCAATGTGGGGATTGAGGAGCTGCTAAAAGCCATCTTAAATGATGAACCTGTGAAAATGCGCAGGCTTGCGGAGATTTTCCGCGTTGATGTGAAATCCATTCACCATATGTTTCTTCTCATGCCGGAGAAAGGGAGCGGGAAAAAGGACAGAGATCTGGAAAGAGAGGTTAGGGATGCCAGCACATTTCTGGGGCAGTATTTTGAAATCTGTATATCCGGTACCCACCAGGGAATAGGCGTTGTTTTCACCGGACAGGAGTGCACCACAACAGAACCGGAACAGATCCTGGAAACTTTTTATGAGGAGGCAGACAAAGAGATACGTCTTGTAAGCTGTCCCGGCCTTCAGGATACAGCGCAGGTGCGCAGCGCCTATCTCCTGTGTACAGAATATGCGGAGGATGCCGGATGCATATATCCCTGCCGCCATATCCTGACAGGAAGTGAGCTGGAGTTTGCAGGTGCCTGCAGGCAGACTCTGGATCAGGGGGAGAAGGCGATCCTGGAGAAGACAGCCTGTCTTAAAGGGCTGGAGGAACAGGATGCAGAGCTTTACAGAACACTGGAAACCTTTCTTCTGGATGCTGACAGCAATATTGCACGCACGGCAGAGCTTTTATACCTGCATAAAAATACGGTCAAATACCGGGTGGGAAAACTCCATGCGTTTTTTTGCTGCAGGATCCAGAAAATGCCGGAAGCCGGGCGTCTCTATGAAGCGGCTGCTGTTCTGCGCCTGCTAAGAGATTCGGCTTTGTCCAAAAGGACAAAGGAGGGTGGGAAAGTTTAACCCATTCCATAATTACAGCGGCACAAAATGCGTTTATAATATAAAAAACGAATAGTGCAGCCCGGAATTTTTTGTGCTGCCGGATTGGAGATGGAATTTTGAGAAAAATAGGATCAAAAGAAATCGAGGATATTGCTCTGGGAGCAGCCCTTCTTGGTGCAGGCGGCGGCGGAGACCCCTATATAGGCAAGCTGGTGGCTATGGGGGCTGTCAGGGAATGCGGCCCGGTCACACTTTTAGACCCCGGGGAAGTGCCGGATGATGCGCTGATAGTGCCCATCGCCATGATGGGGGCCCCCACGATTCTGGGGGAAAAGGGAATCGGCGGAAAAGAGTATCAGGTGCTCTATGATATGGTCTCCAAGTTCTTTGGAAAAGAAGTCTATGCTTTTATGCCCATTGAGGCAGGCGGTGTGAACAGTATGCTCCCTATTGCCGCTTCCGCGAGAATGGGGCTTCCCATGGTGGACGCGGATGGCATGGGGCGGGCATTTCCCGAACTGCAGATGGTGACCTTTACCATGGGCGGTATGAGTGCCAGCCCTATGGCCCTCACGGATGAAAAAGGAAATTCTGCTATTTTCAACACAATAACCAACAAATGGACAGAGGAACTGGCCCGGTCAGTGACCATGAGCTGCGGCGGTTCGGTTTCCGTTGCGCTGTACTGCATGAGCGGTGCAGAGATGAAAAAATATGCTGTGAAAAATATAGTCACCAGAAGCCAGAAACTGGGGGAGGCGATCCGCGGCGTAAAAGATATGGAGCAGGGAACACCGGAAGAAAATTTTCTGAACTGTTCAGAGGGATACAGGCTTTTTAAAGGGAAGATCGGGGATGTGCTCCGGGAGACAAGAGGGGCGTTCAATTTTGGAAAAGTATGTCTGGAAGGTATTGGGGAATACAGGGGGAAACAGGCCTATGTGGAATTCCAGAATGAGAACCTGACAGCCGTGGTGGACGGAGAGATCCTGGCTACTGTGCCGGACCTTATCTGCCTTGTAGATACGGAAACATTTGTCCCTGTCACTACGGATGCCCTTAAATACGGCAAGAGAGTTATGCTGGTTGGCCTCAAATGTTTTGAGATGTGGAGAAGCCAGGCCGGACTGGAGCTGGTGGGACCGCGGTACTTTGGCTGCGATACGGATTACATACCACTGGAAGAACGCTGCAAAGGAGGACGCACAGATGTATAAGCTGGGAATTGACGTAGGCGGGACCAATACGGATGCGGTTCTGATGGATGAGCATTTACAGATAAAAGCAGAGATAAAACACCCCACTTCAGAGGATATTTATGACGGCATCGTATGTGCGGTGCGTGAGGTCTTACAAGCTTCGGGTGTGAATAAGGAGGAGATTTCCATGGCTATGCTGGGGACTACCCAGTGTACCAATGCCATTGTGGAGCGCAGACAACTGGCTGACATCGGCGTTCTGCGTATCGGCGCACCGGCCACGCTGGGAATTCCGCCCATGGTGGACTGGGCGGAGGATATCCGGAGCATTGCAAAGGCGGTGGCTGTCATTGGCGGCGGATTTGAATATGACGGAAAAGAACTGGCTCCTTTTGATGAGGAGGCGGCAGCAGGATTTTTCCGGGAAATAAAAGGAAAGGTGGAGTCTGTAGCCATTTCCTGCGTGTTCTCCACGGTGCGAGGTGATCATGAACTGCGCGCCGCAGAGATCTGCAGGGAGATTATGGGGCCGGATGTCCGTATTTCCGTATCTAGTGAGATTGGTTCCATGGGGCTTATTGAGAGGGAAAATGCCACTATTTTAAACGCGGCGCTCTGCCGGGTTGCGGAGCGGTTTACAGATGGGTTTTCCAGAAGCCTGAAAGAGGAGGGCGTGACCAATGCGGCGCTTTATCTGTCCCAGAACGACGGTACGCTGATGACAATGGAATATGCGAAAAAGTATCCGATCCTCACAGTGGCCTGCGGGCCAACCAACTCTATCCGGGGTGCCAGCTATCTGAGCAAGATCCAGAATGCAGTGGTGATCGATGTGGGCGGCACCACCACAGACCTGGGTGTCATCCAGAACGGATTCCCGCGGGAATCCAGCGTTGCTGTGACCATTGGCGGTGTGCGCACCAATTTCCGTATGCCGGATGTGTTTTCCATCGGACTTGGAGGCGGTTCTGTGGTACATGAGAGAGAGGACGGTACAGTGACGGTGGGGCCTGACAGTGTGGGATACCGCATTACGGAGAAAGCCCTTGTGTTCGGCGGCGATGTGGTGACTGCCACGGACATTGCTGTCCGCCTGGGAATGGCGCAGATCGGGGACAGGGAGAAGGTGTCCCATATAGATCTGGATTTTGCAGAAAAAGCCATGGGCGTAATAAAAGCAATGGTGGAAGAAGGGATTGACGCCATGAAAGTTTCCAGCCAGGATGTGGAAGTTATCATGGTGGGCGGCGGTTCCATCATTCTTCCAAAAGAGCTGGAGGGTACCAGCCGCAGTGTGAACCCGGAACATGCCCGGACAGCCAATGCCATTGGCTCTGCAATCTCCAAAGTAAGCGGAACTTATGAAAAACTCATGGATTTTGATGTGGTTCCAAGGGAAGAGGCCCTGGCCGGGGCCAGAAAAGAGGCCATAGCTATGGCAGTGGAGGCTGGCGCCATAGAGGAGACGGTGGAGATCATTGATATGGAGGATGTTCCTCTTGCCTACTATCCGGGAAACACCAACCGGGTAAAAATAAAGGCAGCAGGTGATCTGGGCTGAATCGTTCTGTCATTTCAGTTGTTGTGAATAATCTTTTATGATTCGTATAAAGCTGCGCAGCACCGGATTGTTCTGGAGGGTTTTGTAATAAAGCCCAAAGGAGGCCGGTGCTGTGTTTTTTACGGGAATATAACACAGCTCATCACTGCGCATAAGGGGCATATCCGGTAAAATAGTAAAGCCAAGGCCGGCCTTTACAAAGGTCAGTGCGCATTCTATATTCTCACTGAAGAACATCCGGGAGGGAGGGCGCGTGCTGATGAGCCTTCCCTGCATTTCTGTGATCACGGGGGAGGATTTGTGGGGATCGCACAGAATCAGGCGGCCCTGGTGCAGTTCCTCCAAAGTGACAGCGCTTTTTTCTGCCAGAGCATGGCCGCGGGCAGCCACACAGACAACCGGTGCTCTGGCCAGCTCCACATAAGTACCTGTTTTTTTCTTTTCTTTTTCCTCACCGAATCCCAGCATCACATCCAGGGTTTCCTCCTGCAGAAGGTTTCTCAGGGCCTGGAAAGGGACCATCTTGATCTCAGGGTGCACCTGAGGATAGTCTTTTGCAAGCTGCCGCAGTACCTCCGGGAGCAGGGTCAGCTCAAAGGGGCTGTGGCATCCGATGACAAAAGGCTGTATCTGATCTTCAAAGTGCCCGGCAAGTCTGTTTTTTGCCTGGGCTGTCTTTGCCAGGATGTCCTTGGCATATCCCCAAAAGACCCAGCCTGGGGCGGTCAGTTCCACTGTTCGGGTGGTGCGTCTGAACAGTTTTACATCCAGCTCTGCTTCCAGGGAATTGATTTGATGGGTAACGGCAGGCTGTGTAATGTGAAGCTGTTCGGCAGCTCTGGCAAAATTCAAATTCTCGGCCACCGCCATATAACATTCCAATTGAACGGTATTCATAAATGCTCCTTTCCAACACTGTCTCTCTATATAATAAAAATAGAATAAGGATATTAATTAATGTTATTTATTAATGATAACATTTTTCTAATTCACATTCAAGGAAAATTGGTGTAAAACTAGTTTGTAAGGAAACAGTCTGTAATCGAACTTGTGTAACGGTTCAGTACCCTCAGTTACAGGCAGAAACCATGCAGATCGCCCTGGGCGATGGGCTTTCTGCCCGGCTGCGGAATACTTTCCATGGTAAGCCTGGCGGATGTGCAGACCTGCTGAATAGTTACAAACTTGTTTCAGATAAGGAGAAAAAATATGCAGAAGGAAAAGGATGAAAATGTGATGCGTCTGCTGAAAAAGCTGAATCTGGCTATGGAATCCATCGGCAATGCCATGATGGTAAAGCACGGGATGTCTGCTTCCCAGTGTAATGTTCTGGGATATCTGACAGACCATAAGGAACAGGATATTTGTGCCAGAGACCTTCATATTTCCCTGGGTTTGTCAAAGGCAAATGTGTCATCTCTCCTGAAAAAACTGAAGAACGGAGGATACATAAGCTTTGCCTCTGATTCATTGGATGAGAGGCTGAAGCATATCCATCTTACAGAGAAGGCGGATGAGTTAAAGGGTGAGATAGAACAGGGATTCAGAGACCTGGAAGGCTGTATGTATCAGGGATTTACCGAGGGGGAAAAGCTTCTTCTCACAGAACTGCTGGGAAGGATGTTAAAAAATTTAAAGCAACAAGGAACAGGAGGCTTACAACATGATTAAGACATTACTTTCGCAGGTGAAGCAATATAAGAAGGCTTCCCTGCTGACACCGCTTTATGCCGCCCTGGAGGTGGTGATGGAGGTTTTGATCCCATTTATCACAGCGGCCATTATTGATGAGGGGATTGAGGCTGGCAATATAGGAAAGGTGTATCAGTACGGTACCGTTATGCTGGTATTTGCCATGCTCAGCCTGCTTTTCGGAGTTCTGGCAGGCCGTTATGCGGCAAGCGCATCTTCAGGTCTGGCCTGTAATCTGAGGGAAGCTATGTACGACAATATACAGACCTTTTCTTTTTCCAATATTGACAAATACAGTACTGCGGGTCTGGTGACCCGTATGACAACAGATGTTACCAATATACAGAATGCGTATCAGATGATTTTAAGGATCGCGGTCCGCGCACCGTTTACTTTGATCTGCAGTATGTTCATGTGTTTTTTTATCAACGCCAGGCTGAGCCTGATCTTTGTGGCTGCCATTGTGGTCCTGGCCGTAGTTCTGATCTTTATCATGAGCAGGACTACGAAGATCTTTGATGTTGTGTTCAAAAAATACGATGAACTGAATGCAAGTGTCCAGGAAAACGTATCCGCCATCCGGGTAGTCAAAGCCTATGTGCGGGAAGATTACGAGAATGAGAAATTTACAAAAGCGGCAGGAAATCTGTACCGCCTCTTTGTAAAAGCGGAGAAGCTGCTCTCCCTGAATGGTCCTGTGATGATGTTTGTTATTTATTTCTGCGTCATTGCGCTTTCCTGGTTCGGAGCAAAGTTTATTGTTGTGGGGGATTTGACAACAGGTGAGCTGACTTCCATGTTCAGCTATATTATGGGAATCCTTATGTCTCTGATGATGCTCTCCATGATTTTTGTCATGGTTACCATGAGCGCGGCAAGCGGAAGACGTATAGCCGAGGTTCTGAATGATGAGGCGGATCTGGTCAATCCCAAGAATCCGGATACGGTCATACCGGATGGCCGGATTGATTTTAACCATGTGGATTTTTCTTACAAACACGGCAGCGGGAAGGCAACTTTGACAGATATTGACCTGCATATCAAGGCAGGAGAGACAATAGGGATCATCGGGGGGACCGGATGCGGAAAATCAAGTCTTGTGAGTCTCATAAGCCGTCTGTATGATGTGACGGAAGGTTCTGTGGCCGTAGGCGGCAAAGATGTGAGAAGTTATGATATGGAGGAACTGAGAAATCAGGTTGCTGTGGTGCTGCAGAAAAATGTCCTCTTTTCAGGAACTATACTGGAGAACCTGAGATGGGGAAATGAGCAGGCTGCAAAAGAGGAGTGTGTGGAGGCATGCCGTCAGGCCTGCGCAGATGAATTTATCGAACAGTTCCCTGACAAATATGAGACCTATATTGAACAGGGAGGAACCAATGTGTCCGGAGGCCAGAAACAGAGGCTGTGTATTGCAAGGGCGCTGCTGAAGAAACCTAAGGTGCTGATTCTGGATGATTCCACCAGTGCTGTGGATACTGCAACGGACGCGAAGATCAGAAGCGCCTTCACAAAGGCCATCCCGGGAACCACCAAGCTTATCATTGCGCAGAGGATTTCCAGTGTGCAGGATGCAGACAGGATCCTGGTCCTGGATGAGGGCAGGGTGAACGGTTTTGACACGCACGAAAACCTGCTTGCCACCAATAAGATCTACAAAGAAATTTATGACACCCAGATTAAGGGCGGCGGTGATTTTGACCAGACCGGAAATAAGACAGGAGGTGCAGCATAATGGCAGAAAATGTAAAAACGGTAAAAGGCCCGGGCATGAATGCCCATGGCCCCAGACCAAAAGTAGACAATGCGGGAAAGGTCCTGAAACGGACGCTGGGATACATGATGAAAAATTACAAAGGGCTTTTCGCTGTGGTAGTGGTCTGTATTGTGGCTACAGCGCTGGCTACCTTGTGCGGAACCCTGTTCATGCAGAAATTGATCGACGATTATATTCTTCCTATGACCAAAATGTCAGATCCCGATTTCGGGCCTCTTAAAAATGCACTGCTTACACTTGTTGGGATTTATGCAGTAGGTGTATTGTGCGCGTTTGCCTACAACAGGATCATGGTATACATTAGCCAGGGGACTCTCAGGTACCTGCGCGTGGATCTGTTTACACATATGGAATCCCTGCCGATCAAGTTTTTTGACACACACGCCCACGGGGATATTATGTCTGTTTACACCAATGACGTGGATACACTCCGCCAGCTGATCAGCCAGAGTATTCCCCAGGTGGTAAATTCGGCAGTGACCATTGTGATCACATTTGTCAGCATGATCGTCCTGGATGTTCCGCTGACACTTATGACACTGGTGATGATAGGCATCATGATGGTGGTCACTAAGAAATTAAGTGTTAAGTCCGGCAGATATTTCGGAGAACAGCAGAAAAACCTGGGCCAGGTAAACGGTTATATAGAGGAGATGATGGAAGGACAGAAGGTAGTAAAAGTGTTCTGCCATGAAGAAAAGAGTGTGGAGGACTTCAGGAAACTGAATGAGAAGCTTCGCGACAGTGCCGATAAGGCCAACACCTTTGCCAATATCATGATGCCTGTGAACAGCAACCTGGGCAATATCAGCTACGTGCTCTGTGCTGTGCTGGGAGCGGTTCTGGCTTTGAAGGGATTGGGAGGGCTGACGCTCGGGACCCTGGTGTCTTTCCTGACACTGAATAAGAATTTTACCCAGCCTGTTACTCAGATCAGCCAGCAGATGAACAGCATTGTCATGGCTATGGCAGGTGCGGACCGTGTCTTCAAGCTTCTGGACGCGGAGCCTGAAGTGGACAATGGCTATGTAGAGCTGGTCAATGCAAAAGAACAGCCGGACGGAAGTCTTGGGGAAAGTAAAGACAGGACAGGAATGTGGGCTTGGAGACATCCCCATAAAGCGGATGGAACCGTCACGTATCAGAGACTGGAGGGGGATGTTACCTTCCATGATGTGGACTTTGGATATAATGACGACAAGATCGTGCTCCATAATATAAAACTGTTTGCCACACCCGGACAGAAAATAGCGTTTGTGGGAAGTACCGGTGCGGGCAAGACCACGATCACAAACCTGATCAACCGTTTCTATGATATTCAGGACGGAAAGATCAGATATGACAATATCAATATCAATAAGATCAGAAAATCAGACCTGCGCCGTTCTCTGGGCATGGTGCTCCAGGATACGCATCTGTTCACCGGAACCGTTATGGAAAATATCCGTTACGGCCGGCTGAACGCTGACGATGAAGAGTGCAGGGCAGCCGCAAAGCTGGCAAATGCAGACGGATTCATACGCCGTCTCCCGGACGGATATGACACCATGCTTACCGGGGATGGTTCCAACTTAAGCCAGGGACAGAGGCAGCTTCTGGCTATTGCAAGAGCCGCGGTGGCTGACCCGCCGGTGCTGATCCTGGATGAGGCGACATCCTCCATTGATACCAGGACAGAAACCCTGGTGCAGCAGGGCATGGACAGACTGATGAAGGGAAGGACGACTTTTGTCATTGCCCACCGGCTTTCAACGGTACGGAATTCTGACTGCATTATGGTCCTGGAGCAGGGAAGGATCATCGAGAGAGGAACCCATGACCAGCTCATGGAGGAGAAAGGCAAGTATTACCAGTTGTATACAGGAAACTTTGCCGAGGAAACGGCATAGCTTATGGACAGAAACGCCCCGTCTGTCGGTATCCGCAGTGAGAGTGCACCGTGTGCATTCTCATTGCCATATACCATCAGGCGGGGCGTAAGATATTTTCAGAGTGGTTTCCAAGACCTGTTTTCGGTAATGACAGAGAACACACTTTGCGAACATTTGGCTGTCTTGAATAAAAAACAGACAACCATCAGGGGAGATGATTGTCTGTATCCTTCTCGTTAAAGGAGATGACTGCGCACCTTTTCAAGCTGGGCTGTCATGCGGCTGATATCCTCATCCTGCAGATGAAGTTCCAGCGCTCTGGCATTATCCAGAATCTGTTCCGGCTTCCTGGCGCCGCACAGGATGTTCAGATCGCTGATGGTGGAGGCAGTATAACAGATGACCAGACTGGCAAGGGAGCAGTGGTATTTTTCCGTGAGAGGTGTCCATTCTCTCAGCATATCCACAAGCTGTCTGCGGTTTTCCGTTTTCCAGAATCGGTTTTTGTTCCGCACATCCGTAGGGGAGAGCACAGTCTCCATGGTTACTTTTCCGGTCAGCAGTCCCTGCTCCAGCGGAGAATAGGCCTGAATGGATACCTGGTATTCTTCGCATACGGGAACCAGCTCCTGAGCAATCCGGGTGTCCGCAATGCTGTACTTTTCCTGGATGACATCAAGCTGTCCCAGGCGGCAGTATTGGCGGATGATGTCCGCATTTACATTGGAGGCTCCCACCGCACGAATCTTGCCTTCTTTTTTCAGATCCATCAGCACCCCCACGGTCTCTTCCAGAGGGTAGAGGGAAAAATCAGGTGACTGCCAATGTGTGTAGTAGATATCAATATAATCTGTCTGCAGACGGCGCAGGCTGTCCTCCAGATTCTTACGGATGCCTTTGGGGGATAAATCCCGGTACACATTGCGGCCTTCCATGACTTTGTGGAAGCAGGGCGTTTCGTAATCCCATTCCAGACCGCATTTGGTGGAGAGCAGAACTTTACTCCGCTTTCCTTTCAGGGCCTTGCCCACAATCTCTTCGCTGTGGCCTATGCCGTAGACAGGAGCTGTATCGAACCAGCAAATGCCATGGTCCATGGCCTCCTCAATCGTACGGACAGAGAGGGCGTCATCGTTCTCGCCCCACCAGGTACCGCCGCCGATGGCCCAGGTTCCCATGGCAATATACGGAGAATGCAAATCGGATTTACCTATGGAGAGTGTCTTCATTTTTCCTTCTTTCCCGCCGCGTTGTGCAGCGCTTTGTCATTACAAGTATTATAAAAATTTGCGGAGGGCCTGTCAATGGGTATGGTATTTCTTGTGAATGGATAGTATAATATGGGTTATTGTACACAGGCCACTGTACCGGGAGGCGTTTTCATGCCGAAAGCATGAAAATCCC
>ENA-UAPG01000031-UAPG01000031.1-human-gut-metagenome-genome-assembly--contig:-NODE-31-length-33434-cov-9.536775_pt1 | contig 33434 bp, 29 predicted proteins | sample MGYA00243478_ERZ654573 | MGnify/ENA primary metagenome ERZ654573 (study PRJEB26926, sample SAMN06164711) | human gut metagenome | biome: ENVO:00009003; feature: ENVO:2100002; material: ENVO:00002003... | reverse complement strand
GCAGGGTTTCTTTCTCTTTGGAATCAGAATTGCGAACTCGTTTCGCAATCACCTATGATTATTTTATTTAAAACGGTTTCCACCCGTTTTGTTTCTGCTCTGCACGCCTTTTTCACTGCCTCTTTTGCATCACCTGCGGCATAGCTGTACTTTACCCTGGAAAGCATCTCCAGATCATTATAATTGTCACCGAAGGCTGCGCACTCCTCCGGTCTGATATTCAGGCTCTGCTGCAGTATCTGCATGGCGTTTCCCTTATCCGCGCCTTTTGGCATCATATCCAGCCAGGCAAATCCGGAAGTCACAACAGTGGCTCTCTCCCCGAATTTTTCTTTCCAGTAAGGATAGATCTCCTCCACCCCGGCCTCCTCATACACCGATATCTTCAGATATGGTTCCTCTATACGGAAAATATCATCCATAAGAGTCACATCATTTTTTACAAAATTAGCGATATGGTCATAAAAAGAGGCTTGCTTTGGCTGGATATAACATGTGCTCTCACCGGAGACCAGAGCCTCCGCGCTTTCCTTCTTAAGAATGCTCTCCAGTATCTCATCTCCTAATGTCCTGTCAAACACATCTTTATGTAGGATTCTGCCCTGATAGACCACAAGTGCCCCATTTTCACAAATATATGCGATCTCATCCTTCACAGGCGCAAATAACCTGCGCAGATTCGGATACTGCCTTCCGCTGGCTGCGGCAAATAAGATACCCATTCCGGATAGTTTTTTGATCATCTCTACCGCTTCCCGGGAAATTTCCCTTGTGCCCTGCAGAAGCGTACCGTCCAAATCACTGGCAATGAGTTTCAACATGGTTTCTCTCCTTCACAAATGCCAGCACCTCTTCCGGTCTGTCCACTATTTTCTTAGCCTGATGCTCTTCCAGCTCTTTTCTGGGACGGAATCCCCATGTAACGCCTATTGTGAACATTCCTGCGGCCTTCCCCGTATCCATATCCGTATTGGTATCCCCCAGATACAGACATTCCTTGGGTGTGACCCCAAGCCTGCCCGCAATAGCCAGCGCGCCAACCGGGGACGGTTTTCTTGGAACTTCTTTTGTCTGTCCCTGTACTTCATCGAACAGCCCTTCACCAAAGATCCGCTTCACAACATCCACGGCTGCGTGATGAGGCTTGTTGGAAAATACGGCAATAGATATCCCCTCCGCTTTCAGCGCTTCAAGCAGCTCCACTATACCGTCAAATGGTTTTACATGGTAAAAAGGGTCCTCTTCAAACCATTTCCTGTAGAGTGCTTTTGCCTCCTCATAATCCACCGTTTCCGTACCGCCGGAAGCTTTTAGGATCCGCTTCACCAGTTCATCGGCCCCATCCCCTGCAAAATAATTATACTCCCGGATCTGCCGCTTGGGGAGTCCATAATGACAAAGAAGCCTATTTCCCACTACACCGATGGATTCCACCGTGTCCGCTATGGTTCCGTCCAAATCAAATATACATGCCCGAATCATGAATGCCACTCCTTTATGTCTATTCCCATATGCTTTAACTCCTGATAGAGCCTGGCCAGAGGAAGGCCCACCACATTGCTGTAGTCACCGTCTATCTTCTCCACAAAGACTGCGGATCTGCCCTGGATCCCATAGGCACCTGCCTTATCCATTGGCTCCCCGGTCCTCACATAGGCGTCAATTTCCTGCTCAGACATGGGATAAAAGACAACCTCTGTCTTTTCAAAAAAGCTCTTTTCTGTCTCAGCACCATTCTGCCGCAAAAGAAGGGTCACGCCTGTGTATACCTGGTGGGTATTGCCCTGGAGTCGCCCGAGCATGTCCCTGGCCATACATTCATCCGCAGGTTTTCCCAGAATGAAATCCTGAAAAGCCACCACGGTATCTGCTCCGATCACCAGCACATCCCCGCATGTCTTTTCAAAAACCTCTCTGCCCTTACAGCGGGATAAATCCTGTACCACCTCCTGGGGCAGACTGGATGTTATGATCTCCTCCGCATTGCTAGGGCATACATCAAAGGATGCCCCAATCTGCTCCAACAGTTCCCTGCGTCTTGGAGAAGCACTGGCTAATATTATTTTTCTCATATTTATTCCCTGCTTCCTTCCTCTCAATACTTTTTTAAGTATAGCGTCTCTCCCTCTTCCACGCAATATAATTTTTTGCCAAATTTTTCTCCTTGGTTCTGCAAAATCTGATATTATTTTACCAGAAACTATTTAAAAGGTACAGGCAAAAACTCCCCTGTGCCTGTCAAAACTTATTTCCCCTTTAAAAACCCGGAGATATAGGATATAATAGACACCAGGAAAGCCACTTGCCATTGCTTAACACAGAATTAGAGGAGCTATTTATGAAAATACTTTTTACTGACCTGGACGGCACACTGCTCAACGATGAAAAACAGATTCCCGAAGTCAACTCCGCAGCCGTAAAACAAACCCTTTCAAAAGGAAATGCTGTGGTGATCTGCACCGGGCGCTCCTATTTTTCCGCAAAAAAATTTGTGGACAGACTGGGGCTGGATCAGAAGGGGTGCTATGCCATTCTCTACAACGGAGGCATGATCTACGATTGCTGCAGCGGTGATATCCTCTGCCAAAACACCATGCCCATGTCCTACGTGAAATACATTTTTGAGCAGGCTGCACGTTTTGACCTTTACTGCCAGACCTACGAGGGAGATTACGTTGTCACCCCCAAAGACAGGCCGGAGGCCGCGCAGTACCACTGGTCCTCCCAGATGGAAGTACGGGTTGATCCGAACCTTCTGGAACACCTCAAAGAGGAGCCTGTCAAAGTGCTGACTTCGTGTCTGGATGACAGAAAAAAACACGAGGCATACCGGGATTTTATGCTTCCCTGGGCAAAGGGAAAGGTCTCCATTTTCTTCTCCAGTGAGTATTACCTGGAACACGTTATGGAGGGTGTATCGAAAGGCGCTGCCATCCGCTGGCTCTGTCAGTATCTGCATGTGCCCATAGAACAGACCATCGGTATAGGAGACGCTGAAAATGACCTGACCATGCTGGATGCTGCAGGTTTTGCGGTCTGCATGAAAAACGGCACCCAGGAGGCCAAAGACCATGCGGATCATATCACCATACTGGACAATAACCAGGGCGGAGTGGCTGAAATCATCGAAAAGTTCATGTAAAATTTATAAAATAGGTCTTCCAATATTCTGTTAAAAAGTATTATAATGGTAATACTAAAAATAGTCATTTGAAAGGAAAGGGATTAATATGGGTAGCTTTGGAAAAAAATTATTGGGATTTAGTGTAATCGGTGCGGCTGCAGGTGCGGCATTTTATTATTTAAAGAAACAGAAAGAAGAAGATCCTGATCTGGAAGAAGATTTTGCCGATTTCCAGGACAATGTAAAGGAAACCGCTGCATCTGCCAAAAATGTAGCAAGCAAGCTGAAAGAAAAAGTAGAAAAAACCGTAGAAGAGACTGTGAATAAAGTAAAAGAACATACAGATGACATTCTGGATGACCTGGACGATGAGGACATCTTCGAGGATGATGACATGGATCTGGATGATCTGGCAGAAGATGTAAAAGACGTTGCAGAGGATGTAAAAGAGGACTTAAAAGACGCTGCCGAAACTGCCAAAGACGGCGCTGCTGAAACCGCCAAGGACGTAAAAGACGCTGTGGAAAAAAGCGTGGAACAGGTATCTGAAGACCTGAAAGCAAGAATGGAAAACGCAAAAAAAGCCATGGAAAACAGCAGTTCTGAGAATACAGAGAAAACAGAATAACACAGAACCCCCGGTGACTTGTACAAGCCAAATCCCGGGGGTTCTTTCTTTTATTTTACTCCTGACCGGCATCGAGATTTTCCAATATCTGCCGTTTATAGTGCAGAAATTCCTCTGACAGATTAAAATCACCCGGCCTTGGACGTGGTTCCCGGATACGAATTTCCTGCGTGATCCGTCCCGGTTTACCGGTGAGCAGATAGATCCTGTCTGACAATAATATGGCCTCATCAATATCATGAGTGATAAAGATCGTGGACAGATGAATCTGTTCCATCACCTGAAGGTACCATTTATGCATGGCACTCTTTGTCAAGGTGTCAAGGGCCGAAAACGGCTCATCCAGAAGGGCCAGTTTTCGGGAAAACAGGTAGGTCCTTAGAAGGGCTGCCCTCTGGCGCATACCGCCTGAGAGCTGCCCCGGATATTTCTTCTGTGTTCCCTCCAGGCCGAATTCCTTAAAATAAGGCTGCACTTTTTCCCTTGCGGCCTTTTTCTTCTCCCCTTTTATGAGAAGAGAAAGGGCCACATTATCCTCAATGGTGCGGTACGGGAGGAGCATGTCCTTCTGCAGCATATAGCTTACATTTCCGGGACAGCCCGTGATCTCCTTTCCATCCAGATATATATGCCCCTCTTCCGGTTTTTCCAGCCCGGAGATCACATTAAAAAGGGTAGTCTTTCCGCCGCCGCTGACCCCTAAAAGGCATACCAGTTCCTGGTCATGAAGGGCAATGGTAATATCCTCCAGAATTTTTACTCCGTCAAAGGATTTACATACATTTGAAACCTTTAATTCTGCCATATTTACCTCCGGAGCTTTGTTTTATTCCGGCAGATAGTCATTGGAAAATCCCGCGTTTTCCGGAATCTCTGCCTCTGACAACCCGCTTTCATTCAGCCAGCTATAGAAGGCATTCCATCTGGCCGGGTCTATATAACCCCACTGACCGACTTCCGCTTTATACTGGTCTTTTAAGTATTCCTGGCTGGCCTTCACCAGTTTTTCATCCAGTTCCGGGGAAGCTTCCAGAAGAATATCCGCTGCCCCGTCCGGGTCTTCAATGGCCTCCTCATAGCCCTGCTTCAATGCTCTTAAAAATGCCTTTGCCGTATCCGGCTATTTTTCCAGGAAATCATTGTTGGCGATCACAACCGGTGTATAGTAATCAAATACCGGATTGATATCCTTAAATGCAAAATAATCCGTCTCCAGGTCTGCAACCTCTGTGGCAATACCTGCCCATGCGTAGAAGATCCAGATAGCATCCACGGATTTTGATTTCAGGGCAGATACTTCGTCTGTGACCGTGCTTGGGATCATCTCCACCTTGGAGAAATCCCCGCCGTCTTTTTCCACCACATTCTGCACCATAGCTTTCTCGATCGGTCCATCCCAGGTTGCGTATTTCTTTCCTTCCAGGCCTTTGGGGGTATCCAGCCCCTCTCCTTTTCTGGATATGATACCGGATGTATTATGCTGGATCAGTGCAGCTACCGCTGTGCTTGGCAGCGCATTTTCACCTGCCACACCCGGAGCCATACTGTCCTGGAAAGAGACGCCAAACTGTGCCTTTCCTGATGCCACCAGAGCGTCCGCGCCGTCCTCCGGGGGCTGTACAATCTCCACATCGAGACCTTCTTTTTCAAAATAGCCTTTCTCTTTTGCCACATAAAGTCCGGTATGGTTCGTATTAGGCGTCCAGTCCAGCACGAAAGTAAGCTTTTCCAGCTCCTCTGAACCGCTGTCTTTATCCCCTGTATTTTCTGCGGCAGAATCCTTGTTTCCTTTGTCCTCACTGCTGCCGCAGGCAGTCATGGATGTGAGCATGCAGACGGCAAGGAAAGCCGCCAAGATCTTCTTTTTCATCCTCTATTGTCCTCTCTTTTCTGTCTTATTTTGCCTTTTCCCAGGGCATGCATTTTTTCTGCAGGATATCCACCAGCTTCATAAGAAGAAGACTGATAATGGATATCAGAAAAATAACCGCAAACATCTTATCAAAAGCAAACGCCTTTTTCACACGGATCATATACACACCAAGCCCGGAAAACCCACCCAGCCACTCTGAGATAACCGCACCCACAACAGAATAGGAAGCGGAAATGCGGAGACTGGCAAAAAAGCGTCCCATGGCACCGGGCATTTTAATATATCTGAATATCTGAAAATTGCCTGCCCCCATGCTTTTTAAAAGATTCATCATGTCCTTATCCGCAGAACGGAAGCCTTCCAGAAGCCCTATGGTGATAGGGAAGAAGGTCACAATTACGATCAGGATGACCTTTGGCAGCATCTCATACCCAAACCACAGCACAAGAAGCGGTGCTATGGCTACTGTGGGCACAGTCTGGGTGATGACGATCAGCGGATAAAAGGCTTTGTAAAGTTTTTCAAAACGATCCATGAGGACCGCCATGATAAACCCAAAAGCCACACCGCAGAGCAGTCCCGCTGCCGCCTCAAGAAGCGTAACTCCGGAATTTTCCATAAGCAATGGAAACTCACTGCCAAAAGCTTTCAGTACCTGCAGCGGCGAGGGAAGCATAAAGTTAGGAACCAGACCTGCCATGGAGACGATCTGCCAGATGAGCAGGATCGCAAAAAGGGCGGTTGCTGCCCACAGCTTACTGGTGATGCTTTGTAACTTTTTTCTCAATGGTCAGCACATCTCCTTCTGGCTTATAAGACACTTTGATATAGGCCGCAACGGAAGGCGCACCTGCACGGACTGCAATATGCTGGCACTCTTTTACAATATCCATCAGTTCATCATAATCACCCTCAATGGCGGTCTCAAAAGGCCCTACATAGTAGTTCAGCCCTGTACTCTTAATATAATCAATCACCTCGTCCACAATACGGATCAATTCCTCGTCATTCTTTGCCTCCGGCAATGTCTGGATCGCTACACTTGCATTCATTTTTCTTTTCCTCCTTAGAATTCTTATAAGTTTCACTTTTTGTCTGCAGGGTTTTTTTACAATATAAAAGCTCCCGGCAGGTTTTACCTGAACAGGAGCTGGTTATCAGAACGAACGCGCACTGGCCTGCAGTGCCTCTCTTATGCTCCCTACGCCGGCATTACCCGGATCAGGTTAAGGGTGAAAAACGATTACGGTTTTACTCTCAGCCGGACTTCTCTCCAGCTCCCCTGTTGTCTTCTCAAGTGTACTTCATTGTAAAATAATTGTCAAGCCAATCCTCCGGCTTTTTAATGTTACTGTTCACTCCGTGTACAGTAACCACTCCGTTCTCAGTAACTCTTTTCTCTTCCATTCCAGGCTTTCACAAGCCTTTTCATGCCTTCCTCCAAGTCTTCCTCCGACATGGTGGCATATCCCAGAAGAACCGTTGCCGGCATTTGAGGTGCCTTACCGCTGACCAGGAATTCGGACAATCCGTAAACTCTGACACCGGCTTTTGCTGCCCTTTCCACTGCTTCCTGTTCGGATGATCCGTTTTTAAAATGTACCAGCAGATGGACCCCCGCATTTTCACCGGAACAGGTGCATACGTTTCCCAAGCCCTCTTTCAGCCAGTGCAGGAGCAGATCATGTTTTCCTTTATAGAGACTGCGCATTCTGTTTAAATGCCGTTCGTAATAGCCTTCCCTCAAAAAAAGCTCAAGAATCTTCTGATCCGCCCTGGAAACCGTGACGGAGAAGGGATTCTCCCCGCTCAGATACCGCTGCATCAGTTTCTTTGGCAGTACCATATAACTGATCCGGATGGAGGGTGCAATAGACTTTGAGAAAGTACCAAGATAGATGACCCGCTCTTCCTTATCAAATCCCTGTAAGGCAGGTATGGGCTTTCCTTTGTAACGGAATTCACTGTCATAGTCATCTTCGATGATGTAGCGGTCTCCCCTCCCGGCCCATTTCAGGAGCGACAGGCGGCGTTTCAGGGGCATGACCGTCCCCATGGGAAACTGGTGGGAGGGCATGACATAGACCATATCCGCTCCGGTCTGCTCCAGGTCATGTACATCAATTCCCTGTGTGTCCCGGTTTACGATGCACCTCTCAAATCCCATATGCCCAAAATCATGCCAGGCGCTTCTGTATGTAGGGTTCTCCATGGCAATTTTTCTGTCTTTCCCGAGAATGGTGCACAGCAGCATCAAAAGATAATCATTCCCCGCCCCCACAAGGATCTGCTCCGGTTCGCAGTGGACACCCCTGGCCTGATAGAGATACGCAGAGACAGCCTGTCTAAGGGACAATTCCCCGCAGGGATCCCCCAGTGCGAAGAGCGCATCCTGTGCATCTGTCAAGACCTGCCGCGACAATTTCCGCCATGCATTGTGGGGAAAACTGCCGGGGGCAATTCCGTTCAGGGCAAAATCGTACGCATATTTAGCCCTGTCCGTCTCTGCCTTTCGTTCCTCCCCCATGCCCGCGCTGCCGCCTTTTTGAGGGTTGTCAGGCCATGCTTTTCTTCCTGTCTCACGTGTTTTCTCTCTTCTGCCCGTTCCGTAATAAAGCCCTTCGATGTCGCATACAAAATATCCCTTGCACGGGACCGCCTCAATATATCCCTCTGAAACCAGCTGGTCATAGGCCAAATCCACGGTGCTCCTGCTCACAGACAGATTTCCCGCAAGTGCGCGGGAGGACGGCAGCCGCATTCCTGCGGCAAGCCGTCCTTCCTGGATTTCCTGCTTAAAATATTCACATATCTGTTCGTACAAAGGCGCTCCCGCCTTGGTATCCAATGAAATAATCAAATCGTTCATTCTTTTTTCTCTGATCCATGATTGAGCGATAGAAAATATGCACACATATTTTCTATAATTTAAAGGAACTTTTCAAAGAAACGATCCTGTTAAAGACCGGCTCTCCCGGTTTGGAATCATGACAGTCAGCACAGAAAAAGCCGTTTCTCACAAACTGGAAGCTGTCATACGCCTGGGCCTCGGCCAGTGCCGGCTCCACATAACAGTCTTTCAATACCACCAGGGAGTTGGGATTTAAGTTCAGGCTTCCGTCCTCTTTGTTATAGACACCCTTTTCCTCATCCACAATATTTTCATACAGGCGGCATTCCGCTTTTGCTGCGGTTTTCCCGGCTACCCAGTGAATGGTTCCTTTTACTTTTCTGCCGTCAGGGGAATTTCCTCCCTTTGACTCCGGATCATAGGTACAGTGAACGACAGTTATATTGCCGTTTTCGTCCTTTTCAAATCCGGTGCATTTTACAAAGTAAGCATTCATGAGGCGCACTTCATTATCCGGATAGAGGCGTTTGTATTTTTTCGGCGGTACTTCCATGAAGTCCTCACGCTCAATATACAGTTCTCTTCCAAAAGGTACTTTTCTGCTGCCGAGTTCCGGGTTTTCCATGTTGTTGGCAACTTCCAGATATTCGATCTGGTCCTCCGGATAGTTGTCGATCACCAGCTTCAGCGGATCCAAAACTGCCATCATACGAGGTTTCTTCATCTTCAGGTCCTCGCGGATGCAGTATTCCAGCATAGCGTAATCCACGGAACTGTTGGCCTTTGACACGCCGCAGAGATCCACAAACATTTTGATGGACTCCGGTGTAAATCCACGTCTTCGCAGAGCGGCAATAGACACCAGACGGGGATCATCCCATCCGTCCACAATGCCGTCCTCAACCAGTTTCTTGATATAACGCTTTCCGGTGACCACATTGGTCAGGTACAGTTTTGCGAACTCGATCTGCTTGGGCGGATGCGGGTATTCCAGTTCCTTCACAACCCAGTCGTAAAGAGGACGGTGGTCCTCAAATTCCAGAGTACAGATCGAGTGGGTCACACCCTCAATGGCATCCTCAATGGGATGGGCAAAATCGTACATGGGGTAAATACACCATTTGTCCCCGGTATTGTGATGTGTCATATGAGCCACACGGTAGATGACCGGATCTCTCATATTAATATTAGGGGAGGCCATATCAATCTTGGCGCGGAGCACTTTGCTTCCGTCCTCGAACTCTCCGTTTTTCATGCGCTCAAACAGGTCCAAGTTCTCCTCCATGCTTCTGTTCCTGTATGGGCTTTCCTTGCCGGGTTCCGTGAGAGTTCCCCGGTATTCACGGATTTCCTCTGCAGATAAGTCACAGACAAAAGCCTTGCCTTTTTTGATCAGCTTAACGGCTGCCTCATACATCTGTTCAAAATAATCGGACGCAAAATACAGACGGTCCTCCCAGTCTGCACCCAGCCATTTGATATCCGCTTTAATGGATTCCACAAACTCCACTTTTTCTTTTGTGGGGTTGGTATCATCAAAACGCATGTTGAATTTGCCGTGATACTTCTGTGCCAGACCGTAGTTGAGCAGGATGGATTTTGCATGTCCGATATGCAGATATCCGTTGGGTTCCGGCGGAAAACGGGTACAGATCTCCTCGTACTTTCCTTCCTCTAAATCCTTGTCGATAATCTGTTCAATAAAGTTTTTAGAAACGGTTTCTTTTGCTGTTTCCTTTTCCACTTACAGTTCCTCCATCATCTATATTTATGGTAATTTTTTGTCTAAGAAATATACTACCATAAAAATGGTAATTTTCAAAGGCTTTATAGGAAAAAATTTAAAAGGGCCGTTGTCAGGCTTTTTCTCAGGCAATTTCTGCCCAAAACCTGACAACGGCCTTATTTTTCCGGGGAAGCCCAATCTGCCGGCCCCTGTTCTTTCATGGATAAGCGCAATTACGGAATCATGTACCCGTAATCAGATATGACTGCATCCATGATCTTCCGAAGTCCTGCCGGAACCGCGGGATCTTCATCCTCCAAAAGGATTTCCACCGGTCCGCCAAAGAGACGCACCTTTACCCGTTTCTCTTTTCGGTCAAGGACCACAAAACCGTTGTTCTCACTGTCTTCCATATCAGCCTCATCCGCGAACAAGGTAAATTTGTCTTTATAAGGAGCACTGGAGTACGGGCAGAAGGTCTTACAGTTGCCGCACTCGTTACACATATAATCCACATGAACGATCTGGCGCATAGCCATACCGGGCACTTTGACGGCAATGTTGGCTCTGTTTGGACATACATCCGTACAGTTCTCACAGACATATGCACAGTTCAGACATCTGCCGCTTTCTTTGGCCGGTTCCTTTTCACTGTCCAGTAAACCTTTTTTGCTGTAACAGGACTCCTCACAGCCCTCTTTTTCCAGTTCAGAAACGACTGCTTTCTGAAGGAATGCTGCCGCCGCTTTCTGCGCATCCCGGATTCCTTCCACCACGGTGGCCGGACCGCCCAGACCGTCACCGATCACATAGATGCCGCTGCAGGCTTCCAGTGTGGCACTGTCTGCCACAACCTTTCCTCTGTTGTCAAGAGGAAGTCCGTTGGCTTGATAAAGCGCAGTATCCACACGCTCTCCTACAGCCGCGATCACGGTATCTGCAGGCACGGTTTCCTCCTCGCCGGTCTCTTCCACAGAAGCTCTTCCGGAAGCATCCATCTCTCCCAGTTTCATCTTCCTGCACAGCAGTTTTCCATCTTCCATAGATACCGGGGACAACAGCTCTTTAAACTCAATGCCTTCCTTCTGTACCAGTATCAGTTCTTCCGCGTCAGCAGGCATATAACGTCTGGTTCTTCTGTATACCAGATAGACATGCTCCACACCTTTTGTGCGTTTGGCTGCTCTGGCTGTATCCATAGCTGTGTTGCCTCCGCCGATGACAACCACATGTTTTCCAAGATCCACATCCCCGTCTTTTGCCTTGAACTCTTTCAGGAACTCTGCAGCGTCCACAGGTTCCCCTTTTTCCAGTTTTAATACACCCGGTTTTCCGGCTCCTGCAGCGAAAAATACAGCGTCAAAACCTTGGTCTTTCAGCTCTTTGGCAGAAGATACTTCTTTTCCAAGCTCCACTTTTACACCCATTTTGCGGATGATGGCAGCGTCTTTTTCTATGGCTTCCTTTGAGATCCTGAAGTCAGGGATCACGTGTGCCACAACTCCGCCCAGAGCATTTTCTTTTTCAAAAACAGTAACATCTGCACCGCCTCTTGCCAGGAAATAAGCTGCTGCCATTCCGGTGGGGCCGCCGCCGATAACTGCTGCTTTTTTGCCTGCTGTCCTTTCAGGAACAGCCAGTTTTTCCATTACCGCATCATAGGCTTTTTCGGCTGCTTCAAGCTTTACATTCCGGATGTGCACAGGATCTTCATAGAAGTTCCTGGTACATTTGTTCATACAATTATGGGCACAGATCGTTCCGGTGATGAACGGAAGTGGATTCTTGTCAAGGATCACTTCCAATGCCTCCTCGTATTTACCTGCAGAGGCAAGTTCCATATAATTGCTCACATCCTGATGAATGGGGCATCCAGCCTCACATGGAGCCATAAAACAGTCCATAAGCGGAACATTGTCCTGAACCTTGCGGTTTGGAAGGGGTTTTATGGGTTTTACATGGTGCACATCACGTTTTGCATCCTCGGCAAGCTTTGTGACCGCCTCCACGTCCACACCGGCAAAAGGTTTCAGGCCATCCTGCGCCAGCAGTTCAGCCATCTGCGCACTGCGGTTATATCCGCCCGGTTTTAAGAGGGTGGTGGCCACGGTCACAGGCCAGATACCGGCTCCCACGATCCTAGATATATTGAAATAGTCCGCACCGCCGGAATAGGCGATCCGCAGGCGTCCGTCAAACTCTTTTGAAAGCTTTGCCGCCAGGGAGATAGACAGCGGGAACAATGCCTTGCCGGACATATACATCTCTTCGCTGGGCAGTTCCTCTCTGGTCACATCCACCGGGAAGGTATTGGTTATCTTCACCCCGAAAGACAGCCCCAGTTCCTCTGAAAGCTTCATAAGCCTTGTGAACATGGGAACCGCGTCCCCATACTGCAGATCATCCTTAAAGTGGAAATCACCGAACATCATATAATCATATCCCATGTCATCCATGGTCTTTCTGGCAAATTCATATCCCAGAAGTGTGGGATTACATTTCACAAAGGTATGGATATGCTTTTCTGTGAGCAGGTAGTTAGCTATGCTCTCGATCTCATGAGGCGGGCATCCGTGAAGGGTGGAAATGGTGGCGGAATTACAGATATCCTCCGGGATTGCTTCCACATCTTCTTTTGTATATTTCTCAAATCTGCCGATATTTTCAAGCAGCCATTTTCTGCATTCTGCAAATGTGGCATCCTGACCTGCATGCATCATAGTATCAATGAAATGATTTATTTTTTCTGATTTGATCCCTGCCAGGTCATAACCCACGCTGATATTAAACTGGAATCCGTCCTGGGCCCCCAGACCCAGCTCTTTTGCCATCACATGCAGGGCAAACCATGCTTTGATATACTCGCTCATGGCATCCGGCACCGTAAGCTCTGTGGACCATTCACAGTTATACCCCTCATCCTCAGCCAGGATACAGGGTTTGTTCACGCAGGCGGACAACTCCGCGCCGTCCATGATCTGCACGGTCTTCAGCTCAAAGAAACGACTGCCTGTATAATATGCTGCAATAATGTTCTGCGCAAGCTGTGTATGCGGACCGGCTGCGGGGCCTATGGGAGTCTCCAGATCCCTTCCGAAGATCTCCGCTTTTGCCTCTTTTGCCACGTACTTTTTATGTGTTCCGAACACCGTTTTACTGGCCTTGTTTTCCTCCAGGATCCAGTCCATGATCTGGGAAAACGGCATACATGTCATCTTATCGCCCATAATAAAAACCTCCCATAAATACCTTATCTTCCATTAATAGAATCTGCTAATCTCTTTGCTTCTTCCCTGCATTTTGCCATAACTTCCGCTTCATCCGCAACCAGGACTTCCCTGTCTTTCATAAGGATCTTACCGTTACAGATGGTGGTGTTTACCTGCCTTCCGCTCATGCCGAACAGTACATGGCTGTTGATATTTCCTGCGTGCATAGGGGTAAGCGGATCATAATCCATGACGATCACGTCTGCTGCCGCGCCCTCTTTTAACACACCCAGCTCTTTTTTAAAGTAACGGCCTGCGATCCCTGCATTGCCCTCAAAGAGCATCTTGGGAACCTCCCCCCATGCCGCATTGGGGTCACAGAGATGGTGTTTGTGAAGGACATTTGCCACCTTGTAGGATTCCAGCATATCATGGGTATATCCGTCTGTGCCAAGTCCGGTCAGGATCCCCTTCTCCACGATCTTCATGGTCGGAGGACATCCGCAGGCATTTCCCATATTGGATTCCGGGTTATGTACTACCATAGTATCTGTCTCTTTCAGCAGATCCATCTCATGCTCATTGATGTAAATGCAGTGCCCCAGGAGTGTCTTCTCTCCCAAAATCCCGCAGTCCATCAAACGGTCCACGATCCGTTTTCCGTAGTGTTTCAGGCAGTGGTGCAGATCTTCAATCCCCTCCGCCACATGGATGTGATAACCGACTCCCTCAGGTTTGTGCGCTGCCGCCATTTCCATTGTCTCATCGGATATCGTAAAGGATGCGTGCATTCCCATCATACCGGCTATCATATCGCTGTCATCCGCCAGCGCATGGCGTGCGAATCTTTCATTCTCCAGCACAGACTCACGGGCCTTCTCCATCCCGTCCCTGTCTGAAATCTCGTAACAGAGGCAGGTGCGGATCCCCAGGTCTTTTGCTGCCTCACTGATGGTAAACAGACTGTCCGGTATCTGACAGAAGCTGGCATGGTGGTCAAATACGGTGGTCACACCATTTTTAATGCTGTCCAGATACGTGGCGTAAGCGCTGTATTTTGTGCCTTCCAGTGTCAGATGTCTGTCAATGGTCCACCACATGCCGTCCAGGATATCCAGAAAACCGTGGGGGTCGTAGCCGTCTATGGACAGGCCCCTTGCAAAGGCACTGTAAATATGCTCATGGGCATTGATAAATGCCGGCATGATCACCCCGCCTTTTGCATCCACATACTCTGCATCCGGAAATTCTTTTCTAAGTTCCGCTTCCTCCCCAGCCTTTTTCACCACGCTGCCATCCAGAACTACTGCGCCGTGTTCAAAAAAAGGCGCCTGGTCATCTCTTGTCACAAGCCTTCCGTTCCCAATCATTAACATAGCTTATACCTCCTTGCGCATTCCATACTTGATAGTATTTTGCTTTTCCCATATTTATTAACTCTAGTTTATCATTACATTGCAGTAATAGCAAGTGTTTTTCTAAAAATTTTTGAGGTATCACAAATTTTTTTGTATTTCTGTCGGAAAGTCTGTTTTTCCTGTAAAAATATACGCTGACACAGCGATCTCTCCGGTAAAATATTACTGTCCGCACAAGAAAAAGCCATCATGGATTTCCGCTGTGGGATATCCGTGACGGCCTCTTTCTCAGTCTCTTTTCAGCATAAAATTTACCATGGCTGTTGCCAGGAGTTTTCCGCTATTCTCAGAACGGCATTCTGTATGTATATTCGCAAGATGTTTTCCTATTCTGTCCGCTTTTGCTGTCACCAGCAGTGCATCCTCCCTGGTTCCGGGAAGCAGGTAATTGATGTTCAGGTTAATGGTGGGGGTCACTGCGCATCCGGTCAGGCTGCGTGTAAGCGCTCCGCTGGTGGTATCTATTGCTGCCGCTATAAGCCCTCCGTGCATAGTTGACATGTGGTTCAGCTCCCATTCCCGTATGGGATAGCGCAGGGTCAGGGAATGATCTGCAGCACTGCAGGAATGAAATTCCAGTCCCATTTTGCAGTAGAGGTGTTCCGGGTCCACAGGGTACATTTTTTCTATATCACGCTGAATCTCTGTTTCCATTTTTATCTGTTTTTCTTCTGTAGTCATATATTTCCTTTCTGTTCCAGCAGCATTTCTTCCAGATCCTGCAGAGGCACTGCAGGGCTGTACAGGTATCCCTGATACTGGCAGCATCCCATGCTTTCCAGAAGGCTGCGGATTTCCTCTGTCTCCACGTATTCGGCCATCACCTCAAAATCCAGGTTCCTGCCAAGAGCGATGATGGAGGATACGATCTCCTGATTTCTTTTATTGCCCACAATCCCCCTGACAAGGCTGCCGTCCAGCTTGACAGCATAAAAACTGTTGTGCTGCAGATACTTCAGGCTGGTCCTCCCCATACTGAAATCATCTACAGCCGCCAAAATCCCCGCTGCTTTCAGCCTGCTGATATGCTGAGGGATCTCCTCCATTCTGTCCACTGCCGATTCCTCTGTGATCTCCAGACAGTAATATCCGGCCACACCGTACGACTCTGCCATCCGTATGACTTTTTCCACAAACCGTGGAGAATTCAGCTGCTCTCCCGATATATTGGCGGATATGGTGACCGGGCTTCCAAGGGTCAAAAGCCTGCTGCACGCTTTCATGGAAATCTCTATAACACATTCCGTGAGCCTGTCAAAAAAGCCATCCTCCTGGGCAAGTGCCACGGCCAGCGGCGGGTAAACTGCCTCCCCCATGTACCGCCACCGCAAAAGTGCCTCTGCACCTGCCATTTTACTTTCGCAGTTAAACTGGGGCTGATAACCCATGGGCAGGTTTTTCTCCTCCACGTCGATCCGAAGCTGGGCCGCCATATTTCTTGCCAGTATTCCCATGCTGTCCCGCCTGTCAAGAAGACTTACCGCCGTGCCGTTCTTTTGCTGTTCTTTCAGATATTCTGTCAGCTCCTTCCGCAGCATCTCCGCCTGTAGTTTTCTCACCCGCTCAGAGAGCTTCACAAAAGGTGTATAGATGGCTGTCCCCACCAGCACGATCACCGCCTGTACTGCCACCCCTCTCCAGGAGCCGGATGCCAGATAGCCGCTGAAAAAAACAGGCGTAGTCCACGTGACAGTCTCCTTCACAACGGGAAGAAATCCGCTTACCGCCGCACCGTAGGCAAGCAGCAGGGAACATAGGGGCGTCAGGATAAAAGGGATGATCATGATTGGATTCAATACAATGGGCAGTCCATATACAAGGATCTCGTTGATATTAAAAAAGACTGCCGGCGCTGCCGAACGTGCAAGCTGCCGGTTATCCCTGCTTTCCGTAAACAGCAGCAGTGCCAGCACGAGACAGATGGACGTACCGCATCCGCCGATCAAAGCATAATTATCCAAAAAAGATTTCGATATGACGGTCCCTGTAACCGCATCGTTTGGCACCAGATATGTCTGGGACACCTGTTCTAAAGCATTTCCGCCGTGTATCCCAAAGGCCCACAGCATATCCAGCACAAGTACATACAGGACCCCTGCCCCCAGACCGTCATTGATGTTGTGAAACAGACCCACAATAAAATCAGTGATCAGGTCATTCAGATTATCTGCTTTAAAAATCGTCTGGATCAGCAGATTCATGGCCACAAAAATAAGTGCACAAAACAAAAGCGGGAAAATAGTGGAAAGGGAATTCCGGTAATCCACATCCGAACCGGCGGAGCGAAACTTAAACGCAGGAGACACCTTTTCACAGAAAAAGTAAAAGATCCTGGTACCGGCAACCGCGGCAAACATGGCTGTAAATACTCCCACCGGACCCAGATCACTTAATTCCATGGAACCGCTCGCCGCGCCGAAGGACACCGCAAAACAGATGGCGGATACCACCATGGCCATGACCTGTAGAAACTGGTCTTTGTTTTTCATGGTTGCGGCATAGTAATAACTGATGCTCATTACCAGGTAGACCGACATAAATCCCACAGTGGAATCAAAGAGAAAACTTAATATCTGATACAGCACACCCCCTGCCCACTTTTCTATAAATGTCTGAAACACAGGCACCGGAAAGCTCCTGAAGAGCAGTGCAAAAGCCCCCACCAGCAGAGCGGGGATCAATAGTGTAAATCCTTTTCGGATGGAGGAGATGACACTGTTATTTTCTATTCTGTAGATCGTCCTCAATACTTTTCCATACATAAACGGCCCCCTCTGCCACCCCAAAATAAACCCGGGGTTAAATGATGATCTCGCTTATTATATTTTACATGCCCGGAGTCTCTTTTGCAATCTAAAATCGGCAGGTTTCACCCTTTATTCCCCTTCCAAAATATACCAGTACAGCAGCCCGAAAGGGACTTTCGGCCCGCCCAAATGTTTTGATGTGCTCTAATATTCCACTCGGAGCAGTGCCAATCCCTGGGCAGGCGCTGTGAATCCCGCTGATCCTCTGTCACAGGCCAGCAGGATATCCGTCATTTCTTCGGGTTTTCTGTCCCCTCTTCCCACTTCCACCAGGGTTCCCGTAAGAATCCGCACCATATTGTAGAGAAATCCATCCCCGGTGTATGTGATCCTCAGTTCCCCGGGCAGTGATTCCACATCAATGCCGTAAATGGTCCGCACTGTGGATTTTTTCATTTTTTTATTGGAGCAGAAGCTCTTAAAGTCATGGGTGCCCGTCAGCCGCTGAGCTGCCATTTTCATGGCATCCACATCAAGCTCCTCATGAAGAGGGCACTGATACTTTCTTTCAAAGACATTCTTGTGATGCCCTGCTGCGATCCTGTACTGATATATCTTTTTCTTAGCCAGAAGACGGCTGTGAAAACGCTCGTTAACCCGGCTTACTCTCTCAATCCCTATATCCTCCGGCAGATAGCGGTTCAGGTATGCGCATATCTCCTCAGGGCTTTTATCTGTTTCCATGTGTACATTCGCCACCTGTCCTTTGGCGTGCACGCCTGCGTCTGTTCTGCCTGCGCCGTCTATCCGGATTGGTGTCTCCAGCATTCTGGACAGGACCTCCTCAATTTTCCCCTGAATGGTATTGCCTGTGGTTTTCTGCCTCTGCCAGCCCTCATAGCGTGTTCCGTCATACTGTATATCCAGTCTGTAATTCATTTTATATCCCTCTTCTCATAATATGCCTTCGTTTTTGTCTATTCTATCAGACATCCCTTTCGACGAAAAGAGAAATTTTTCACTTTTTCTCTTGACAAATCCACTTTCACCTACTATAGTGATAAACATAAAATAAATAATCGTAACAGCGAAACCGTAGAATAAGAGTAGTAAATATCCAGGTTTTATTGATAACGGCAGAGTAAAACTGCCGGCAGAGAGTCTTAAAATGGTGGGATTAAGATAATAGAACGGATATTGAATGGACTTATGAGGTCGGGAAGAAAGGAATTTTTTCCAAGTAATGCCCGACGGGATGTTCACCCGTTATCAAGGAACCATGTATGGAAGTACATGAACAGAGTGGATGATCAAATCATCAAGCCGGGTGGTACCGCAAAAGATTGTATAACAAGCTTTTGTCCCTGCAGAAATTGCAGAGGCAGAGGCTTTTTTTATTGCTGCTGTCCTCCCCTGAGTGTGTCGGAATGCATTTTCAGACATACTTAAACTCCATCTCCGGGATTCGCGCCATAAGAAAGGAGAACATAATTATGAAAAAAATTCCGCACAGAGTCTATTTAACCGAGGAGCAGATGCCAAAACAGTGGTATAACCTGAGGGCAGATATGAAAGATCTTCCCGACCCCCTTTTAAATCCGGGCACAGGCAGACCCATCACCGAGGAGGAACTTTATCCCGTATTCTGTAAAAAGCTGGCACACCAGGAACTGGATAATACAACCCGTTACATTGATATTCCGGAAGAGATACAGGAATTTTATAAAATGTACCGTCCCTCCCCTCTCATCCGTGCCTACAACCTGGAAAAATACCTGGACACCCCGGCTAAAATTTACTATAAATTTGAGGGCAACAACACTTCAGGAAGCCACAAATTAAACTCCGCAGTAGCTCAGGCCTATTACGCAAAGGAACAGGGCTTAAAAGGACTGACAACAGAGACCGGTGCGGGCCAGTGGGGAACTGCCCTGGCAGAAGCCTGCTCTTTCTACCATCTGCCCCTGATCGTCTATATGGTAAAATGTTCCTACGAGCAGAAACCCTTCCGCAAATCCGTGATCCACACATTTGATGCGGAGATCGTTCCAAGTCCCAGTGAGACCACAGAGATCGGCCGTAAGATCCTGGCTGAAAATCCAGGTACTTCAGGAAGCCTTGGCTGTGCCATCTCCGAGGCTGTGGAAAAAGCAGTTTCCACGGACGGGTACAAATACGTGCTGGGTTCCGTGCTGAACCAGGTACTGCTTCACCAGTCCATTATCGGTCTGGAGTCCAAAGCAGCCATGGAACTGCTGGATGAATACCCGGATGTTGTGGTAGGATGTGCAGGCGGCGGCTCCAACCTGGGCGGTCTGATCGCACCGTTTATGCAGGATAAACTCACAGGAAAAGCAAGCCCCCGCATTGTGGCAGTGGAACCGGCTTCCTGTCCGTCCCTGACCCGCGGCAAATACGCTTATGATTTCTGTGATACAGGAAAAGTGACGCCTCTGGCCAGAATGTACACTCTGGGCTGTGACTTTATCCCATCCGCAAACCATGCAGGCGGCCTGCGTTATCACGGCATGTCTCCTATCCTCTCCAAGCTGTATCATGATGGCTTTATGGAAGCTATCTCTGTGGAACAGAGTAAAGTGTTCGAGACAGCCACCATGTTCGCAAAACAGGAGACCATCCTTCCGGCACCTGAATCTGCACATGCCATCTACGGCGCTGTTCAGGAGGCGCTGAAATGCAAAGAATCCGGAGAGGCTAAGACCATCCTCTTCGGCCTGACGGGAACCGGCTATTTTGATATGTATGCTTACCAGTCCTATATGGACGGAACTATGAAAGATTATATCCCAACAGATGCAGAGCTGGAAAAGAGCTTTGCACGGCTGCCTAAAATACCTGGTATCCAGGAATAATAGAGGCTCTGAAAGCCCCATACTTCAGATTTTCCGTCTGAAATACGGGGCTTTCTTGCGATTTTTTTACCTGTCGATTTTTATGGTTAGGATCATGGGTATTATAATAAAAAATACAACAAATCCCCCAATCACTATATTATTATGCAGCTTTGAGACTGCATTCGGAAAAATAATACCGTCAAGGAAGATCCATGTAGGAGCTCCTATACTCCGGACAAGCCAGGCTGCAAACTCCCCTTTGGAAAAAGGCCCCCAATATGCAGGCGGTCTCTCTATTTTTTTGCCGGAAGCATACGTTGGATGAATTATAATATATATTTTATGAAAAATGTACTCAAAAACTAATAAGACCAAAATTACCCCAAAATAAGATTTAATATACGTGGGAATCATAAAACTCCTTTTCTACATATAATTGTCATAAATATAATCCTCCATACGCTGCGCCTGTCTTGCATGAAAATTAACGCATGGCAGCATAGGCTGCCGTACTCATATCCACCATCATACATCCATATCCGCTTCTTCCAACTGAAGAACAGGCATTCCCTCATCCTTTGGCAGTTTCTTTAAAAATGCCGCCACCAGGGGAAGCGATATGGCAAAGGTCAGAACATCTGCCACTGTCTGTGCGATCTGCACTCCTCTAAGCCCCATCACCATGGGTAATATAAGAATCAAAGGAATAAAACAGATTCCGCTTCTGAGTGCGGAGAGGAGGGATGCCTTTTTGCTCTCCCCAACACTCTGGAGCATCATGTTGGTACAGACAGAGAGGGGTTGGAAGAAGAAGGCAATGCACTGACAGCGGAGCGCAAAGACACCGATGGCGATCACCTCCGGGTCATTCCGGAATACGCCGATGATGCCTGAGGAAACCAGAAGACAAAGAATGGCAAAGCTGCCAAGCATCACCTCACCGGCCCCTGCTGTAAACCAGAACCCTTTCTTCACGCGGGAATATTTCCCTGCGCCGTAGTTAAAGGCAGCCACCGGCTGAAATCCCTGTCCCAGCCCAAGGCCTACAGAGAACACCAGCATACAGATTCTGTTTACGATACTCATAGCCGCCACCGCCGCGTCCCCATATACTGCGGCCTGATGGTTCAGAAGCATAGTGGACACACTTCCCAGCCCCTGCCGGATCAGACTTGGAAATCCTGTGGCAATGATCAGTCCCACTTCATGGATGTCCCGTGTCATTAGCCGGATAGACAGCCTGCTCTGGGTTTTCTTTGCCACAAACATATAGAGCAGGATAAAAAAACTGATCATCTGGGAAAGAGCCGTTGCCAGACCAGCTCCTGCCACCCCAAGATCCAAGCCAAACATAAAGATCGGGTCCCCGATCATATTCAGGATACCGCCAGTGGTCAGACCGATCATGGCATAGGCCGCCATCCCCTCATAGCGGAGAATATTATTCAGAACACAGCTTCCGGTCATAAAAGGGCCTGCCAGCAATATAAAAAAACCGTATTGCTTCGCGAAAGGAAGGATTGTATCCGTACTTCCCAGCACTTTCATAAACGGGGTCAAAAATGAAATTCCCACTGCGCCTATCACGATCCCTGTCAAAATAGAAAGAAAAAAACTGGTGGATGCGAACCTGCTGGCACTCTCCCTGTCCCTTTTCCCAAGCTTTCTGGAGATAATGCTTCCCGCCCCGTGTCCGAACATAAATCCAAAAGCCTGCAAAATTGCCATCAGGCTGAAAACCACTCCCACCGCACCGCTGGCGCTGGTTCCCAGACGGCTGACAAAATAGGTATCTGCCGTATTGTAGATATTGGTGATCAGCATACTTATAATAGTAGGAATCCCCAAACGCACGATCAGATTGGATACCGGTGTCTCTGTCATTTTCTCGTACTGTCTCCGCTCCCGCTCCTCTGCTGTGATTTCTGCTGCTGTCATAATTTTTCTTTTTCCCCCTCTCTCAATATAAGTCCTGCCAAATTTTCCACCATAAACCGAAAGCTGGCACTGCTGTCTGTCAGTTCATAAGTAAGGTACCCTTCCCGTTCCAGGGAAACAAATCCGTGAAGCGCGCTCCGCATCATCCGCTGGAAATGCACCACCTTCTCCGGGTCCTTCACTTCCCTGCCGATCAGAACCAGAAACGGATGTATGATACGCTGTATACTCTGCCGCAGTTCCTCATTTTCCGAGGTGCGCATCTCTATGACAGCCTGGTACAGTTCCGGGCTGTCCTTGGCAAACTTCCGATATGCATCCGCCATAATAAAAAGCGCTTCTACAAAATCCTGATACCCATATGCCTGCTCCAGTGCCTTCTCCAGAATGGAGATACCATGAAGCCCCACTGCTTTATGAACTGCCTCTATACCATTCACATGATTATAGAGAGAAGCCGGCTGGACTCCCAGACGGGCTGCCAGCTCACGCATGGAGAAATTCCGGTATCCCTTCTCCTCCACCAGTTCAATGGCCGCCTCCGCGATCACTTCTGTATTCAGTCCTTTTCTTCCCATTATGCCTCCTTGATTCTCTAACACATAATTCTGCTGCAAGTCCCTCACGCCGGATTGCTGTCCTTTCCGGCCATATTTTTCATGCGCATAGCAGCTTCACCCTTTTTTCCTGCCAAAATACGCACGCTTAAATACTATGTTTCTCATGCGCATAGCGGATGCACCCCGTATCCCCTCGGTAATATGCACACACGCGAAGTAGATTTATGAGGTAAAACCAAAAACTAACACCGTTCGTATAATCTATATTATATACGAACGGTGTTAGTTTTGTCAATTATGGATAAATGCCGCCTGAGCTGCATTTTTCATAAGAAGTTCCATATCGCTGTAAGTGATGTGGTAATATGCCTGAAGCAGTTCCAGTTCCCCGGTTATGGTGGTTTTGCTGACCGTCCGGTTATCCGTATTCACGGTTACGGGAATACCGGCCTCCAGAAATTCCAGGAACGGATATTCTTCCATGCTGTTTACCGCCCGGGTCTGCAGGTTGCTGACAGGGCACATTTCAAGAGGAATCTGCTTTGCAGCACACAAGGCTTTCAGTTCTTTATCCCTTCTGACCGCGATTCCATGACCGATCCTGTCCGCCCCCAGCTCTATGGCATCCCACACGCTCCTTGGACTGCCGCATTCCCCGGCGTGGATGGTAAAAGGAATCCCCAGTTGTCTGGCAGTTTCAAACATTTCGGTGTGAAGCTTTACCGGAAAAGCGGCTTCATCTCCTGCCAGGTCAAGAGCAGCTACTCCCTGCCCCAGATATTCTCTGGCAGTTTTTGCAAGCTCCACATTTTGTTCCACCGGCATATGCCGCATACCGCAGAGGATCAAGTTCCCCTCCACACCATATTTCTCTTTTCCCTCCTGCAGGCCATCCAGCGCCCCCTCAATGATCTGCCTGCAGGTAAGGCCCTCACGCTCAGATAAAAGAGGTGCAAACCGTATTTCCATATATACTACATTTTCCTTAGCCCCGTCACCCAGCAGCTCAGACACAGCAATACGGAAACTGTCCCTGTCCGCCAGACAGGACAACGGCAGATCAAATTTCTCCAGATACTCTTTCAGGCTTTTGCAGTCCGGCTGCACCTGAAGCAGATCCATAAGCTTTTCTCCTGCCGGGATCTCCACCCCGGCTCCTGCCGCCAGCTTCCGGATGACCGCCTCAGAAAGAGACCCGTCCAGATGGCAGTGCAGGTCATATTTTTTCAGTTCCCCAATGGTATTCATTTGCATTCCTCCAGATAGTTACGAGATACAAAAATGGTCCTTTTTGGCATAGGTATGCCGAAATTCTCAGCCACACAAGCTCCCACCGCAGCAAAGGAATCCGCCTCGGGAAGCTCTTTTCCCTCTTGGAAAGAAGGTGACCATGCAAGAAACGGCACCTGTTCTCTTGTGTGGTCTGTCCCCGTATAGGTGGGGTCATTTCCATGGTCAGCCGTGATGATGAGCATGTCATCCTCCCGCATGGTATGAAGCAGGATCCCCAGCTTCTCATCAAATCGCATTAGCTCTCCGGCATAGCCTTCCGGATCTCTCCTATGTCCCCAAAGGGCATCAAAATCCACCAGATTCACAAAACAAAGCCCATGAAAATCATTCTCTTCTGCCTCCCGGATGGTCTGTTCCATGCCATGGACGGAGCTTTTTGACTTCAGTGCTTTTGTGATTCCCTCCCCTGCAAAAATATCATTGATCTTGCCAATGGAGATCACATCCAGCCCTGCATCCTTCAGGGCATTCAGCACTGTTTTTCCAAAGGGCTTTACCGCGTAGTCGTGGCGGTTGCTGGTCCGCTTAAATTCGCCCTTTTTCCTGCCCACATAGGGCCTTGCAATGACTCTTCCCACCTTCCACTCATCTTTCATGGTAAGTTCCCTTGCGATCTCACAGCAACGGTACAGTTCTTCAAGTCCGAAAGTTTCCTCATTGCCGCAGATCTGGAGCACAGAGTCGGCAGAGGTATACACGATCATATGCCCGGTTGCCATTTCTTCCTCCCCCAGCTCATCCAGAATCTCTGTTCCGCTGGCACTTTTATTTCCAATGACCTTATGCCCGGTCCGCTTTTCAAGCTCAGAGATCAATTCCGGTGGAAATCCGGTTTCCGTGAAGGTGATAAAAGGCTTTTCTGTCTTCAGCCCCATCATCTCCCAGTGGCCTGTCATGGTGTCCTTTCCCCTGCTGATCTCATTCAGCTTTGTGTAATACCCCATGGGATGTTTTGCAGGCTTGATCCCCTCCAGCGGGTGAAGGTTTGCGATTCCCAGCTTCTGCAGATTCGGCAGGGAAAATCCTTTTACATGTGAGGCAATATGTCCCAGGGTGTCTGCCCCTGCATCCCCAAACTGGGCCGCGTCCGCAGCGCCGCCCACACCCAGGGAATCTATCACGATCACGAATACTCTTCTGAATCTTTCTCTATTTTCCATTTATAACCTCTTTCCAAACACATTCTAAGCCAGATTATCCGGCCCAAACCCCATAGGCAGCATCTCTCTCAGGGTATATATACAGTAGTCTTCCTCATTCTTTGCCAGGATGATCTGAAAAGTCTCAGGATTGCAGAATTCCATCATCACCTGCCTGCAGACGCCGCAGGGTGCTGTAAAATTTGTGAGCACGCCGTCCTTTCCGCCCACAATACAGATAGCCGAAAATTCCCGTTCCCCCTGACTTACAGCCTTAAAAAATGCAGTCCGTTCCGCACAGTTGGTGGGTGTATATGCGGCATTTTCAATATTGCAGCCCTGATAAATTTTCCCTTCTTTTGTACAAAGCGCTGCTCCTACCTGAAAGCCGGAATAGGGGGTATAAGCCTTGCCCATGGCCTCCACAGCCTGCCGGATCAGTTCTGTTACCGGAATCATCCCCTGTTGTCCCCCTTCCCTGCTTTTTCTTTTCGTATCAATTCCCGGACAGCCTCCACTGCCATCTGTATCGCACCTTCCGTGTCGTGTACCACCGGATTGGGCAGATCTTTTTTGGCCCGTTCCTGGTTGGCAACCACCAGAAAAACACTGCCTGCACGGACCCTCAGATAGCTGGCCACAATGAATAGGGCCGCGGATTCCATCTCTGACGCTTTGCAGCCCAGCTTCAGCCATGCATCCCACTTGTTTAAAAGCTCATATCCCACCGGTTTTGTCTCCGGAGAGTGCTGGCCGAAAAAGGAATCTTTACACTGCACCACTCCCACATGATAAGGTTTTTTCAATGTTTCCGCTGCACTTACAAGGGCATTTGTTACACCGAAATCAGGTACAGCCGGGAACTCAATGGGGGCATACTCCTTACTGGTCCCTTCCATACGGATGGCTCCGTTGGCAATGACAATGTCACCGCTCTTCACATCCAGGTCCATCCCCCCGCAGGTACCGATCCGGATAAAAGTATCTGCACCTGACACAGCCAGTTCTTCCATAGCAATGGACGCAGAAGGGCCGCCAATACCCGTGGAGGTTACACTTACCATCTCTCCCTCCAGTGTACCCGTATAGGTCACATACTCTCTGCTGTCCGCGATCAGCCTGGGATCATCAAAATACTTTGCGATCTTTTCACATCGCTTAGGGTCGCCCGGCATGATGACATAGCGCCCCACATCCCCTCTTCCCACCTGTGTGTGGTATTGTTTTCCCTCTACTTCCGAATAGTTGATCATACATTCATCCCTTTCCTGTAATTTACGTGGCTCATAGGTTTATTATAACAAAACACAGAGAATAGAAAAGGTCATGAGTCTCTTTTTTACAAAAACCAATTTTTGTGTTATAATATGGTTAGGTTTCGCTATCTCTGATGCCTGCTTTAAAATTCTGCTTCCACTGCAGACACCACCAGGAGGTTTAAACAATGACATGGAACTTACTTTTAATTTCATCTGTGATTCTGCTCTGTATTTTGCTGCACCGGGTTTCCGACAAGATCGGTGTGCCCATGCTGCTGGCTTTTATTGTTCTCGGTATGGCTTTCGGTACAGACGGAATTGTAAAAATCCCTTTTGAAAATTATGCTCTGGCAGAGAATATCTGCTCCACTGCACTGATTTTTATCATGTTCTACGGCGGTTTTGGCACCAACTGGAATGAGGCCAGGCCTGTTGCCGTCAAGTCTGTGCTTCTCTCCACCCTGGGCGTTGTGATAACCGCTGCCCTCACAGGCTTCTTCTGTTATTTTATCCTGAAGTTCAGCTTTCTGAACAGTATGCTCATCGGTTCTGTGGTCAGCTCAACGGACGCGGCCTCGGTCTTCTCCATACTCCGTTCCAAAAATATGGGGCTTAAATACGGAACTGCCTCCATGCTGGAGCTGGAGAGCGGAAGCAATGACCCCTGCTCCTATATGCTCACCGCAGTGGTCTTATCCGCTATGAGCGGCACCGCCAGCACAGGCTCCATCTTCTATATGATATTTGCCCAGTTGTTCTACGGCATTCTCTTCGGATGCCTCATAGCTTTTGCGGCCCGGTTTATCCTGCGGCATATGCACTTTGATATTGCCGGATTTGACATGGCATTTGTCATCGCTGTGGCACTCCTTTCCTACACAGTGCCTTCCATAGCCGGCGGAAACGGATATCTGAGCGCTTACATGGTAGGGATCATTCTCGGAAATACCAAAATCAAGAATAAAAAATCGCTGGTAAATTTCTTTGACGGAGTCACAGGACTGATGCAGATGCTTATTTTCTTTCTGCTTGGCCTTCTGGCAACCCCATCACAGCTTCCCCGTGTTTTCCTGCCGGCCCTGGCCATCGCCCTGTTTTTGACACTGGCCGCAAGACCCCTGGCTGTTTCTGCTATACTGGCACCTTTTAAATGCCGCATGAACCAGCAGGCGCTAGTCTCCTTTGCTGGTCTCAGAGGTGCCGCGTCTATTGTTTTTGCTATTATGGCAACGGTAAATGAGACCAGTACAGGTTTTGATGTGTACCATATCGTATTCTGTATTGTACTATTATCCATCTTGTTCCAGGGCAGTTTTTTGCCCCAGGCAGCCAAAATGCTTAACATGAGCGATACGGAAGCGGACGTCATGAAGACATTCAGTGACTATTCCGAGGAGGTAGACCTGCAGTTTATCCGCATCCGCATCACCAAGGAGCATACCTGGAGCCACAAAGCGGTCAAAGACATCTCACTCCCCCCTGACACCCTGTTCCTTATGCTGCTGCGGGGAGAGGCGACGGTAATACCAAGCGGCGAAACCATTTTCCGCCCCGGAGATACCGCTGTATTAAGCGCCCGGGGATATCAGGAACAGGAAAATCTGGAACTGACAGAGATGAAAATAACAGCAAAAAGCCCCTGGATCGGCATTAAGATTTCCGACTTTTCCCCTTATCCGGGAGAACTGGTCATAATGATACTGCGGGGCGATGAAACCATCGTCCCCAAAGGAGACACCATCATTATGGAGAACGACTTGCTCGTAATATATTCTGTTCCAGAATACAGAAAAAATCTGCCTGTAAAAGAACTGCCGGCAGGATAAAAACAGCTCTGCGGATCACGTTTCCGCAGAGCTGTTTCTCTTACATATAAGATCTCCAGTATCCCACATGCCTTTCATTGATCTCTTTGATGATTTCCGGTTCCACCTTGAAGTTTCTCTCTATATCCATGAGACCGTTGATCTCCTGCTGCACATCCGATACCTGTGTGTAGCAGAAGCCGCAGATATAAGGCACCTTTTTCACAGCCGTTGTGATCTCATCGAAACGGCGGATAAATTCTTCCTTATTGTTTACTTTATTCCCGTATCCCCAGCCGCTGTCATCATTGTTGAAAGCAATTCCGCCATACTCACTGATCAGGATAGGCTGGCCTTTGTATTCATATCCGTTTGCCATTGCGGATTTGCTGCTGCTGTGATACATGTCTGTACTAAGTATCTCTTCCTTGTGCCCTGCATACCGATTGTAGAATATATCGCCGCACTCCTCATAGTCATGAAGCGTGATGATATCGGAAACTGTATGCTCCCATCCGTCGTTGACCACCACAGGGCGGTATCCGTCCATGCTCTTAGTGAGATGATAGACTGCCTCTGTGAAATGCTGCTGTTTTCTCTCCACTTCCACTCTCTGGATGCCCCAGGATTCATTGAACGGGGTCCAGGTAATAATGGACGGATGGTTATAATTCTGACGCACAATGTCAATCCACTCTTTTGTGAACAGTTCCACCGCATAGTCAGAATATCCGTAGGCAGCGGCAGCCTCACTCCAAACCAGCATACCTTTCACATCACACCAGTACAGGAAACGCTCGTCCTCAATCTTCTGATGTTTGCGCAGGCCATTGTAGCCAAGGGCATGGATTTTGTCAATATCCTCGATCAGCGCCTCCTCACTGGGCGGAGTCAGATGGGAATCTTTCCAGTATCCCTGATCCAGGATCAGTCTCTGATACAGAGGCCTGCCGTTCAGCAGGATGTTTGGCCCGTCGATTCTGATCTCTCTCATGCCAAAATAGGAACCAACCTCATCGCAAACCTCCCCCTTATACAGTACACGGAAGGAAATATCATACAGATCCGGTTCTTCCGGAGACCAGGTCCTCACGCCCCAGACAAAGGCATTCTCCCCGGTACCTGAAACATCCAGCACCGTCTTTGTATGGGAGGAAGCCATGGCTGTCACACCTTTTGCCACAAACATGCCGTCAAAGCTCACCACTGCCTCCACCATAAGTGCATCCCCAAAACAGGCCGAATCCCCTGTGATCTCATATTCCAGTTCCACCGCGTTGTCTGTCAGGACCGGGGTTATCTTCACATTGTCCAGCCTGATCTCCGGAACATATTCCATCCAGACTGTTTTCCAGATCCCTGTTGTCTGTACATACCAGCAGGCAAAATTTTCTTTGATCCAGCGCTGTTTTCCTCTGGGCTGGCGGATGTCTGTGGAATCCTCCACTTTCACCACCAGCTGGTTTTCCCCGTCCTGCACAAGATCTGTCACGTCAAAGGAAAAACGGGAATATCCGCCTCTGTGGCTCCCTGCAAAACTGCCGTTGACCCACACTTTTGTCAGGAAATCGCTGCCCTCAAAATGCAGGAGGAGTCTCTTATTGCTGAGTTTCTCCTCCTCCGCTGTGAAGCTGCGTCTGTACCAGACATTTTCATGGATCTCCTCCTGACCGATACCGCTGAGGCTGGTCTCATAAGTAAAGGGAACCTGAATCTCTTTCTTTCCACCGAAATTCTTGTACCACGCCTCTTTTTCCCCGCGGTTGCCGTCATCAAATCCAAAATCCCATGTTCCGTTCAGATTCATCCAGTTGTCCCTCACAAACTGGGGTCTTGGATAGTCTTTTTTGTAGCACTTCATTTCTGTTTGTCCTCCTTATAGGTGAATGTCAATTGCTTTTCTTGTCATCCCTTGACGCCTGACATGGTGATCCCTTCCACGATCTGACGCTCGAACAGGATGTAAATAAGAATCACAGGCACGGCTGCTATCATATTTGCTGTCATTGGTTTTACATAGTCCACAGTGTAGGTTCCCGCAAAGGTGGGGATACCAATGGGAAGGGTAAACTTGCTGCTGCTCATGGAACACAGCAGAGGCCATAAATAATTGTTCCAGCTTCCTATAAAGGCGAAAATGCAGACCGTTGAGATGACTGCTTTTGACAGGGGCAGGACCACCTTGAAAAATGCGGTCAATTCTCCTCCTCCGTCAATCTGCACTGCCTCCAAAAGCTCATTGGGAAGCCCTTTAAAGAATGTTACCATAATGATCAGATTCATGGAACCTGCAATGGTTGGCAATATAAGGCCTGCATAGGAATCAATCAGATTCAGGCCGTTTGCAGTGATAAAAAGGGGCACAATGGTGGCTTCCCCCGGTACCATCAGACCCAGGAGAAAGTAAAAATAAAGTGCATTGCTTCCCTTAAATTTAATTTTTGCCAGCGCGTATGCTGCCATGGCGGACAGGATAACCGTCAGGACCGTGGTCAGCACAGCAATGAATACGCTGTTGAACAGCCATTTTGTCACATCCGAACCCAGGATAAGGTCCGGGTAGTTTTGGAAGGTATACGGCGGCGTGAACCAATCCAGTATACTGTTGATCTGCTTACCTTCTCTCTGGAAGGAAACTGCAAGAGACCACAGAATGGGCGTCATAAATATAACCGCCAGGATCACGGATATGACAGACAACACCACACTGCCCGGCTTTTTCTTTGCCTTAGTATTCATCAGCCTCTGCCCCCTTTCTCTCAATCGTCTTCTGCACAATTGTCAGCACCACAAGGATCAAAAACAGTACATACGACATAGCCGCTGCATAGCCCATGTTGTTTTTCTTGAATGCCGTCTCGTATATGTACTGGATCAGCGGCCTTGTGGAGCCTGCAGGCCCGCCTCCCGTGATCATATAGATCTGTCCGAACACCTTAAAGCAGGCAATGACCTGTAAAAGGATCACCAGGTACGTGGTTGGCTTCAGAAGAGGCAGCACGATGGAAAAAAGCTGTTGTCTCTTGGTGGCACCGTCTATGGATGCCGCCTCATATATCTGAGGCGAAATATCCTGCAGGGCTGACAGATACAGAAGCATGGAGAAGCCCACAGTCCACCAGATGGTCATGGATGTAATGGCCGCCCAGGCAAGCCCGCTCTCATTCAGCCACTGCAGCTCCCTGTCCGGGGGCAGAACTTTGATAAAATGCAGAAATCCGTTGATGAATCCCCTGTACGGTGTAAACATATATTTTGCAACAAATGCCGCAACCGATACAGACAGTACACTGGGAAGGTAATAACAGATACGCAGACCCTTCTTTAATTTGTTCGGCCTGTTGGCAAACAGTGCCAGGATCAGTGCCATGACCACCAGAAGGGGTGTGGTGATCAGCACGAAATAGGTGGTGTGCCAAAGGGCATCCAGAAACTTTTTATCTCCCAGGAATTTAACGTAATTGTCAAGTCCCACGAATTTTACTTTTCCCATAAGGGACCATTTGTGGAGGCTGACATAGACCCCCTGGATCACCGGCCAGATCGTAAATGTTGTATACAGGATGAAAAAGGGAAGTATAAATCCCAGTCCTGCCAGCAGGTTTTTGCGCTTTCTTTTTTTGCTCACTTGATCTCCTCCTTACAGCTTAACGCTCACAATAGTTTTGCTGTCTGCAAGGGAAAGGAGAGCTTGTATGCTCCCCCTTCTCTGCCCTGCTCCTTTATGGAAGATTCGTATCAAGTTCATCGTAAAGCATATCAACGGCCTCTGCCGCGTCTGTATCTCCTGACCACAGAGTGTTCAGACTGTCGATCATGCCTGTCTTCATAGCATTAAATGTAGAAACCTTGGAAGGAAGGACTGCTGTGTCCAGAGCTTCCATGTAGCTGCTCCTGTACGGCATATCCAGATATTCCTGGCTTTCCCGGACAGCATTGCTGGCAGGTATCTGACCGGAACCGGCCCAAGTAAGACCGCCTTTTTCGGAAGCACTTACCATGAACTCTACTGCTGCCTTGCTGTCCTCTTCGCTTCTGTCTTTTTTGGTAGGAAGGATCAGTGTATGGGAATCTGCCCAGCATGCGTTTTTATCAAACATCTGCGGGTAAGGCATAGCGCCGAAATTCAGATTCTCTGTTTTCTCCAAGGCGCCGGTCCCCCATGTGCCGCCAATATAGATACCGGCTTTTCCGCTCTGGAAGAACTGCTGATGATCATCAATCCCTTCCGCTACATAACCTTTTTCGTAGAGGCTCTTTACAAATTCCGCTGCCTTCACCGCCGTATCCTTATCCATGGTAACTTCGCTGCCGTCCTCATTGACAAGAGGTGTTCCTCCCATCTGGAAGTATGTAGCCCACCACACGCGGTACGGGTCGTCGCCGTTATTTGTCAGGGAAATGACAGAGCCGCCCTCGGGGATAACCGCTTTGATCTTATCGCAGATCCCGTAGAAATCGTCTGCGCTGGCAATCTCAAGCTGGCCTTTGTCATTCAGCGCAACACCTGCCTGTTCCAGGATATCCTTGTTGAAATACATGATCTCTGCATGGGTGTCAAGCGGGACTGCATAGACGGAACCGTCAAAGGTTACGGATTCCAGGGATGTCTCGGAATACATGGTACTCAGATCCACTCCCAGCTCATCCAGATAATCATCAATGGGTGCCACCACACCCTGTTCCACTAGCTCCGGCAGGGAAGATGCATGAGAGACTCCAATGTCAGGCCCTTTACCTGCTGCCACCGCTGTCTGCAGCTTTGTATAGTAATCTGCCCACACCAGCATAATGGACTGTACCTGTTTCTCCGGGCCTCCTTCATTGTACTCACTGATCATCTTGTCCATGAATTCCCCGTCACCGCCGCTGAACAGGGACCAGAATACCAGCTTGTCCTTATCTATGGCTACTGCCTCCGGGTTGTTTACCGTTCCGTCTTCATTGACATCTGCAGAGGCTTCCTCCCCCTGTTCTGCGATTCCTTCTTCCTGAGAGGATTTTACCCC